>Ga0209777_10005167_pt1 | contig 15175 bp, 16 predicted proteins | sample FrelakmetHBP12HB_FD_187147 | JGI IMG/M metagenome (GOLD analysis project Ga0209777, IMG submission 187147) | Freshwater lake sediment microbial communities from the University of Notre Dame, USA, for methane emissions studies -HBP12 HB (SPAdes)... | ecosystem: Environmental > Aquatic >... | reverse complement strand
CGTTTCGTATTTTCGAAAGGACTTTCCTAAAATAAATCTGAAGGGGAGATACGTGATTATAGTTGATGACGGCATAGCCACCGGCGCCACCATGGAGGCGACGGTATGGTCCATCAGGGAGGAAAAGCCCCGGACGTTAATGGTTGCCCTGCCGGTAGGACCTGAAGACAGCCTGAGAAGACTGGCAAACGACGCCGATTATGTGCTCTGTCTGAAGGTGCCGGAATTCTTTTCCGCCGTCGGGCAATTCTATCAAAAATTTGATCAGACGGAAGATGAGGAAGTATTACAAGTCTTGATTAAAGAGAGAAAATGAAGCAGGAAACAAGAACAGAATTATTGAAGGATGCGGCTCTCCTTGCGGAAAAGACGAAGCACATCTTTCTGGCGTCGGTAAATGGGGATGGTATACCGCACATAGCGGCTTCAAAGGGGCTTTCCCTTGACTCAAAAAATAACGTCGTTCTTACTGAGTGGTTCTGTCCGGGAACCATGGAGAACCTGATGGGGAAAAACAACCATCTGGCAATCGCCGTCTGGGATGCCAAGAAGGACAGCGGTTATCAGTTAATAGGCAAGACGAGAAAAGAAGAGGACGTGGCATATTTGAACGGCTACGCGTCTGACTTGAGAAAGAAAGATGCTGTCCCTCAAATTCAAAGAAAAGTGACCGTCCAAATTGAGAAAATTATTGATTTCAAATTAACGCCGAACACGGATATTGAAAGGAGCTGATGAGAAAAATGAAGGACTGGAAAGAAAAATTATTTTGTGCAGCGGAATGTTCAAGGTGCCATAGGTCGCTCAAGCAGAAGGATCAAAGGATTCTTTCGAGCTACGATCATGAAGCCATATGTATGACGTGCAAGAAGACTGAGGAAAAGCGGCCTGACTATGAAGAAGTCTCAAAGAGGATGATAGGGCAGTGTCTGTCGGAAGCGGAATTAAAGCAAAGTGATCCGGAGTCATTCTGCTACAATCACTTTTATGCTTATAAGTGCTGATCTTAAGATATTTTATTATTAGCCGCGGGCACAGGAGGCCGGTCATATTGAGGTGAACGCGGAAAGAAAAATCCTCTAGCGCCAACTCGTGTTGTTCTTCTCTCCTGTGGCGGAGGGTGTTGCCTCTTCACCCTCCGCCAGACACATTTCCCGGAGGTTCTTTTCTGAACCGAAGGTCTCTGATGGACGCGGCCTGTTTGGGGATTACGAAGTGCGGCGCTCTCTTTGCGGAGGACCAGCTATGAGATTTGTATTGATATTCTTTATTGTCGCGCTTTTTTGTCAGGTCATCATTCATTTGCCCACAGAGCCAAGGGGAATATACGGTCCGGTACAATGGCAGTCGGCGCAGGAGAAGAAGGAATTTCATAGATTGCTCAGGAAGCACGGGCAGCACAGGCAGATATCCGTGATCTTCGATGACGGGTCAAAGACATATTTCATCAACGAAAAAGGCGAGAAGTGCCTTTTTAAGTAAATCGGAAATGCCAGGATAAAGAGCGAGACACTCCTGTGCGGATTCAGTTATGATCCACATAGAAAGACGGGAGGATTGTGACCGTGGCCAAGATGCGTGAAAAGGAAGTTCTCATCCCGGCAGGCAATATGGACCTGGCGGGGATCTTCAGTCTTCCCCCGAAGCCAGTCGGAGTAGTTGCCTTCGCCCATGGAAGCGGGAGCGGCCGTCTCAGCCCTCGCAATGCATTCGTTGCCGGGGTTTTGCAGGAGGCCGGGTTGGCAACGCTTCTTTTTGATCTGCTCGATGTCTCTGAAGAACTTGATCGGAGAAAGGTATTTGATATCAACCTTCTTGCCGATAGGCTCCTTGCCGGCACCCTGTGGCTGCAAAATGAGCGTGGAACGAAAGGACTAAAGATAGGCTACTTCGGGGCAAGTACAGGTGCGGCAGCCGCTCTTGAGGCTGCAGCGAGAGAGCCCAGAGGCATTACCGCCATAGTGTCAAGGGGAGGCCGCCCCGACCTGGCCATGGATTATCTCGACAAGGTCAATGCGCCGACCTTGCTTATCGTCGGAGGCAATGACAGGACTGTCATTGCCATGAACAGAGAGGCCTTCAAAAATCTCAAGTGCAAGAAGGACATGGTCGTCATTCCGGAGGCGACCCATCTCTTTGAGGAGCCCGGCGCCCTTGATGAAGTGGCCAGGCTCGCTGCGGAGTGGTTTCTCAAACACATGGCTACGAAGAAATAGGTCCTCATGCGTTTCATTGCCGACCTTCACATCCATTCAAAATATTCCATAGCAACCAGCAATGATCTATCCCCCGAGATCATCTGGAAATGGGCGCAGCTGAAAGGTATCACGGTCATCGGCACGGGTGATTTCACGCATCCCGCATGGCTTGGCGAATTAAGAAGAAAACTTGAACCGGCGGGAAATGGGCTATACCGCCTGAAAAAAGGGTTTCAGTCGCATGACATCCCAGACTCCTGCAAAGCCTCCGTATTCTTCCTGCCATCTGTGGAAATAAGCTGCGTCTATAAGAAGGAAGGGAAAACCAGAAAAATCCACGCCATTGTATTTGTCCGTAACCTTTCCGATGCCGCGAAATTAAACAGGGCCCTTGCAAAAATTGGAAGCCTCGCCTCGGATGGAAGACCCATCCTGAAGCTGGATGCCAAGAGCCTCCTCCAGATGGTGCTCGATTCATCTGCTCATGCCATGCTCGTTCCTGCACATGCATGGACGCCGCATTTCTCGGTCTTCGGCGGGGCATCCGGATTTGCCTCCCTCGAGGAATGCTTTGAAGAACTGACGCCCAATGTTTATGCGATTGAAACAGGACTGTCCTCGGACCCAGCCATGAATTGGCGGCTTTCATCTCTTGCGAGGATAACCTTAATATCCAATTCTGATGCGCATTCACCAAACACAATAGGCCGTGAGGCAAACATATTCGATTGCGAAGTCTCTTACGACGATATAACAAATGCCATAAAATCGAAGAAAGGTCTTATCGGCACGATCGAATTCTTCCCGCAGGAAGGGAAATATTATTACGACGGCCACCGCTCGTGCGGCGTAAGCATGAGCCCGGAAGAAACCATTCAGCACAATTATCTGTGTCCTGTATGCGGTAGGACATTGACCCTGGGAGTCATGCACAGAATAGAAAAGCTTGCGGATAAAAAAATAGGCATCAAGCCGAAAGGTACACGGCCTTTTCATTCTGTAGTTCCGCTCCGGGAGATCATTGCCGTAGTCGTGGGTGTGGGCGCAAAGAGCAGGACGGTTGATCGCGAATATACGAGGTTGCTCGAAAAACTGGGCAATGAATTGAACATTCTCACGACGATATCCCTGGAAGATTTAGAGCGCGCTGGTTCGACCCGTCTCGCGGAGGCTGTCTCGCGCATGCGGAAGGGAGATGTTAATATCACGCCCGGCTTCGACGGCGAATACGGCAAGGTAAGGATCTTCGATGACGCAGAGAGGTCAATCCGTCATTACCGCGCAGGCGGAGGCGAAAATTGAGAAAACTATTTTACTGAAATCAGCATTATATATCTTCATGGGCGGTACAGCGCATGATGCTGGAAGACTGCGGAGGTATAGTCATGATTCTATTTAAAGACAGACCGGATGCAGGTACAAAACTTGCGGATGAAATACGTCTCGGCAAGAATGATAAGGACCCCATCGTTCTCGGCATACCGAGAGGCGGGATCGCTGTTGGCTACCCCGTAGCTGTCAAGTTGGATTGTCCTCTGGAGCCGATAACGCTCCGCAAGCTTCCCATCCCACAGAACGACCAGATGGGCTTCGGCGCCGTCACCTTGAATAAGAAGGTCATGCTGAATAAGAGGCTGATTGACGCCGGATATGTGGCGAAGAATGAGATCGATGCGATAGTCGATGAGGTGTACGAAGAGGTGCTGCGGAGGGACAGACTGTACCGCGGGTCGAGACCATTTCCTGACCTGAAAGGACGCACTGTTGTCATCGTTGACGACGGGCTTGCCACGGGCTTCACGATGCTTGCCGCCATAAATTTCGCAAAAGATAAACATGCCCTGAAAATCGTGTGCGCAGTTCCTGTCGCCCACGACAACGCCTACGATCTGGTGAGTCGTGAGGTTGATTCCCTCATATGCCTCCACATCGACAGGGGCTACTCCTTTGCCGTCGCCTCTTTTTACCGGAGCTTCCCCGATATGGAAGATAGAGAGGTCATATCGATATTAAGAAGGGTTTACCAGCAGGGCGAGAAATAAAGCGATAATAAAGAAATCGAGAATAGTCTTGCGCTTTTGCGCATTGTTCTGTCATTCCGATTCCGTCTTGAACAAAGCTTCCACCACACAATTTTTACTTGACCTGTAAAAACAGCATCCTTATACTTGGCGGCGTCCCAAAAAGCCTGATCCGCGAGGTGGCAATAGCATATGAAATTTACTCCCACAACGGGACAAGGCATGCCTGAATCCAGAAGAATAAAAGCAGTCTCGATCTTAATTGCCTTTTCCATGATTGCCCTTTCTTCCCTCTGCTGCCAGAAAGGGAGCGGCGGAAAATATGCCGGGCCCATCGAGAAGATCACCTTGGGTGTGGTGGCCGTAGAAAGCTCATCTCTTGTGTACATCGCCGACGCCCTTGGCATGTTCAAGGACCACGGACTCGATGTGACGATCATAGATTTCCCCGATGGGGTAAAGGCGTCGGCTGATCTTCTGAAAGACAGGGTCGATGTAGCAGCGATAGCGGACTTTATATTCGTCACCAGGAGTTTCCAGCGGAACGATCTCAGGATATTTGGATCTATCTTCCGTGGAGACACGTTTGAAATCATCGCGAGGAAAGACCGCGGGATCGCTGAACCAGACGATCTAAAAGGCAGGCGGATCGGACTCACACGCGGTACCGTTCTGGATTTCTTCATGGGGACGTTCCTTTCCATGCATGGCATCAGCGCTGAAGATGTCAAGCTCATGGATCTGAAACCTTCTGAAATCCCGGAGGCCATCTCCTCCGGCGCTGTGGATGCAGTATATGCATGGGAGCCTTATGCCGGACAAATCAGACGCAATCTTGGTTCCAATGCGGTGACCTGGCCCGGACAAAGCGGCCAGAACTATCAATTCGTGCTTATCGCCAAAGAAGAATTTATCACAAAAAGGCCGATTGCAGTTGAACGCCTGCTCAAAGCCCTATTGGAGGCGGAAAAATATGGCTCGGAGCACACTGCGGATGCTCAAAATATCATTGCCTCGCGGCGCGGCTATAATCCTGCCTTATTGCAATCAGTATGGAAACGGAGTGACTTCCGGGTAAGGCTCGACCAGAATCTCGTGATCCTGATGGAGGACGAAGCAAAGTGGGCCATGCGCCGCAGACTAACGAAGAAAAAGGATATTCCGAATTACCTTCGTTTCATCCATTGGGAAAGCCTCGAGAGGATAAAACCGGAAGCAGTGAGAATCATCCATTGAGGTCATCATGTCCATAAGAACCAAACTCTTGATCAATGTCCTCCTCCTCCTGTGTTCCTTAGCGATCACAGGGCTTGTCCTCAATATCGTGAGAGACAAGGTAACGGACTCCGTGGCGACGGGTGCGCTCGCGGACCAGATCGTCATCGGCGTCTCCGACATGAATACCATCACATACGACTACCTGATGAAACCCGGTGGACGCGCCAGGCAGCAATGGGAAATGAAGCATGCCTCGCTCGACGATCTCATAAGAGGCGCAAGATTCACAGGGGAAAAGGAGGGCATTATCCTCACGAGGATCATGAAGGGCCACGAGGATATGGCCCTATTTTTTAAGCAGCTCATTGAAAACGACGAGAAGAAGAAACACTCTGCCGCCTCCATGCGGGCGCTTCTCGATGAAAACAACGAAAGGAGCGTGACGCAGCTCATGGCCAGGTCCCAGATCATGGCCGGTGATGCATACTCGCTCTCCCGGGAGAGCGACGCTTCTATCCAAAAAGCGCTGACATGGTCTGTCTGGTTTATAACTATTACGCTTGTCATCGTGATAGTGATTTCAGGGTCCATATCCTACTTCTTGAGCGGGAATATTACGGCATCCATCAAGACACTCAAGAGCGGAACGGAGATAATTGCCCGGGGCGACCTGGGGCACCGGATCGGCCTTTCGTCACGAGACGAGATTGGTGAACTGGCCGAGGCCTTTGACCGCATGAGCGAACAATTGCAGGCAACAACCGCGTCGAGAAACGATCTGGCCCGGGAAATACTTGAGCGCAAGCGGGCGGAAACGGAAACGGAGCGCCTGGCAACGTTTCCCAGGCTAAACCCGAATCCCATAGTGGAAACGGATCTGGCGGGAAATATCCAGTACCTGAACCCTGCGGCTGAGCGGTTGTTACCTGATATCCGTGAGCGCGGGCTTACGCATCCGTGGCTGGCAGATTGGGAGGCGCTGGTGCGCGCCTGCTGCGAGGGAGGAACGGAACGCGGCGTACGGGAAGTGACCGTTCACGGGAGATGGTACCTGCAAACAATACATCTTGTAAAGGAAGGTGAGCGCATCCGCATATATGGACTGGACTTCACCGAACGCAGGGCGGCAGAAACGGAGCTCAAGGAACGCACAATACAACTGGAAGCAGCAAACAAAGAACTTGAAGGCTTTAGCTATTCGGTCTCGCACGACCTCAGGGCGCCCCTTCGAGCCATCGACGGCTTCTCCACGAGGCTCATCCGGGACTTCGGAGACAAACTTGAAGAAGATGGCGTGAGAAAGCTTCATGCCATAAGCAGAAACGCCCAGCAGATGGGCCAGCTCATTGATGACCTTCTTTCTTTTTCGAGATTGAGCCGCAAAGAAATGCATATGTCGAGGATCAATATGGAAGCGCTGGCACGCGATGTTTGGAGCGAGATCAAAGAATCAATCCCGAACCGTGAGCTTGACCTCAGGATCGTCGATATGATACCTGCTTCTGGCGACGCTTCACTCATCAGACAGGTCGTTGTCAATCTTCTTTCCAATGCCGTCAAGTTTACAAGAGACAGAAAACCGGCTGTGATTGAAATAGGCAGTCGCAATGATGGAACTGAAATAACTTATTACGTGAAGGACAACGGCGTAGGCTTCGACATGAGATACTCTGACAAGCTCTTCGGCGTCTTCGAGCGGCTGCATCGGCCGGACGAGTTTGAGGGAACTGGTGTCGGGCTTGCCATCGTCCAGCGTATTATTCACCGCCATGGCGGCCGGGTTTGGGCCGAAGGCAAGGTGAATGGGGGTGCAACGTTTTACTTTACCATTGCAGGAAAGGAGAGAAAAATTGCTTGACGATATTATCGAAGTTTTACTGATAGAGGATAATCCTGACGATGTGGAGCTGACCCTTGACGCGCTTAAGGTGCATAAACTTGCCAACCGTGTCAAGGTATTGCGGGACGGTGAGGAGGCCCTCGATTACATTTTTTGCATGGGGCAGTTTGCGGGCCGGGATATCTGCGTCTGTCCGAAAGTGATTCTCCTTGACCTTAAGCTTCCGAAAGTCGACGGCATTGAGGTCTTGCGGAGAATCAGGTCTGACGAGCGGACAAAGACACTGCCCGTCGTCGTTCTCACTTCTTCTAATGAACAGAAGGACCGAATCGACAGTTACGAACTCGGGGTGAACAGTTATATCGTGAAACCCGTTGAGTTTGATAACTTTGCGCAGGCCGTGGCCGACATAGGATTTTACTGGGTCCTGCTCAATAAACTGCCGTTCTGAGCTTTATCGGGATTCTCATTGCGGGCGAAGAGACGCAATCTCATGCGCCGCAAACAGTCGTAGTGCAGGACTTTAGTCCTGCCAATTGAGCAGACATGAATGTCTGTACTACGTTCCTTCATCTTCGTTTCGTCCCCCTTTTGCCCGCCTCATCCTTTTTCTCGTCTCGCATAAGACATTTCGCAGTCCATAATAAGTAATCCTGTCTATGGCATCCGGCAATAATATGTAATATCATTTTACGAAGAGTAGTATTGAAATAGAAAGGAGAACTGCCATATGAAAAGGCTATCCCAAAGAGATATTATATTGTTTATGACCGGTATTTTTTTGCTTCTGCTTCCGGCAGTGGCACATGCTCAATCAGAAAACCCGCCCCCGATTGAGCAGCAACTGGTCCGTGAAGGCGACTTTGCGGTCAGGCTTGCCTCCGCTTTGGGCATAGGGACGACAGACGACGAGGTTGAAGCGGAAAGCCGGCTTGGAGAAGTCGGCATCACGCCCCGGAACGGATGGATTGCCGATTATCCCGTGACTCCCGATATCGTAGGTGAGCTGCAAAAAGCGGTAGGCAATGCCGCGGATGCCAATAAGCTGTCCGTGGGCAGGGATGAGGCCTTAAAGAGGTTCTACGATGTTGCCGCTGCATCCGACTTGCCGATCAGTCCTTACGCTGGCGGCTCCACCTACGGAGCGGAATCATCGGGTTCCCAGAATTATCCGAATCCCCAGGATATAAACAGTTATTACTCTGATCAAGGTCCGCCGGTAGTCACATACTACTATCCGCCGCCTGATTTCTATTACCTTTACGCCTGGATTCCTTATCCCTTCTGGTGTTCCGGTTTCTGGTTTCCGGGATTCTTCGTCCTTCATGATTTCCATAGGACCATCGTCTTAAATGGAAGAGTGATTTTTGTCTCAAATCACTTCAATGACGTGAGCAAGCACCGTGTCTTCCGGATCGATCCGGGGGCGAGATTCAACGGGAGGACCTTTGCCGGGATCGGCGTAAAGAGCAAGAAAGGTTTCATCTCGACGGGAGTCCCTCACAGTGAAACAAGAATTTTTCACGGCCCTCGCGAACAAATGCCTCCCGGCACAAGAATAGTGAGCCCACCTCCGCGAAGCAGCAATGTGATGGGCGTGCCAACCGGCGGCGCCCGGCCGCCTGTCATCCCGCCCGCAGGCGAGCATAGAATAATGAGCCCTGCTCCCCGCGCATATGAAGGAGAGCGGTTTCATGCACCCGCACCGGAAGGCAGGATGCCTGGTCCGCCACTGAGTGAAGGGAGGATATCCGGCCCGCCCTCTCGCGAGGGAGAGACTATGCATCCGTCCGCTGGCGGCGGTGGAGGCATGAGAAGATAGCCGTAATTCACTATCTTCTGAAAATAGTGCGCAGGAATTTCTTTAGTTCCTCCCACGATTTTTTGTCCGCGTCGCGGTTGTATGCGATGGGGATATTATACTTTTTCCCTAATTCATCGGCCTGCGGGTTGGTGAAGCTGTGAATGGCGCCAGGGTAGGAGATGAACTTGAAGTCAGCGCCGGCGGTTTTCATCTCGTTCTTGAAAGCCTCAATTTGCTCTTTTGTGACGAACTTGTCATCCGCGCCATGAAGGACAAGGATTTTTGCCTTGACTGAGCCGGGCTGTGCAGGTTTCACTGCCGTCAGATTTCCATGAAAACTAGCCACACCCGTGAGATCTGCCCCCTGCCGCGCCATGTTGAGCACAATGCCGCCGCCGAAGCAATAGCCGATGGCGGCGATCCGTGCGGGGTCGACGGTGGGCTGCCCTTTTATGAAATCCATCGCTGCCGTAAAGCGCGCCTTTCCAACGTCAAAATTTTTCATGAGTTCTGTGAAAATTTTCCTGCATCATCGGGATGCGTGGCCACCTTGCCTTCACCGTACATGTCCACGGCGAGGGCCGTGTAACCGAGGTCTGCCAGCATGCGTGCCCTCTTGCGGGCATAGTCATTGAGACCCCACCATTCGTGGACCACCAACACCCCCGGGTGTTTGCCCTTGATGTTTTCGTCATATGCCAGGTAGCCCTTCATCACGACACCCTGGGCGGTATAGGATACATCCTTCCCCACGATCTTTTGTTCCGCAAGGGCGATGCCCGCCAGTTCCAGAATTAACAAAAGAAAAGTGATTAGTACCGATATTTTTTTCATGAGGCCCTCCTTCCGCTTTTTCAATTTGACCACAGCCTTCTGATTCTAGCATTTTTTCCGCAATGATTTCATTTGCAGATCCTTTACTTTTCACTCGAATCCTTAATCCCTTGCATCCTCAAAAAAGCCAGCGGACTTCTCAGGGATGGTCCATCCATTTTAGAACAAGACATTCAATACCTTATCCATATCCCTCAGTCTGGAGAGGATATCCGCGGCCTCATCCGGTTTCAGGGCTTCTGGATTGATCCCTGACAAGAGAAACTGCACGGAATCGATTGCTTCTCCAAGACGCAGGTCATTATCCATGTGCCGGACAAAAGCATTCTGGAGGCTGTCGGCTGTCCGGGAACGCCTCCGGTACTTGCCTGCGGCTCTTGTGGCGATGCCGTGCGCAAGAGCTTTTAGCTTGTGAAGTCTGTCTTTGGCACGGCGCATATTCTTCTCCGTATAGTTTATCCTCTTTCGATAGTGATTTGAGATCAGGAAGAACCTGATTTCAGCGGGGCTATACCCATCGGCAAGTAATGTTTCCGTATAGTAGATATTCCCCTTGCTTTTGGACATCTTTTGTCCCTTTACAAACAGATGTTGGCAGTGGAGCCAGTATCGTGCCATAGTATAGGGTCCCACGGATTCAAGGATGGCGCGCGTATAGTCGTGATGGCGGATCAGGTTATCGATCCCTCCGCAGTAGATGGAGAGGGTTTCATGGAAATATCGGTTCACCATGCTAGCATCCTGAATGTTCCATGCGGGTCTGCCTGCTCCTACCGATGTCTTCCAGTAGTCCCTTTCCTCTTCCTTGCGGCCGTGCCAGAGGATGAAATCGCCGAGATTCCAGCGCATACCGGGATAGGTATCTCTACTGAATCGCCTCTTCGTTTTCGGCCACCGCGTCATATCAAGGCCATAAATTTTCCCGAATCCTTTAAATTTCAGCGGATCAAAATAGACGTCGCCATGATGCCAGTATGCCGCACCGCACGTGACGAGGCTCTCGATGATTTTGACCGCCTCGCTAACCGAACGGGAAGCGCGGGGAAGATAATCCGGTTTCTTGATCTTGAGCAGGGCCATTTCATCGAGGAATGATGCAATATTCTCCTCTGTCAGGTGCTTCACCGTAGTGTGCCTTTTTTCCGCTTCGAGAACGGCCTTGTCCTCGATATCGGTGAAATTCATGCCCCGTTTGACCTTATAGCCGGAATATTCCAGATATTTGACCAGGACATCTTCGAATAAGAATGTTCTGAAATTGCCGATATGCGCCCTCTGATAGACCGAAGGGCCGCAGGTGAATATATTCACGACTCTGGGGTTAACGGGGCGAAAAACCTCCAATCGTTTTCCCATTGAATTGTAGAGGTGCAACATCTATAAAGCCTCCTTTCACTGGTTTTAGGATCACCGAGTCCGATATTCCGGACTTCCTATTTATTTCAATTCCAGCCTCTTCCATCTTCCCTGGTGAAACCACCAGGCCATCATCAGCCCCTGGCAGGCCATGGAGACTACCATGGCAGTCCAGACGCCGGGGGCTCCCAATCCCGCATAGAGCGCAAGATATATGGCAAGGGGGAGCCGAATAAACCACATGGAAATAATGATGACCCACATGGTCCCTCTCGTATCACCGGCACCCTGAAGGCCACCTCCCATGACAGTACTCAACGCAAGGAATGGCTCGGAAACCATATTGAATCTAAGATACCGCGCCGTTTCGGCAAGGACTGCAGGCTCCGAAGTCAGGGTGGATGCGAAGCTCTCCGCCCAAATAAAAATGACAACAGCCATGATGCTGGTAACCGCTATACCCAAACCTGCCAGCTTCCAGCCCATCTTTTCTGCCCTTTCCGGGTCGCTAGCGCCCAGGTTCTGGCCCACAATAACTGATGCGGCCATGTTGAGAGCGAAGGCAGGGAGAAAGATGATCGCCTCAATCCGGAGGCCGTTGGCAATAGACGCGAGAGCGGTGATGCTTGCCTCTCTTAGTCTTCCCAGAATATTATACAGGAATATGCTCGCCAGATTCCAGGCAACCTGGAGAAATCCCGCAGGCCATCCAGTATTGAAAATGGTCCTGATCATTTCCCAAGATACGGCCCCGAAATCGGAATAAACAGACCGCCACTTCTCGCTGAACCGCAGGAACATCAGGTTCAACACGGTTCCCAAGAGCGTCGAGATGGCAGTGGAAAAAGCGATTCCCGCATAACCGATTCTCGGAAAAGGAGAAATGCCGAAAACCAACAGGAAATCCAAGGCAATATTTACCACACTGATGACAAACATTGTCACGAGGGGTTTTTTCACCTCCGCGCCTGCGCGGAAAATGGTATTCGAGATGATGAGGAGGTAATTAGGTCCCAGAGCAAAGGCGAAAATCTGCAAGAAATTTTCGGCAATGTCCGTAATCTCTTGCGGGAATCCCGCCGCAGAAATGATGCTGCGATAAAATATGAAACATACCGCGGTAAAGGCGACAGAAATCAATAGACCGAGGAGGAGGGACTGCTTTGCGGCTTCAATGGCCCGCGCCCGATCTCCGGCGCCAATGGCCCTGGAAATCACCGCCAGTGAACCTATGCTGATGGCATTTGCCACAATGATGACGAGGAAATATATCTGTGTTATGAAACCGACTGCCGCCTGAACATTCGGGCTGATCAGACCGGCAACATAAACATCGGTGAAGCCGACCAGGAAGCCAAAGATCATCATGACAAGCATGGGCCAGGAAAGTTTCCAGATGCCGATCCAGATATTTCCCGTGGTAACGTCGATGATCCGGTCTTTGAACATTGCCATAGAATCCGCGCTTGAGAGCCTTTTCCGTAGAATAGGGCAGAGGATATGTCGAGCTATGAAATCTATGCCGATATAGAGAGCATAGGGTAGTTCTGAAGGGTTTGATACATCTCAACATCATCTTCCAATCCGCATCGGCTCACCGAAGTGGGGAAAGAGGCGTTCTTTCACGGATGCTCGCTTTTTTCTCCATTCACTTTTTTGTTCCGGGAAAATTCGGGATACAGCTTCTTCACGCAATCGGGACAGATGCTGTGCGTAAAATTGAGATCGGAATGGCTCTTAAGATAGGATTCAACCTGTACCCAGTATCCGTCATCATTGCGTATATTCTTGCAGCCGGCGCAGATGGGGATCAGCCCCCGCAATGTTTTTATATTGTCGAGTGCCTCTTTCAGTTCCTTTATCAGTCTTTCCTTTTCTCTTATATTGTTGAAGCGTTCCACGGAATATCTTATGGAACGATGAAGCAGGATGCTGTCCGTCCTGTTCTTATTTAGATAGTCCTGGACGCTAAACTGCAGCGCTTGTATGGCAGTGGTTTCATCATCGAGACCTGTTAGGACGATAACGGGAGCATTGTTTTCATTTTCCCCCATTTTTTTTACAGTTTCAAGATCTTTGCTGTCAGGAAGGGACAGGTCCAGGAGAATTACATCAACCGTATTTTCGGCCAAATATTTTAGTGCGTCACGGAGCAGTTCCTTGTGGATCACTTCGTAATTGATATCATGAGAATCATTTGCTTCGGCCTCATGGATCATCTCTTCAATCAATACGGCGTCCATACTGTTATCCTCAACAAGCAGTATCTTTAATGCATTTGCCATGGTCCTGTCCTCTTGATGTGTATTAGTTTAGAGGCCTGCCGTTCAGTCTCTCGTAGACCTTCACGTATTCATCAACCATACTGTCTAAGCTGTATTTATTCCTTGCCTCCCTCATGATCCTCTTCATCTGCTCTTCTCTTACCTCCGGAGGCTTCCTGTGAAACTGCACGCTCCTCGACAGTCCGTGCCATAAGCCGCCGGGGTCATAATTACAGAAGAGAAATCCGTTTCCATCGTCGCAAGAATGGCCGTCACACCTCAATTGCAACTCCTTTATCTTGTCATGATAGCCGCCGGTGTCGCGATTTGTCGCTGTGGCGCCGAAGAGATTGCCTATCTGGTCTATCTGACCGCAGGGTTCATACAGGGACGCGCCAAAGACATCGCTTGCCGCGGCGTAACCAAGCATGGAAAGGGGTTCATTGAAACGCTGGTACGTTATCTTCCCGCCGGAGGCGCACGCGATCCTCCCCATAATCTCCCCGTGGGTCCTGTCTCCTTCAACCCCGTTGCCCACAACGGCAATCTGGACATCGCCGTTTTCTATGACAAATTTAAGGGCAATATCCTCCAGAAGCTCACATCCCTTCTGGGTCTCGTCCAGCCTGGAGGGCCAATAAAGAAGAATCGCATCCGGATTCACGATAAGACCCGTCCTCTTCTGAAATTCTACCAGGTTCTCCCTCTTTGCCGCGAAAACATCGTCATCGGGACCGTACTTCCGTACAAGGTATTCGCACCGCTCCGGATACATCCTGGGGGATGGCGCATTGATGATGGAGAATGCCGTACCGTGGTCGTACTTCGCCTTGACCTCCTGCCTCACGCTCGGGGGGATGAATGATCTATCCAGAAAATAGTCTTCGATGATCTCCCTGAGGAACTTCTCCCCCACAAAATTGACCAGGGTGGCGCTCTTAATGGCTGTGGCCTGGGAGTCGATGCATGTCCTGCCGTTATCCTTGGAAAAATAGATGTTCCACGTGAGGCTGTCGATATCTACGCCGTAAAGCATATCCAAAGGGATATGGCCCGTGTGGACGTTGTGCACTGTGTGCAGTACGGGGCAGTCCCTCGATTTCGCATAGGCCGTGACAACACCGCCTGCCATCCAGTCGTGACTGTGCACAATCAGCATCCCCCCGCTTCTTGCCCGCACTTCCTTGATGGTGTTGTTGACCAGTTCCTTCTGAAATTCAGCGGCATTGGAAAGCGGATTCCCCGAATAGGCACTGGGGAGGTTCGCATAGATGGAAGAGCTCACCAGGTGGATCTTATCGGGATCGACCTTGTATCTCACCTGACGCCATGCATGTTCATCCATGCCGCTCTCCTCCCGGAAGCGTCTTTTCAGATTAAGCGTCGCCAGGTGGCAGTTGATCCCCCGCGCTCTCAGTCCTTCGGAAAGCGCAGAGACCACCTCTCCCAGGCCTCCTGACTTGCCGGATATGTATCTCGCAAGGCTTCCCATATCTTCCGGCAGCCTGCCCGTCTCCGGAGCCACGAGGAGCACCGCCGTCTTTCCCGCCTTCTTCAGGATCGTAAATCTCTTTACATTCTTCATCCCCTTCACAGGACGGTTCCCGTGACGCCGGCGCGGCCGGTTCTTTACATACATG
>Ga0209777_10005166_pt1 | contig 15178 bp, 7 predicted proteins | sample FrelakmetHBP12HB_FD_187147 | JGI IMG/M metagenome (GOLD analysis project Ga0209777, IMG submission 187147) | Freshwater lake sediment microbial communities from the University of Notre Dame, USA, for methane emissions studies -HBP12 HB (SPAdes)... | ecosystem: Environmental > Aquatic >... | reverse complement strand
GGTCGCGAGCGGCAATAATTTTATCCCTGGTCAGCATAATGAGGCAATAAGCGCCTTCCACGCGGGAGAGGGCGACAGTCAGTGCCTTTTCTAAACCGTTTTTTAAATGCGGCGCCATGAGATGAATGATTATTTCACTATCCATTGTGGATTGAAAAATAGAACCGCTGTTTTCCAACTCTTCACGCAATTTTTGCGCGTTGATAATATTGCCGTTATGCGCCAGAGCATAATACTCATCGGCAAAATGCACCAGGAAGGGCTGGGCATTGGAAAGAGTGGAAGAACCGGTTGTGGAATAGCGGACATGCCCGATGGCCAATTTACCCACAAGTTTTTGCAGAGTTGCTTCTTTGAATACCTCGGAAGCAAGCCCCATGCCCTTGTGCTCCGAAACGTTACATCCGTCGGAAGTGACAATGCCGGCGGATTCCTGACCGCGATGCTGCAGGGCAAAAAGGCCAAAGAAGGTTATTCTGGCCGCATCCTCATGACCATGAATGGCGAACAATCCGCATTCTTCACGGGGCCGGCCGGATTCATCTGATTTTTCTTCGAATAAACACGACATATAATTTCTCTTTCTATATCTTTTGATATTCCTGCAATGAACAAACCTGCCAATTCTCACCTTTTATTGCTGATACCGCTGCGCACAGAGCGCGTGCGCCCGCAGTGGTCGTGGTGTAAAGAATATTATAAATAAGTGCGCTCCGCCTGATATGATAAGCGTCCCGCGAAGATTTGCGGCCCATGCTGGTATTAATTACCATCTGGATATCGCCGTTTTTAATGTAATCCACAATATGCGGCCGTCCTTCACTGAGTTTAAAAACTACGCCGGCTTCAATGCCATGATCCTTTAAGTATTTGGCTGTGCCCTTCGTAGCTATTATCTTAAATCCCATGTTCCGAAAAGATTCCGCCACCGATACAATCTTATCCTTATGATAATCATTAACACTGATAAAGATAGTGCCTTTTGTCGGCATTTTGAATCCCGCCGCCATTTGCGATTTGGCAAAGGCCAGACCAAAAGAGTGGTCTATCCCCATAACTTCGCCGGTGGATTTCATTTCCGGTCCCAGCAGAATATCCACATCAGGGAAACGATTAAAAGGGAAAACGGCTTCTTTGACGGAGACATATTCAGGCTCCGGCGCGACGGTAAATCCCAGCTCTGACAACGTTTTACCCAGCATAACTTTGGTGGCGAGCTTGGCCAGAGGCACACCGATCGCTTTGCTGACAAAAGGAATGGTACGCGACGCGCGGGGATTGACTTCCAGCACATACAACTTGCCGTCTTTAATGGCATACTGAATATTCATGAGGCCGACGACATTTAATTCGTAAGCCAGCATTTTTGTCTGCTTTTTAATCAGCTCCAAAAGAGGAGCGGAAATGGTCATGGGCGGCAAAATACAGGCGCTGTCCCCCGAATGGATTCCCGCTTCTTCGATATGTTCCATGATGCCGGCCACAACCGTGGTCTGGCCGTCGCTGATCGCGTCCACGTCTATTTCTATGGCATCCTCTAAAAATTTATCAATAAGAATAGGATGCTCGGGAGAAATAAGTAACGCCCTTTCCATGAAGGCGCTGAGAGTTTCCGGGTCATATACTATTTCCATGGAACGGCCGCCCAATACATATGACGGCCGTACCAGCACCGGATAGCCGATGCGCTCGGCAACTTGCAGTGCTTTCCCCACATCTCTGGCCGTATCATTATCGGGCTGATTCAGGTTCAGCTTGCGGACAATTTCCTGAAAACGGTCACGATCCTCCGCCCGATCAATAGAATCGGGAGATGTTCCCATTATTTTTATTCCGGCCGCCTCCAGACCCTTGGCTAAATTAAGAGGTGTCTGGCCGCCAAACTGAGCGATTATTCCCTCGGGCTTTTCTGTCTGCAGAATGTGTAAAACATCTTCCAGCGTTACCGGTTCAAAAAAGAGTTTGTCGGAGGTGTCATAATCAGTGCTGACCGTTTCGGGATTAGAGTTGATCATGATACTCTCGACACCTTCTTCGCGCAGGGCAAACGATGCATGAACACAACAATAATCAAATTCAATTCCCTGACCGATGCGATTGGGGCCGCCGCCGATAATTGCTACTTTTCTTTTGGCGGACGGCCTGGTTTCGTTTTCCGTTTCATAAGTGGAATAATAATAAGGCGTGTAGGCTTCAAATTCCGCCGCGCAGGTATCGACAAGCTTATATACCGGGATAATTTTTTCCCGCTCGCGCCACTGGCGAATTTCCAGCTCTGTCATCTTCCAAAAAGAAGCCAGCGCCTTATCGGCAAAACCCATTTTCTTTGCTGCTCGCAGCAGTTCCACGGATGGAGCAGAACTTTTCAGTTCATCTTCGGCATCCACGATCTCCCGGATCTGATGCAAAAACCAGGGATCGATTTGGGTAAGCCGCTGTATTTCTTTTATGTCCATGCCGTTTTGTAAAGCGGCAGCAATGTAAAACAATCTTAAAGAATTGGGCTTGAGAAGTTTGTTTTTTAGAAATTCGGTTTTATCTTTCAAATCAGCGGGTAGATTCTGATCAAGGCTGAAACGCCCAATTTCCAGGGAACGAATCGCCTTTTGCAGGGATTCTTTGAAAGTGCGGCCGATAGCCATAGTCTCGCCGACGGATTTCATGGAAGTAGTTAAAAAATCGTCTGCTTGAGGAAATTTTTCAAACGTCCAGCGGGGAATTTTGACGACGCAGTAATCTATCGTCGGCTCAAAAGAAGCCATCGTCTCGCGGGTAATATCGTTGGGAATTTCATCCAGCGTATAGCCGACGGCAAGTTTCGCGGCTATTTTGGCAATAGGAAATCCTGTGGCTTTCGAGGCCAGTGCGGATGAACGCGAAACACGGGGATTCATTTCGATTACAACCAATTCACCGGTATGCGGATGCACGGCAAACTGGACATTGGACCCGCCGGTCTCCACGCCTATTTCCCGCATGATGGCAATGGCGGCGTCCCGCATAATTTGATATTCCTTATCAGTCAGAGTTTGCGCCGGGGCGACGGTAATTGATTCACCGGTATGCACCCCCATCGAGTCGAAATTTTCAATGGAACAAATGATGACGACGTTATCGGCCTTATCACGCATAACTTCCAGTTCATATTCCTTCCATCCCAGTACCGATTCTTCGATCATAACTTCGGAAATCATGCTGGCATCCAGGCCGCCTTTGGCTATTTCCATCAGCTCTTCGCGGTTATAAGCCACACCGCTGCCGGTTCCGCCCAGCGTAAAGGAAGGCCGTATAATAAGGGGGAATCCAATTTCATCGCCAATTTTTAGAACATCGCTCAGAGAGCGGGCAAAACCGCTTTTCGGCACACGCAAGCCGATGTTTTCCATCGCGTGCCGGAATTTTTCGCGGTCTTCCGCTTTATGGATAACTTCCAGCGACGCCCCGATCATTTCCACATTGTATTTTTTCAGCACACCGCTTTCGGCCACTGCTACGGCTGTATTTAATCCTGTTTGTCCGCCCAAGGTGGGAAGCAGTGCATCCGGCCGCTCGCGGGCGATAATCTTTTCCACCGCTTCGGCTGTAATGGGTTCGATGTAGGTTCTATCGGCCATTTCCGGATCAGTCATAATTGTAGCCGGATTGCTGTTGATTAAAACAACCTTGTAGCCTTCTTCCCGCAAAGCTTTACAGGCTTGAGTTCCGGAGTAATCAAATTCGCAGGCCTGGCTGATGATAATTGGCCCTGAACCGATAAGCAGTATTTTTTTTATGTCTTTACGTTTAGGCACTACTTTTACTCTTTAAACGTATTTTTTTTATCCCGTTAGAAATTTTACCCGCCTCTATACGTTTTTGGCTACCGATTAGGACGATTCACACGCAGGATTCAAATATTCCGTATGAATTTCTAACGGGATTTACTCCCATTCTATCGTGCTGGGCGGCTTGGAGCTGATATCGTAAACAACACGGTTTACACCACGCACTTCATTAATAATACGATTGGAAATACGCGCCAAGAGATCATGCGGCAAATGCGCCCAGTCGGCTGTCATGGCGTCGTCACTGGTTACCGCGCGGATAGCCAGAATATTTTCATAGGTACGCTGATCCCCCATTATCCCCACACTCTTCAGGGGCAGCAGGATGGCGAATGATTGCCAAAGTTTGTAATAAAGTTTATTCGCGCGGATTTCTTCCAGCAAAATTGTATCGGCTTTGCGCATCACAGATAAGCGCGGCGCCGTAACCTCTCCGATAATGCGAATAGCTAAGCCGGGGCCCGGAAACGGCTGTCGCCAGACGACGTCATCGGCTAAGCCCAGTTCTTTTCCCAGAAGCCGCACTTCATCTTTAAAAAGGTGCTTGAGCGGTTCGATGAGTTTTAAATTCATCTTTTTCGGCAGGCCGCCGACGTTATGGTGTGATTTAATGACGGCGCTGGGGCCGCCGAAAGCCGAACGCGATTCGATTAAATCGGGATAAAGAGTGCCCTGCGCCAGAAATTTCACATTTTTAATTTTATGGGCCTCGCAGTCAAAAACCTCTATAAAAGTACGGCCGATTATCTTGCGTTTCTTTTCCGGATCGGTCACTCCCTTCAACCGCCGGAGAAACAACTTTCCGGAACGGGCAAAACGCAAATTTATATGTAAATGTTTTTTAAACATTTCTATTACACGCCCGGCTTCGTTTTCGCGCAAAACGCCATTATCAACAAAAACACAGGTTAAGTTATGGCCTACGGCCTTGTGCAGTAAAACGGCGGCCACGGAAGAATCAACACCACCGGAGAGTCCCAATATTACTTTGTCCGAGCCAACTAGATTTCTTATCTCCTCAATGGCATGATTGGCAAATGATTTCATCGACCAGGTTTTTTTACAGCCGCAAACATCAAATAAAAAGTTAGCTAATATTTTTTTCCCAGAGTGGGTATGGACTACTTCCGGATGGAATTGCAAACCGTAAAAGCGGTTTTTAGAATCTTCAGCCGCCGCTATGGGCGCATTTTCCGTGGAGGCGGTAATGACAAATCCGGCAGGCAGCCGACCAATCTTGTCGCCATGGCTCATCCAGCATTGAGTTTTTTTATCAATACCTTTAAAAATACCCTTTTTCTTTTTTACTAAAAGCGCGGCAAATCCATACTCTCGCTTTGCGGCCCGTTCCACGGTACCGCCTAAAGCGTCAACCATGTATTGAAGGCCGTAACAAATGCCCAATACCGGAATGCCGAGCTTAAATATACCGCTATCCACCCGCGGTGCGCCCTTACTGTAGATGCTCGCCGGTCCGCCCGAAAGGATTATTCCTTCCGGATTTATGGACTTGATTGTGGAAAGCGGGATATCCGGCGGCTCGATTTGGCAATATACGTGATGCTCTCGCACTCTACGGGCAATCAGTTGATTGTATTGTGATCCAAAATCTATTATTAAAATCACGCGGCTTTCCGCCTTTTTTTCCGCAGCATTTGAACAAACTGCATAAATAAATAATCCGTATCATGTGGACCGGGCGACGCTTCCGGATGATATTGCACGCTCATGGTCAAAGGCATTTTCATGCCTTCGGAGGTTGCATCATTTAAATTGTCAAAGGTTTTTTTCGCTTTATTTTTTACCGATTCGGGCACAACGACAAAACCGTGATTTTGAGACGTGATTTCAATACGTCCCGTATCCATATTTTTTACCGGCTGATTAATGCCGTGATGACCAAATTTCAACTTGCTGGTATAGCCGCCAATTGCCTGACCGATTATTTGATGTCCCAGACAAATACCGAATATAGGAAGCTTCCCGATCAAAGTGCGAGAGGTCTCCACAATATAAGGCAGGGCCGCCGGATCGCCGGGACCGTTGGAAAGCAAGACACCGTCGGGTTTATAGGACATAATATCCGCACCGGTAGAAGAAGCGGGAACAACAATTACTTCACAACCGTTTTTTTCTAAAAGCCTTAAAATATTGTATTTAACACCGCAATCAAGCACAACAACCCGTAATTTTTTACCGGGTTTAGTAACGGAAATTTTACCCTTATGAACTGTGCCATTTTTCCATAGATAAGGTTTGACGCAGCTTACTTCGCGGACTAAATCACGTCCGACAAGTCCGGGATACTCGCGAACTTTTTCAAGAAGCGAGCTAATATCTTTTGTTTTTGTGGAAATGATGCCTTTCATCGCGCCGGAAAGACGCAGGCGACGTGTCAGGGCACGGGTGTCGATTCCCTCTATGCCTATTTTCCCGTGTTCTTCCAGAAATGATTTCAAGCTTTGGCGCATCCGCCAGTTGCTGGGGTTGGGCTGGTATTCTTTAACGATGAAACCCTCCAGATGAATTCCGGACGATTCCATATCTTCTTCATTGATACCGTAATTGCCGACCAGAGGATAGGTCATTGTCACAATCTGACCTTTATATGAAGGATCGGTAATGACTTCCTGATAGCCGGTCATGCCCGTATTAAAAACGACCTCACCCATGGTTTCGCCGTTTCCCGCGAAGGCAAAACCCTCAAAAACACTGCCGTCTTCCAGGACAAGCAATGCTCTTAGTTCTTTATTTAACAGGGGCATTTAAATCTTATCTCCCGACTAAACCAACATCCGGAGTCTTTTCCAGACCAATCAAGACTATATTTGGACCAAAAAGGAAAGGAGTGGACGAATAATTGGTTCTGGATATTAGGAAGCTCCCTTTATTGCACCTTACATGACGAAGCTTCTTAACTTTTTTTTCCGGCTTCGTCAATTATTAAAGCATGGGTAAATAGAGGTTAATTTCATATCGGCTGATATAAGTATCGAGATTGCCGGCCGTAGTGTCAGAATCTCATGAAGATGCATCGCCCTCGGCGATATCCTTGCACAAGTCTTTAATTAACTAGAAGTTCGTCCATTTTGGTTTTTACTTTGTTGCAAAGCATATCCGCTTTTTTCGATTCATCATGGATTGAAAATACCGATTCAACTTGGGAAAGAATTTCTTTATTAGTCGAATAGATTTTATTAATCAGCTCTAAAATGGGAGATAAACATTTGCTTCTATGAGAAGGTTTTAGTTTGATTTTAAAGCTTATAAAAGGATTCAAATAAGGCTATTATCTTTTTCATTTGACCACTTGAACCCTCGTATCTTTGCCCACCCTGCCATCGGGCTTTAGCCGATGGCAGGTGAGTTTATTCTATTAAATATCGTAATAAAGCATGAATTCATAGGGATGCGGCCGCAAGTCCATTGCCTCAACCTCATTCACCATCTTGTAGTCAATCCATGTATCAATGACATCCTGGGTGAATACATCTCCCTTAAGCAGAAAAGCATGATCCTTCTTCAGGGCATTCAGGGCATCTCGCAGGGAACCGGGCGTTTTGGCTACCTTAATTGCCTCTTCCGGTGGAAGATCATAGATGTTTTTATCTAAGGGTTTACCCGGGTCGATCTTATTCTGAATGCCGTCCACCGCCGCCATCATAATCGCTGAGAATGCCAGGTAAGGATTGCATGCCGGATCAGGACAGCGGAATTCCAGGCGTTTTGTCTTGGGTGACGTGCTGTACATGGGTATGCGCACTGCGGCGCTGCGGTTGCGCTGTGAATAGGCCAGGTTGACCGGGGCTTCATAACCTGGTACCAGGCGTTTGTAACTGTTGGTTGTCGGACTGGTCAAGGCCAACAACGCCGGGGCATGTTTAAGGATTCCTCCGATAGCATGCATGGCAAGCGGAGAAAGCCCGGCATATCCGTCGCCGGCAAATAAGTTCTTGCCACCCTTCCATAAAGATATGTGGACATGCATACCGCTGCCATTGTCACCGAATAGCGGCTTCGGCATAAAGGTCACTGTCTTATTAAACTTCTTGGCAGTGTTCTTAAGTACATACTTATATTTCAGGAGCTTATCCGCCATTTCCACCAAAGGTGAAAACTTCATATCAATCTCTGCTTGTCCCGCTGTAGCCACTTCATGGTGTTGAGCCTCGATCTCAATCCCGATGTTTTCAAGGGCTATGACCATTTCACTGCGTAAATCCATCTGGCTGTCGGTAGGCGGTACAGGGAAATACCCTTCTTTATGGCGGATCTTATAGCCCAGGTTTGGATTCTCAACTCTGCCGCTGTTCCAGATACCTTCCACGCTGTCAATATGATAGTAGCCCTCATTGGTCTTCTGATCATAACGTATGTCATCGAAGATAAAGAATTCCGCCTCCGGCCCAAAATAAGCCGTATCGGCCAAGCCAAGCGTCTTCAAATAATTTTCTGCTTTTCTTGCTATGTTGCGGGGATCTCTGGTGTAATCGGCACCAGTAACCGGATCCTGGATGTTGCATATCATAACCAGAGTCTTAACGGCAGTAAAGGGATCAATAAATGCAGTGGAAGGCACCGGCATGATAAGCATATCGGATTCATTAATTGCCTGCCAGCCGCGAATTGATGAACCATCAAATCCCAATCCCTCGGTAAATACAGATTCATCAATTTGACTTACAGGATAGCTGCAATGCTGCCAAATTCCGGGGAAATCCATGAATCGCAGATCAACTATCTTCACATTTTCCTTTTTAATTAATTCCAGAACGTCCTTTGGTGTTTTTATTTCAGCCATAATACTCTCTCCTTTATGCTAAATATTTGTTATCCAATAATTAATAATATCACTATAAATATTTTATGTGCTGATATGCCGGATCAGAATTCCATAACTATATCTTTTACTATAAAATAGCCTGCCGACCTAATTAGCAACAGCTATGCCAATTCATCAAATACTTTATTTAAGCTTTACAATCAAGATGTTATTCGTATTACACCAAAAAAGTTAAAACCTTTTAACATACATTATTGTAATTCTTTTTATTGACATGCAACAATAATTAAATATTAATAACATCCTGGGGCATAGAGATATTCAATTATTATGCGCATCTGTTATAGTTTAGCTGCAAATTAGTATGGGGTTAGAGAAAATAAGCAAATAGAAAAATAATCCGTTCATAATCACGAATAGCCTTGAATCTTTAGCATCCAATAGATAAAATAAAAAAATTAATAAAAACAATTGATATTGATTGATCTTTACTATAAAGAAGACAAGCTTTAAGTTACCATAGAGAACAATTTTGTGTCATCAATAGCGGCAAAGAACAATATTGTAACAATTTATTTGGTGATTGTTTCTTGATTTATTTTCCCGAACTTAATTGAATCAATATGGAGCTTTTTTATTGTATATTAGATAAATTATTTTTGTTGTTCTATTGTTGGCGTCTACAAACATCTCTCGGTTTCTATTGAATATAGAATCCATTTTGAGGTTATTGTTTACTCACAATTTTTTGTTGGCACTTATATTGCTTTATAACCCAAGCTGCAATATGTATGACTGATGTTGCATTAGAATAAATAAGTCTGAATATTATTGTTATGGAAGAGATATACAAAACATGAAGTTGGCAGAAGAATTCAAAAAAATTGCGGGCGATATAAAAATTATCGATAAAGACGAAGAAAAAGAAATGTACAGCCATGATATTGGTGATGTCCCAGCAATCATGACTAAAACTTTTTTTGAAATTCAACCCGATTTTGTTGTTCAACCAAAAAATGCCGAAGAAATAAAAAAAGTCTTGGCATTTGCCAACGATAAAAAAATACCGGTTATACCGAGGGGCGCTGCGTCTTGGGGATTCGGTGGAGTAATTCCGACCAATGCGGGAATAGTTATCGATTTATCCCCTTTTAGGAAAATTCTCAATCTCGACAAGGCACAAAAGACCATCACAGTGGAGGCAGGAGCTAGATGGAGTGATATCGACATCCTGGCCAAAAAAGAAGGTTTATGTCTGCTGACATATCCGTCGAGCAAGTTTTCCACAGTCGCCGGCTGGATTGCCACAGGCGGTTATGGTATTAATAGTTTTCGTTATGGCCACTTATCCAACCAGATTGTATCAATGACAGTTATAACGCCATCCGGTGAGTCTAAAAAGATAACTCCCGCTGATCCTGATTTTATATACTTTGTTTCCACGGAAGGAGTGTTTGGCATTATTGTTGAAGTAACCCTTAAATTACGGGATGTTCCCCAGGCCTCTTATCCACATCTGTTTTATTTTCCCAGCGACAAAGCTGCTTTCATGTTCATTGAAAAATTTATCAAATCAGGGCAGGCAGATGAACTGAAGCCTGATGTCATCCGCTTTCTTGATGAGAATCACTTAAATGACATAAATGAGATCATGCATTCCAGCGTATTTAAAAAGAGTGCCTCAGTTTTGATAGAATTCAGCAGCTATGAAGAGGATAAAAAGTTTTCAACGATTATAGAGCAAAGCGATTACGTCGAAGAAGCGCCTCGCTATGTAGCCAGTTATTTATGGAATGAGCGGCTTTTCGGCATGAAAACAAAACGCCTTGGACCGACAATTCTTGCCAGTGAAACTATTATTCCCATTACTTCGGCTGCAGGTTTTATTGAAAAAGCAAAAAGACTGGGTATCCATTTCGGCGTGGAAATATTCATTGATTCTTATATCATTGATAAAAAGATGGCACTCATCATGACCAATTTTCTTTGCGACTCAAGGAAACTGAAATATTATATAAATTTACCCCTGGCTATGATGCTCACGCAAACAAGTGTTTCTATGGAGGCTGAACCATACGGTTTGGGTATCTGGAACGCCCCCTTTATCAATTATCTGTACAGCAGTGATAGGAAGAATGCTCTGACAGCATACAAAGTAAAGGTTGATCCGAATAATATCATGAATCCGGGTAAATTTTTCAGCGTCAAATCAAAATGGCTGAATATTCCCGCACTTGTTTTTCGTCCAGGCATCTTTGGCTTTTTCATGAAGATAATGATCTTTCTGTCACCTATTATCGGGAAAATTGCGATACTGCTCATGGGAAAACATAAAAAGGTTGATAGTCTCGATTTTGAACTGACTACGCACGCCTGTGCCAAGTGCGGAAACTGCATTGCGGTATGTCCGGCATATCTTGTCACCGCAAATGAAGAAGTAACCGCTAAGGGGAAAATTGCTCTGGCGAAAAAGATTATTGATGGCAGAAAAGTAACAAAAGAAGAAGCGGAAAATGCATTTATGTGCATGCATTGCAAAGCCTGCGAGGAGATATGTCAAACCAATTTGGAACTGATGATGCTCTGGGATTCGCTGGAAAAAAGGATCGAAGAGAACTTCTGCCGTCCCGAAGAAAAGATCAGTGAATTTCTTAAAAAGGTTGATGATAGCAAAGATTACTGGGATATGGTGGAGCGAAATAACTGAATCACCGGTAATAATTTTATTATTTAAATGATGAGCTAAGGACTATGCCAAAGAAATATCATATTCATTCTAAAGTAACGCCGCTTAATCTGGATTATATATTCAAATTTAATATTGAGCGGGGGGAAAACTGCATTAATTGCGGTAAGTGTACAAAGGTGTGCATTTACGAGGCGCATAAACGACGTAAAGATGATCCGCGAAAAATGGCCGACCCCAACACTGTAGTCTGCAGAAACTGTTTTAGGTGCATTCAAGAATGCCCGAGAGGAGCACTGGAGAAATCTCTGGACAAAGACTTTTTGAATATCGGCGGTTCATACTGGAAATCTGATATGTTTATTACCTTATGGAAACAGGCAGAGGACGGCAAGGTTCCCGTTACCGGTGCCGGTTATAGAGGGCCGTTTACCGGATCGGGGTTTGACAGTATGTGGACCGACATGTCCGAAATTGTCCGACCGACGCGCGACGGAATTCATGGGCGGGAATATATCAACACATCCGTCGAACTGGGCCGGAAACTCAATCACCTGACGTTTGATGAAAAAGGTAAATTGTTATCGAAAGTTCATGATACCGTTGATATTCCGATCCCCATAATCTTTGATCTTCCTCCGGATAGTCTAAGTCCGAATGTAAAGGCCGCATTAGTAAAAGCAGCTGCAGAGCTGAACACTTGCATCGTATTATCTGCAGGTGATATTACGTCTGATAGAAAAAAATATATTAAAAACATCATCCCTCTAATTTCTCATAAAGAAATCGATAAGCATCAGAGCTTGATTAAAAATACAAGATTTGTAGCCCTTGAGTATGCCGATGAATTGCTGAGTGATTTCCCCGCAGTAAAAGATAAAATTAAGAAAGTAAGTAATGCTCTTACGATCATTCGAATTCCGGCAACGAAATCCATTGAACCCATTGTTTCTAAGCTTACGCAAAATGGCGCTGAGATTATTCATATCGTAGCCGATTACCGCGGTAGGGAAGTTAATGGCTCAACTGATTACAACCGCCGTCTCCTCAAGGATATTATCCGTGCTGTTCATCTGAAGCTAATTGATGACAGGATACGCGATGAGGTTACGATTATTGCCTCCGGAGGTATTGCCATGGCCGAGCATGTGCCCAAAGCAATGATCTGCGGTGCGGATTTAACAGCCATAGATTTACCGTTGCTTATTGCGCTTGGTGCCCGTCTGTATGAAGAGCCGGAAAAACTACTTATTATCCCCGAAGGACTGGAAAAAATTCCGGTGCGAACTCTGACGCAAAGGATCGTTAACCTCATGGGTGCATGGCATTCTCAACTTCTGGAGGTAATGGGCGCTATGGGTATTCGTGAAGCGCGCCGTTTGCGCGGTGAATCCGGAAGAGCAATCTTCTTTGAAGAGATCGACAATGACACATTTGGAAAATTATTCAAAAAGAGAAAAGAAGCAAACGTATGAAACCACCTTCGGCTGTAAAAATCAAAAGGACGCCTTCGCGATTTAAGCACCAGGTGGCGAAATATAAAGTCACCAGGTCTAACGCCTGCATCAACTGCGGTACTTGCGCCAAATCATGCCCCTACGGAGTTCATGAAAGATTTGAAGGGCATAACAGGGTGAGGCCCCCGATTAACTATAAATGCATCGGCTTCGAATGCAAAAACAACGATTTTTACTGCATTGCCAGATGTCCACGCAAAGCATTAAGCCTCTCCCTGAATCCAATGTATGAAACACTGGGAGACTATCGCTGGACAGCGGACATGATTACTGCGACTTGGATAATGGCGGAAACAGGCTATCCGCCGGAGCGAAAGGATCTTGAATATAATATCGGCAATTCCGGCGGCGGCTTCGACAAGCTGCGGTTTAAGTTTCCTCCCGACCGCCCTAAAATTGATAAGTTGGAAATCTCCACGGAAATTCCTCTGAACCGCAGAAATGATGGCCGGGCAAACGTTGTCATTTCCACCCCTGTCTATGGCGGTGGAATGTCCTTCGGTTCGGTAAGCCTGCCCACCATGCTTTCCAAAGCACGCAATGCTACGATATGGAACACCTTTACCTGTACCGGTGAGGGAGGATACCCGGAAATGCTTCAACCCTATGACCACAACGTTATTACTCAAGTGGCAACCGGTCTGTTTGGTGTACGTGAAGAAACAATACAGCGGGTGAGGATAGTAGAATTTAAGTACGCTCAAGGCGCAAAACCAGGACTTGGCGGGCATCTTCTGGGAGAGAAAAATACGGAAAGTGTTGCCCGAATGCGCGAAGCAGTCCAGGGTACCTCGTTGTTTTCACCCTTTCCGTTTCACTCGGTGTATTCCATCGAAGATCACAAGAAGCACATTGACTGGATCAAAGAGATCAATCCCCAGGCATTGGTTTCTGTTAAGGTTTCTACGCCCAACGATGTAGATATGGTTGCCGTTGGTTCATACTATGCCGGCGCGCATATTATTCATATTGACGGCGGTTATGGTGGTACAGGTGCGGCACCCGACATTGCCAAGAAGAATATTGCCATGCCTATAGAATATGCCATAATAAAAGTTCATAATTTTTTAAAGGAAGAAGGTGCCCGGGAAGCAATGACGCTCATTGCATCAGGCGGCATACGGACTGCTCATGACTTGGCAAAAGCAATTTGCCTGGGCGCAGATGGTGCTGTTATCGGTACAGCAGAACTGGTATCGCTGGAATGTGTTCGCTGCGGAAACTGCGAGTCGGGACGCGGCTGCGCTCGAGGTATTGCCTCAACTGATTCTGAGCTTTCCGACCTCTTTGAGGAAGAATGGGCTACGCAGCGCCTTGTTAATATGTACCATGCCTGGAATGTCCAGCTTGTGGAAATCCTGCAGAAGTTCGGTATGAGAAGCGTCAGAGAGCTTGTTGGCCGGACGGATTTGCTTGAGCACATAGATTATTCGCCCCGTTAGAGAAGCGGGCATTTATAGGATTTTAACCCCATCAAGAGTTGGTAACTTTCTCTAACGGGATAAAGCGGAGTTTGCTAATAAATGGATAATGTCGAAAAAATAATTAAGTCACGTGCCGTGCTTTGCAGCCAGGTGCCGCCTTTAAGCCCGAACACTGAAGAAGAAGGCGGCTGCGGCGTCACCGGTTTTATCTGTTCTATTCCGGTAACCGGAAAAAATATCTTCGAGCCATCCGTGCAGATGCACAACAGAGGTAATGGAAAAGGCGGTGGCATCGGGGCCGTCGGGTTTATTCCTGAAGCACTGGGTGTTTCCAAACAGGTGCTGGAAGAAGATTACATGCTGCACATTGCTCTCCTTGATGCGAGCGTGTATGAGGAACTGGAAAATACATTCATTAAACCTAATTTTAAGATTGATAAATCGGAAAAACTGGCCACGATTGACGACTACCGCAGTATCGGTCTTGAAATCCGGCCTCCGGATGTTATGCGTTATTTCGTCCGCGTCAGGGATGACGTACTGGATAAATTTATTAAGAGCAATAAATTTTCCTCTATGGACAGGCGGGATGCCGAGGATGAATTTGTCTATCAGAACAGCTTTAAGATTAACACGCACTATTACGCATCTCTTGGTGAAAAAAAAGCGTTTGTCATGTCCCACGGCAGGAACATGATGATTCTGAAAATCGTCGGTTATGCAGAAAGCGTCGTCCGGTACTATAAGCTGGATGATTTCAAGGCTTATGCATGGCTTGCCCATCAGCGATATCCCACCCGCGGTCGTGTTTGGCATCCCGGCGGTTGCCATCCGTTCAGCGCTCTCAATGAAGCGCTGGTGCATAACGGCGATTTTGCCAACTATCAGTCCGTCTTAGAATATCTTAAACAGCGAAACTATTACCCGCTATTTCTTACAGATAC
>Ga0209777_10005165_pt1 | contig 15178 bp, 11 predicted proteins | sample FrelakmetHBP12HB_FD_187147 | JGI IMG/M metagenome (GOLD analysis project Ga0209777, IMG submission 187147) | Freshwater lake sediment microbial communities from the University of Notre Dame, USA, for methane emissions studies -HBP12 HB (SPAdes)... | ecosystem: Environmental > Aquatic >... | reverse complement strand
AACCCTGGAATTCGAAGTAATCATATCCGCGTAACGGCGTGATGATTTTCGAGAAATAGAATCCCTGCACCGAATAGACATCATTGTTAGTTTGGGTCGAGCCAATGTAATTGGTGGTACCACCCAGATAATATGTTTTCTTGTCGCTGCCAAACGATGCTCCGGCTGCCGCGCGGAAGGCGACCGAATAGAGCCCATTCAGATGCCAGTATTTGCGGTAATCACCCTCGACTGCCCAGTAGTCGCGCGAACGGTTGGCCACGGGAATAGTGCGCTCAAGCGCAAGTTTCCAGCGATTGCCGTTCAAGGGGCCGGTCATCCCCCAGAGGACGGTGTCGTTTATCAACGATAGCGAAGCTGTCGAGACATCGTTGTTGGAGTTGTCATAAGGTGGATCATAGTAAACGCGATCAATATAGACTTGCGAAAAGTCGATCTGCAATCGCTTGTACATGCTGAAAGGATAGTTCGCCATCGCCAGTGCGCCGTAAGTTCGGTCGGAGAACAATCGGTTGCTCGGATCGATGAAGTAGTTCTTATTGTGGAATATGCCGACGCCGAAGTCTACGCGATTAGTATTGTTCAGATAAATGATTTGCAGGTTTGACTGACTGATTGAATTGACGAGATCCGTGGAGATAAAGAATTGGTGATTGCCGAGGAAATCACTCAGTACGACATACGACTGTCCACGTAAACCATAGAATGGATCATAGGAGACACCACCGGAAACATAGTCAGGCGAAAACTTGGCTCGGTATTTCTTGATCTTGTATTCGCCGGACGGCAACTTGGTATAGAGCGTATCCCGTCCATCTTCCTCAAGCACCTTGGCGGCGACATGAGTCGTGTCCGGGGCTTCCAGCGGACCGTGCGAAGCGTCTGGCGGCGGCGGGGTAAATACGTAGTCCGGGTAATCTCCTCCGCTGCGTGGGAATTCACCCTTCCCCTTTTCATTCAGCGTGGAGTCGGACGATTCCATCGGCGCTTCGACTTTCGTCAGTTCAGCCGTCATTTCCCCTGCCGCGAATTTCGTCAGTGCCAGCGGTGCGCCGTTTGCCGTAACCGGCTTGATTTCCTTCATTAGGTAGACGTCATATCCACCCTTGAAGAACGCGGAGAAGGCAATCTGATCGCCCTGGGGCGACCATGACGGCGAAGTTATCCCGGTCAGAACATTGGTGACTGCAAATGATTCGCCACCGATGTCGAACTCCTTGATGTAGAGATTGTCGATACCATTAAGATTGGAAACGTAGCAGAGTTTGTGACCGTCGGGCGCCCAAGTCGGATAACGGCAGATACCATTTTCATGAGTCACTGTGTCAATCGCCCCCGTTGCCACGTCGAGAATGAAGATGTTGTAAGTACCGTACTTGAAGTTGTCCGCTTTGTCGCTTGCTGCCGGTCGATCGGAAGAGAACGCGATCTTCAAACCGTCAGGCGAAAAACAAACGTCCTTGTCGTCGTACCGATCGTCCGTCAACTGCCGCAAGTCTTTGGTCTTGGGGTCCACGAGAAAGATGTCTGCTTTGCCGTTCTTGACTGCCGTAAAGGCAATTTCGCCACTTGCACCCCAGCTTGGCGACGTGACCGCGCCAAATCCTTGCCGAATGTGGTCGCTGATCCTTTTGTGCTTGACATCGTAGATTATCAGTGCGTCGTTGCCGCCTGATTTGGCCACAAAGACGAGATACTTGCCATCGGGCGACCAACTCATTCCCGATACATAGGAATGCAGCGACTCCAGATCACCCGACCGCTCCCCCTTGACGAGCCGGTCAAGGACCTTGCCATCTATGGCACTGACCAAAAAAATCTCAGTGTAGTCCTTGCGATCGGAGAAGATGGCTATCTTGTCACCTTGCGGCGAGAAGGCCGGCTTTTCGTTGAAATTGGAATGGTCTTTCTCATGGTTCGTCAACCGTTTGCCGATGTCGGCCGGTTCCGAACGGGTTGCGATTTCGGGCCAGTAGACCTTCTTCAGATACTTAGTGAATTTCTCAAAGAACTCGTCTTCGGTAAGTCCGATTGACGACTTCATCGCCCGCGACATTGAAAGTGAACGTTTGCCCCGATTGATTATGTCAGGGATGCGTTCTGGTCCGTATGCTTCTGCGAGGAACTTGAGCGCCGCCTGTCCTTCCTTGTAGGCAAGAAAGCCGCCAACCCACTCCAAGGGAGCAAGGTAGCTGTGAATGGTAGCATCGCGCAGGACCATATCGGCGAAGTAATCCCAACCGTGCCGCGAGGAATACTCCGCGAATCCCTCCGCATACCAAAGCGGCAGGCGGAAGAGATACTGCCGCGTTGCCAACGAACCGAAAAAGTTGCCATAGATCATGTCGTAAATTACGGCGTGTGTTAGCTCGTGATGGAGCACATGCCGGAAGTCTTCATTGGAACCGTCGAACGGCACAACCACACGATTCTTGAACGACTCAGTGAAACCGCCAACCGCCTCGGGAAGCAAATCCGGGATGACGTTGGTCTGCTGGAACTCGTTGGGAGAATTGTATACCAGAACCGGGACGCGACTTCGCAGCTTGTAGTCGAGTTGCTTTGAAACATAGACATAGGCCGACTCCAGTTCGGCCACTGCGAATTTGGCGAGGTCGTATTCGCCTTCATAGTAGTAAAGATCAAAGTTGGGAGTCTGGATGTAGTGCCAGTCAAAATCCTTGTACTGCACTTTGTTCTTGCCGAAGGATTCTTCCTGGGCATGAAGCGCCGTGGTCAAGACCAAGAACGCGAGACCGAGAGATATGCCGAGTCGTTTCATACTATATATACTCATTCGAATAGGTTTTATTCCGGTACTTTTTCGATCGCAGCACCGACAGCCTGAAGCTTCAGCTCCAAATTGTCGTAACCGCGCTCTACATGATATATTCGTCTGACTTCGCTTCTCCCTGAAGCCGCCAAACAGGCAGCCACCAGACCGGCGCCCGCGCGGATATCAGAAGCCATGACCATCGTACCGGTTAGCGACGGTACACCCTCAATAGTGGCCACATCGCCGGTAATGGTTATTCTGGCGCCGAGGCGAATCAGTTCCATACAGTGGCTGAAGCGATCGTCAAAAACAGTCTCGCGCAAGTGAGAAATCCCCTGTGCCCGCGTCGCCAGTGCGACGAAACAGGGCTGAAGATCGGTCGGAAAGCCGGGAAACGGGTAAGTAACAAAATCGGTGGCGCGCAGCTTGCCATCGGAAGCTATAGTAATGGATTTAGATCCGGCAGTCACTTCGCAACCCATTTCCCGAAGCTTAAGCAGTGCCACTTCTAGGTCATCAGCTACGCCATCTTCTACTTCAAGTTTACCTCCAGCACCGGCAGCCATACACAACAGCGTACCAACCTCCAGGCGGTCAGCCATCGGGCGGTAGTTGATGGGTCTTAGTCTGTTCACGCCGCGAATCGTCATATCAGTCGTGCCGGCTCCGGCAATATCGGCACCCATCTGGTTGAGAAAGCTCGCCAGATCGACAACTTCCGGATCGCAGGCCGCGTTGACGACACGCGTCACGCCGGAGGAAAGTGCCGCGCCAATCATGATATTTTCGGTGCCGGTGTGGGAAGGACGATCGAAGTAGATCGTGCCCCCCTTGACGGCTCCGTGGGCAATGACATACCCTGCCTCTTCCGTTATGTCAACACCCAACTGCGCAAAGCCTTTGAGATGCAGATTGACCGGCCTTTGGCCCAATGAGCAGCCCCCCGGCAACGAGACACGCGCACGATGAAGCCGTCCGATCAACGCGCCTAACACAAGAAATGACGCGCGCATCTTGCGAACTAAGTCGTATGGGGCTTCGTCTTTATCAAGTGCAGCCGCTTCGATCTTGACTGTCTTGGTCAGCTTGTCCCATTCGATCTTGGCGCCCAGCTCTCGCAATACTTGCAGCATGATATCGATATCGCGCAGATCGGGAACATCGCTTAAGGTAGTGACCCCGGAATCAGCCAGAAGCGCTGCCGCCAGAATCGGAAGTGTGGCGTTTTTCGAGCGCATAGCCTTTACCTTACCATAAAGTGGCTTGCCGCCGTCGATTATGTACTTATCCATCTGCCTATTTAACCTTTATTTCTGAGTCCCGGTTCCACATAGTTCTTAACGCGGCCGCCCACGTTTCGGTGCAATCTAACCTGACAAAACTGTTAGACAACGATGCTATTCACGGACTTGCGGGATTGCCAACCTGAGCGTTTCCAACGCTTTCCCGGTCATTCTTTGCGGTCAGAAGTAAATTGCCGATTCAGCGGGAATAAACCGGCAACGCGCCTGTATTGAGGACGAAGACAAAAGCAACCTTAAGACAGGAGAGTGACAATGAAAAAGGCAATCATCACTGGAATTGTGCTGACGGTAGCTGCGTTAGCGATGCTGACGGTCAGTATCAGACATTCCGAACCTCTGGAGAGCAAACCACTTGGCGTAATCGCCGGCCGGGTCACCGATGCCACGGTTGGTAATCCCTTGGCGGGAGCTGCCGTGCAAGTCGTGGGAACCACGATGGGCTGCATAACCAACACCGATGGCAAGTATACCATGAAGACCGTGGTTCCCGGAAGCTACACCATCAAAGCTTCGCTGGTTGGTTACGCCAGTCAGGAGATTGCGGCACTAACTGTGAGCGCGGGCAAAACGACTCAACAGGATTTTCAGCTTGCTCCCATTACGATTGCCTGTGACAAGCCGCAGATAGTACGTGCGGAAAGAGATCTGCAAAGGATGACAGAAACGCGGGAACTGCCACAAGCTCAAGCCGGTGTCGTGACAAGGGGTGGACAAGTTCACATGCGCGGCGGTCGTTCGAACGCCGACCCCGTTTATCCTTTAGAGACGAGGAAGAAGTGCGTCTCCGGCGTGCAGTACTGCCTGCCCATCCCAGTGCCCAGCTATAGTCCAACCCCTATGTCAACTGGCGGCAGTGTGCCTCCCAACGGCCAGCAATACGATGCCATGTTCTTCAAACACTACGGCGTCAATCCCTTTGTCTCCACCGATGACGACCATTTGTCAACTTTTGCTATCGACGCCGACAATGCGTCGTACTCGATGACACGCTCGTACCTGACGCGTGGATCGCTGCCACCGGAAGAGGCGGTGCGGGTGGAAGAATTCATCAACAACTTCAAGTATGAATACCGGCATCCGCAGGAGCGGGCATTTCGGGTCTGTCTGGAAGGCGCACCCTCCAAGTTCGGCAGCAAGTATCAACTGCTCAAGATCGGCATTGTCGGAAGGAAGATAGAAGAATGCCGGCGTCAGGATGCCAATCTTGTATTTGTGATTGACGCGTCGGGATCAATGAATATGGAAAACCGTCTGGGCGCGGTCAAGAAGGCGCTGCACATGCTCGTCGACAACCTGACCGACCGTGACCGCGTTGGCATCGTTGCTTATCGCACCGATGCATTCGAGGTTTTGGCGCCAACTTCCATTCGCGACAGAGAGCGAATCATCAGGGCGATCGGCGACCTCTATGCAAGTGGGTCAACTTGGGCTGAAGGAGGATTGCGCCTCGGCTACCAAATGGCAAACCGCTGTTTTGACCGGAACAAAATCAACCGCATCATCCTTTGCACCGACGGCGTTGCCAATGAAGGGCAGACCGCCGCGGAAGACATCCTGAAAGAAATTAAGCAGTATGCGGATCGCGGCATTACGCTGTCGGCAATCGGATTCGGAATGAACAACTACAACGACGTACTGCTCGAGAAGCTGGGGGACAAAGGAAACGGACATTATGCCTATGTCGACAACTGGGAAGAGGCCAGACGCATTTTCGTCGAAAACCTGACCGGTACGTTGCAGGTGATTGCGCGTGACGTCAAGATTCAGGTTGATTTCAATCCCAACACTGTCGACCGTTATCGGTTACTCGGCTATGAAAACCGCGATGTCGCCGACAATCAGTTCCGTAATGACAAAGTAGACGGTGGCGAAATCGGTTCCGGTCATACGGTCACGGCGCTGTATGAGATCAAACTGAAGGACGAAGCCCATGGCGATCTTGGTACGGTCTACGTCCGCTACAAAGATCCGAATACATTTGCGGTGAACGAAGTCGCCGAACCGATCGATCAGAGCTACTTCTCTCGTTCGTTCGAGTCGGCGTCATGCGATTTCCGTCTGGCAGCAGCGGCAGCGGAGTTTGCCGAAATCCTGCGCAAGAGCTATTGGGCACAGGATGGCCATTTGAGTGAAGTGCTGCGCGTCGTTGGGCAAGTTGAACATGAACGGTGCGACGATCAAGTGATCGAGTTGATGGATTTGGTCGCCAAGGCAGACAGAATGATGAAGGCCAATGAGGACGGGCAGGAACCACTCGGGATGGAAACCGAGTAACAGAGGGGGACTGTTTCCTAGCCGCAGGGGCGCATTACCAAGTGCGCCCCTGTTTGTCTTACAGGGCGCTTCCAGCGACAACTCACGCAACCAACCATTGGCAACTCGCTGGGGGCAGATGCCTGCACGAAGCATGGCTACAATATGGCGCGAATAATGCTATTCGCGATGTCAAAGAACAAGCGAACCTCGACCTGCGTTTTCCGGTGGCGGATGAATGGTCTGTGCGGTCTCGCTATGTCGTTCGAAGATTGTCCAGGGTCGCCGTTTTCGCGGGAATGGCCGGCGCCGCTGACACGCACTCCTGGCTATTAACCAAGGCACGGACAGGACAAGAGATTCTCCAGACACAGTCTGAGCGACTCATCCGAGACTCCTAAGAGTCGGAAACACGGAACGGGTTGCGGGGAAAAGGGGACGCTCCTCCATAAAGTCACCGACATCGCAAACGTCCGCTATTGTAGCGAGGTCGATCGGACTCGCGGTTGTCACGATACGCTCTATTACTGGGTTCCAGTTGACGGTGTTAACTGTTCTTGCGAAGCTTTCGTCATGACAGGTTTGACCCAAATCGAAGACGATCGCAACGGAAGACTTGCGAGACCCATCAAGAGTAGATGGGGCACCGGTGCTTTGATGTGGCGACAAGTGGACAGGCAGGAATGCCTATCCTACCGAAGTCGAACTCCAAGTGCTGAGCAGTCGCGACTAAAGTCGCTCCTACAAACCACATGAACCACGTTTCTTGCCAAAGTGTAGGAGCGACTTTAGTCGCGACCTTCCACCCTGCGCAATCCGCATTACACATCAAAGCGTGTCAGCCGGACGGCATGTATCTGACAGCGCGAGCCACTTGGCCTTCGGTACCGACAGACTCACTCACCACGGCGAAGTACGAACATGTCCTGGGTCGTAACGGTTATTGTTCGGCGTTTCATTAGCTTAGTCGTTACCGTTCAATCGCAGGCGATTCCTGATCGAGTAGGAGGTAGATTCACAAATCATCACGATTTGCTCTGCCGCTAATCACCCGACCCACAGAGCACTCCGGGGTGACCTTCGGTGCCGCAACCAGCGTTCTACTAGCTGGGGTGGGGGAGATTTATCTACAATGGCACTACAGAAAGGTAGTGGGGACAGAAGGAATTGTCGAAACCCCGAATGAGGGATTAACATGTCAGGCGTTGTCCCATAAGGGGTTTCGACCTACGAAACTTGCAGACAGTTTACCTCCCCCAAATGTCTGATTAGAGATGAACGTGCCTGTGTTATAAACGACGCGCCCGTCCTCTTGCGGGGATGATCCGCCTTTGAAGATAAGGCAATCACCATGCTCTTGGAGTTTCCCCCAAATCGGTACCCAATTAATGGCCATTTCCGCCTCCCCGGCAACTAGATGTATTGCGTAAGACCTATCATACCAACTGTGATCTCTTCCCAACAGTCCCGTAAATTAAGATAGCTTCGATTTTGACCTCTCTTCTGCTCGGTAGTTCCCCAGTCCCTGCCAGCAGGATACAAACACGACCCCGTAATGTCAACAATATACTGCGCAAACAACAACGCCGTCAGGAAAGGATTCCTAACGGCGCAATCTAGTTTAGAGGCCCGCGGCGGTTACATACTTTGCTCGTCGGCGGAAGGACCGTAAATCGCCGGTACGGGAATGTCGTTGAGACGGAAATAGACACCGAGTTGGGCGCGATGATGGACGTTATGACTCAGCACAAAACCCCGCAGTACGACCAGACGCGGCGCGGTAAATAGCGTCTTCCCGCCGGCTACCAGCGACCAAGGTTTCGCGAATTGTTCATCACTACAGGCAGCGATGGCTGCACGCCCGGCAGCAACGTTCTTGTCGAAGAAAGCGAGAAGCTCTTTGTTGGAGCCGGCTTGAGGAGTGGTGAACTCTTTACCATCTTTCGGGGTCATGTCAAGAACATCCTGATTGAGCGTCATCTCGATCCAACTCGGAATGTTGGCCAGATGCGAGGCGAGCTTCCCCATCGTGTATGACTTGGCATGGGGTTGCCAGCCCAATTTGTTGTCGGGTACGCGTTCTAAGGTTTTGCGAGTGTTCGCCATCTCCTGGTCGAATTCGGGAAGTAGTAGGTCCTTATGTGCCATATTGTACTCCAATCACAGGTTAATTCAATCAGCCATTGTTCTACCTTGAACGCCAAAACGGAAGCCGGGGTTCCTGCAGTTTAGCTGACCAAAAAGAAAAACCGGGAGTCGTTTCCAATCAGTGCCGATTCACGCAGCCTAAAGCGAGGTCGAGGTTATCGGTCGAAAACTGGTCAATTTGCATCCTGATTGCCCTGTGCATTTCTACCTCGGAGTTCAGGTCAGCGCCGTGCACTCTGAGTCCTTTCTCATGCAACCGGCTCACAAGATCATCGTCGATTTGGGACGATGGTAAATGAGCCACCTGTGCGTCTGATAGAACCAGCCAATTGAGGATTCTCCCGTGTCGCTCCGCGGGTTGCATTCACTCCGGAAACGGCTCGAAGAAGATTCCGGTGCGAAGTCGGGGATCGAGCCTTTTCATATGGAAGAGCAAAGGCAAGTGCCATGATGTCAGTTCAACCTGCTCCTCCAAACCCTCCTTGGCAATCGCGTCAATGACAGTCTGCAGGAACGGTAGCGTTGCCGTGCACAGTTCAATCTCGAAACGAACTGTAGTCTTTCCCAGAGCCAGGACATCGTTGAGCGTAGGCATTTTCAAACCGGCGAACCGTCGGTCAAACCAACTCCCGACATCGAGAGACTGCAATTGCTGCAGCGTGTACGTCTCGATATACCCGGTCGCTTGCTCGGCTCGACCCAGGTAGTCATCGTGGTGGACCACCAGTTCGCCATCTTTGGTCAGATGTATATCAAATTCGATGCCATCAGCGCCTTTGGCAATTGCGCTCTCGAAAGCTGGGAGCGTGCTCTCCGGGAAATTTCTTGCGTCTCCGCGATGTGCTATGATCAAGGGTTTGGGCAATGGTTTTCTTCCAACGAAATTCTCACCCTTGCGGGTGAGCTATTAGCCAGGGAGACATCGGACGCAAGACGTGCCTGAACAAGATTTCCTGCAGCAACGCCCCACTTAGTAAATCATCGGCAAGAGTCGTCTTGTTCTCTGGCAGTACTGTTCATACTTATCGCCGAAATGTTCACTTAGTGCCTGCTCCTCAACCCGGATACGATAGGCGAATGCGAAGAATATGGGGACAAAGATCACTAAGGTGCAAAGCCAATTGGAGAATGTCAAACCGAGGCCGAGGAATGATACCAGGCTCCCCGTGTAAGCCGGATGGCGTACGAACCGATAAACTCCCGTGTCAATCAGCTCATGATTGTCGCCGATATTCACGTTGACCGTGAAGTGTTTTCTCAGGGTCATGATTGCCGTCCAACGGATGACCAATCCCAGGAAGATGAGAACCAGACCGGCGACCGAGATTGCCAGACTGCCGCTGGCAATATAGCCAATGCCTCTGGTGCCCAGATAAATGCCTGCAGCAATGGACACGCCAATTAGCAACCAGATCAATCGTAACGAAGATCGATCCAGGCCTTTCGCTTTGTCGCTCTTGGAAAATGTAACTCGCGCCAGGACGATTTCAGACACCAGCCAGATCAGGCCGCCCAGAAATGCAAACTTACTCAGAACTGTCCAAACCAGCATGGCTACTTTCTTGGGTGTCGAGTATCATTGTTCACTATCGTTTACGTGAAGGCCGGGCTTAAGTTACAGGACGACGAAGGAAACCATGGAACTCACACCCTCGCAGGCGGGTTACAGGTTCAGTAGCTGGTGATTTCCTCTGAGTGGAATCTCCAAACATAGAGAACATGGCAACACGTATTCTACAAAGAAATCGTTGACCCTCTTTTTTGAAAGGGTTGGACACCTTTCATGAATCAGAACCGCTACTACGCTACGAAACGAATAGGAGTTCATATGTCAGCAGCAAACAATCCGGCAGTGTTGCCAAAGGAGCGAAACTTCGTCATTACGTGCGCTTTCGCCGCGCCGCGCCGGCTCTTGTTCAAGGCGTGGACGGAGCCCGACCGCCTGAAAAGTTGGTGGGGACCAAATGGTTTTACGACGCCGGTCTGCAAGACTGACCTCCGTCCGGGGGGTGTCTTCCACTATTGTATGCGTTCGCCGGAGGGGAAGGACTATTGGGGCAAAGGCATCTATCGCGAAGTCGTGGAGCCGGAACGGATCGTCTACATTGACTGCTTCTCCGATGCTGAAGGCAACCTCGTCCAACCTGCCAGTTACGGAATGAGCCAGGACTGGCCGGCCGAAACGATGGTGGTAATAACCTTTTCCGAACAGAATGGCAAAACTGAGATGACGATAACATCGAGCGTCTCCGAGTCACTGGCTGAGCAAGTAGGGGCACGGCAGGGCTGGACAGAAAGTCTCGTCCGTCTCACCGAATACCTGGCGCGAGAGACGAATTAAAATGAGATGGCTTGAGAAATACGCGAATCATGCTTACGCATTGATGCGCATTATGACAGGATTCATGTTCGCCTTTCATGGTCTTCAGATTCTATTCGGTTTTCTGACGAATTTCCAGCCACCTGTTGGTAGCCAGGCCTGGTTCGGCGGGATTATCGAGCTTGTCGGCGGACTGGCCGTGATGCTGGGGTTTCGAACCCGCACGGCGGCATTCCTTTGCAGCGGTGAGATGGCGGTGGCCTATTTCCAATTTCACTGGAAGTTACAGCTCGATTCTAACTTCTTCCCCGCGGTGAACAACGGTGAGCCGGCGGCTCTCTACTGTTTCGTTTTTCTATTCATTGCTTGTCGAGGCGGCGTCAAATGGAAACTGGATAGATCTTAAGGCTCAAAACCGCTTCGGTTTGTTCGCACCAAGGATCACCAAATTCAATATCTGAGTCAAGTCTGCGAGCAGGTACCCAGTTAAACGCGGCAGACGTCACATCTGCCGCGCATTCGAATCAGTTATCTATTCTTACCCCATAAATGGATACTTAAAATCTGTCGGCGGAAGGAGATTCTCCTTGATCGCCCGCGGAGAAGTCCAGCGGATCATGTTGTGCAGTGCGCCGGCTTTGTCGTTGGTGCCGGAAGCTCTCGCGCCTCCGAATGGTTGCTGTCCGACAACTGCGCCGGTCGGTTTATCATTGATATAGAAATTGCCCGCGGCATTGCGTAACGCGCCCTCAACGACCTGTATGACGTGACGATCCGTGGCAAAGACCGCGCCGGTCAACGCATAGGACGAGGTTTCATCGCACAGCTTGAGCGTCTTCTCGAAATCAGCGTCGTCATAGACATAGACCGTCATCACCGGCCCAAAGATTTCTTCTTCCATCGTCTTGAATTTCGGATTGGTGGTTTCGATCAGGGTGGCGTCGATGAAGTAGCCCTTGGAGTCATCGCAATGTCCGCCGGCGATGATTTTGGCATCAGAGGCGGTTTTGGCAAAATCGACATAGGCTTTGATGCTGTCGTACGCGCTCTTGTCGATGACGGCGTTCATAAAGTTGCCGAAGTCGCACGGGTCACCCATTTTGATTTCGCTGATCTGTTTTAGCACGATCTCTTTGATCTTTGGCCAGAGCGATTTGGGGGCATAAGCTCTGGAAGCCGCCGAGCATTTTTGACCCTGATACTCAAACGCGCCACGCGTGATCGCCGTCGCGACTTGCGCGGGGACTGCGGAGTTGTGCACGAAGATAAAATCCTTGCCGCCGGTTTCGCCAACGATGCGCGGGTAGGATTTGTACTTGGCGATGTTCGTGCCGATGGTTTTCCACATGCTCTGGAACACGGCTGTCGAGCCGGTAAAATGGATACCGGCGAGATTCTCGTTGTTGAACACGACTTCGCTGATCTCCGACGACTTGCCGGTCACAAAATTAATAACGCCACCAGGCAGACCGGCTTCGATGAAGATCTTCATCAGGAAATGCGACGTATATAGCACACTGGATGCCGGTTTCCAGACTGCCACATTGCCCCACATAGCAGGGGCAGTCGGCAGGTTACCGTTGATCGACACAAAATTGAACGGCGCCACGGCGTAGATGAAGCCCTCCAGCGGACGGTAGTCGAGCCGGTTCCAGATCAGCGGATCGGGATTGATCGGCTGAATATCACTGATCACCTGCATGTAGTAAGCATTAAAGCGGAAGAAATCGACCAACTCGCAGACGGCATCAATTTCCGCCTGATATGCGTTCTTGGAATGCGCCAGCATCGTGGCGGCGTTGACGATGTAGCGATAGGGTCCGGCCAGCAGATCGGCCGCTTTGAGAAAGATCGCGGCACGATGATGTTTGGGCATTGCCGCCCAAGTTTTGTGTGCGCGCATCGCCGACTCGATTGCCAGTTCGGTTTCTTTCCGGCCGCCATGATAGGCGTAACCGAGTAAGAGGTTGTGATCGTGCGGCGCGGTGATTTTGACTTTCTTGTCAGTGCGAATCTCTTTGCCGTCGATAACCAGTGGGACTTCGATCTGTTTTGATTTCAAGTCCATCAATGCGGATTCCAGCTTCTTCCGTTCCGGCGATCCGGGAGAGTAACTAAGAACCGGTTCGTTGACCGGCTGCGCCATGCGATATGTACCCATTGATTGCTCCGTGTTGGTGGCGGGGCACGAAATCGTGCGCCGCTAATAGTGGAAAAAAGGGCGCACGGTGTGCGCCCTTACACAAACTCTACATTTTGTTGATATTGTTCCACTCGGCGTCATCGAGCCAACTCCTGGGCTCGTGCAGGAAGTCAAGTACGTGCTCAATCAGGTTGACGTGTTTGTTCTCTTCATCCGCCAAAAGACCAAACGCCTTTTTGACCTGGGGATCCTTCTCCTCTTGTTGCTTCTGGCGATAGAATTCTTCGGTTTCGATTTCAACGTCCTGTGCCTTTTCCCAAGCTTCAAACACGTCCCTACTGAACTTGAACTCCTGTTTCTTGGCGGCCAAATCCTCAAAGACCGTCTTTGCGGTATCCAGGATTTGTGTTCCGACGGCGCTCATTTTGACGGCTTCGCCGATCTCACCATCCTTCATGCGACGGAAGATTTCATAATGCTTGGTTTCGTCTTTCGCGAGTTGCTGCCAAATTTTTTTGAGAGCCGAACTGGTTTCCTTCGCAGCGTGCTCTTCATAGTACGTCTGCCCGTCCTTTTCCATCTTCATTGCAAATTCGAAAACGTTCATGATTACTCCTCTAAGAAAACAGTCAATGGTCAAATATAGCAATTTGCTTTGGCGCAATCAAACGATTCCAGCGCCGGCAAGGATTCGAAGTGGGATGCTGAAAAGCCCAGACCTTGTCATTGCGGGGAGTGCGGAGAGGTAGTGCAGGGTATGGAGCACGACGAAGCAATCTCGATCTACGCTCTTCCGATGCAGGCGCGCAGATTGCTTCGTCGTCATTGCCCCTCCCCCCTCACCCACCGCGACTCCTCGCAATGATATTATGAAAGCGCGCCTCCGGCGGGAAGTTTATCTTCGCGCCATGAATAAAACCTTTTGCATTGGAGGCGCACGATGGAAAGAATAGCATTTGATAGTCACAAACGCTATACGCTTTGTTCGGTCGAGGATGAGCGAGGGAAGATTCTGAAAGAGCAGCGCATCGAACATGAACGAGGAGCGATCCAGACGTTTTTGGCGGGTTTTGCGGCCGGAACGCCGGTGGCGGTCGAAACGATCGGGAACTGGTACTGGATCATTGAGGAGATTGAGGCTGCGGGACTGACACCCCGCTTGGTACATGCCCGTAAGGCGAAAGTGATGATGGGTTGTTTGAACAAGACGGATCGCTTAGATGTGAGAGGACTTAACCGTCTGCAACGAACCGGTACGTTACCGACGGTCTGGATTCCCCCGGGGAACTTACGCGATCTTCGCGACCTAATGCGGACGCGGATGTCCGGTGTGGCGACACGGACCCGTTTGAAGAATCGCCTGCAGGCGACCTTGGCGAAATATGCTTTGTCGATCAAGGGGGTCAGCGACATCTTTGGTAAGAAGGGACGCTTACTGCTAAAGCAGCAACTGAAACAACTCCCCCCGCAGACACAATTTGCTGCCGAGTGTCAGTTGAGGCAACTCGAGCACTTGGAAGCGGAGATTCAGCATTTGGAACAGCGGATGAAGGAGGTGTTTGTGGAGACGGAAGAGATCCGCCTGTTGCAGACACTACCGGGGATCGGCCCGCTGTTGGGCACGGTGCTGGCCTTGGAGATCGGAGATGTCCGACGCTTTGCCACGGCAGAGAAGCTGGCGGCTTACGCCGGGACGACACCGCGGGTTCATGCCAGCGGCGGGCGTATCCGCTACGGCCACTTGCGGCCGGACGTCAACCGCTATTTGAAATGGGCCTTTAGCGAGGCGGCGAACAGCATCGCCATTAATCACGAACTTTGGCCGCAGCGACACGTCAGCCGTCGCTACCGGCACTTACGTCAGAAAAAGGGACACGCGACGGCCATCGGGGCCGTGGCGCGTCACCTAGCCGAGGCCAGTTACTGGGTTTTGAGAAAGAAAGAGAGTTATCGCGATCCCGCGTTAACTCCCCGTTTTGCCAAAGGGAGCCCAAGCGCGCAAGTGTCATGAGTCTTGAAGACTCGAGCAATGATTGCGATCGGCTCCCTAAACAAAATCATACCCCACAGAGGGTGAAGAGATGACTCCGGCAAAACCGGCTTGATGGCCAAAGGCAAGACGCCGATCAACGAAAACCAACAGGTCGACCACAAAACAAATCGGTCGACAAGGCAAAAAAACTATTGACCGCGCTTTCAGAGATGACAATTTCGAGGTCTCTCGACAGTTCCAC
>Ga0209777_10005164_pt1 | contig 15179 bp, 21 predicted proteins | sample FrelakmetHBP12HB_FD_187147 | JGI IMG/M metagenome (GOLD analysis project Ga0209777, IMG submission 187147) | Freshwater lake sediment microbial communities from the University of Notre Dame, USA, for methane emissions studies -HBP12 HB (SPAdes)... | ecosystem: Environmental > Aquatic >... | reverse complement strand
CCCGATGTAAGTAGAGGGGGTTGAATGGTATAAAGGAAGAGGCAGTGACTTCGCTATATTTGGAGATATTAAACCATCAGAAATCATTGCCATTCACGAACCTTGGCATCATACTTACAGGTATATGGTAGAAGATAAAGATTTAGTAAGTGAAGTTTTAGCTGGAAAATTTGATGATTTATTAAAAGGAAATCATCCAAATGAAGCAAAAGCAATTCTTGCCATAAAACATAACTTTGGTAACAAATAAATGGGGTATCTATACATTATAACCAACGATGCCTTCAAAGGATGGGTTAAAGTTGGGACTACTGAAAATCTTGATAAAAGACTTCATACTTATCAGACCGCTGACCCATTTAGACGATATAAAGTAATTTACTCTGTTCATCATCCAAAATTTAGAGAGGCAGAAAAGAAAATTAAGGATGTAATGAAACATTTTGCTTTAGAGATTAAGAATGAATGGTATAAGGTTGATTTGAATTTTGCTAAATCACGTTTAGATGAACAATTAGAAGAATACAATTCTACGCTTTCTAGTTAGGACTTTTTATAACCCACGCTTGACAATATATATTAGAAGTGTTATATTTGCGTGGTCAGTTAAAATAACAACAAAAAACAGAACATAAAACATATGAGATAGAACGGAAACAACATGAGCATTATTAATAAAACGCAGGTCTTAAAGTTAAACAGCGCTTGGCAAGCTGTGGGTCAGTCCACTGTTGGCAAGGCAATAGTTGACTTGGCCGCAGGTAAATCCGCAAGAGCATTGGATATGGAATATGAAAAGGATGAAAACGGAAAATACATATTCGATGGAGATGGAGAACCAATCCCCATCAAAGAGTGGGCACGACCTGTGGATTGGGAAGAATGGATTACTCTTTCTGTTCGTCCTGATATTGATAATGTTATTCATTACGGACGTTATGGTGAAAAAACTATGAGAGCGCCTACTATCTTGATTGCTAAAAACTATGGTAAGATGCCTAAGAAAAGTTTCAGAGGCAAACCTTCCAAAGATGCAATCTATATCCGTGATAATGGTATCGACCAATACACTGGTAGGAAGTTGAAACGTGATGAGGCTACCGTCGATCACATCATCCCGAAATCTAAAGGCGGCCGAGATGTATGGGAAAACTTGGCATTGACCTGCAAGGAAATCAACTCTAGAAAGGGTAATAGGTCAAACAAAGACGTGGGGTTAACATTAATTAAAGAGCCAACATCACCGAAACCCGTTCCGTTATCATCTCTTATACGAGAAATCCGTCATTTTGACTGGAAAAGGTTCCTACCACACTTAATAGAATAATCATATAGAAACTTGTTTAAATTTTTCATAAGCAAGTTTCTGTTTTTTTATTGCTTCCATTTCTGTGTTAAATCTACCTATGTGTAATGTTTTTTTAATTACCACACATATTAATCTATCAGGATTTGACGATCACTTAGATTTTGCTGCTGTATATAACAGCGATTTTAGTTTGTATATTGGTATTCCATATGTGGGCGGATTTGGACTGTCGTCAAATGATGGAGCTATTTCTGGAGATAATTGGCATCATATATTTTCTGGATATGACATAAATCATCCTTCGGGTTCCCGAATCGGATACCTTTATATTGATGGAGTTAATGTTAGTAATCCATCTTTAATTGTGGATATTGGAACATCTTCAATTATAGACACCTGGGAAAATATCATAATACCAGCAACTAATGACATTGCATATGGATCGGTTAATCCATTTAACATTATGGATCGGTTAATCCATTTAACATAGCAGATATGCAAGTATGGGTAGGACAAATTATCGACCCATCCAATCCTTCTAACTATGAAAAGTTTGTAAAAGATGGGAAACCAGTTAACCCATCAATAGCCGCATCTGCTTTCGGACCACAAACACTTTTATTTAGTGGTGATAGTTTTACATTTCCCATCAATCAAGGAACGGGAGGAACATTTATTCTTTCAGGTTCATTAACTAATGCTACCACAAGTCCAAGCGATTAAAACAAAGAAGCCCCTCATAAGAGGGGCTTCCTTTAGAAACAATATGAAGAACAACCGAACCGTTTATTAAGATACTGACTTTTTTGCAGGACCAGCAACTTGTTGGTCATCGGTATCAAGTTTAAAAGCAAACCTTGCTCCCTTAGTTTTACGATAATCCTTCGAACTATCAGATAGAGATGCAAAAGCACATGCTACGCCTGCTGAATCTGCTGTGTAGTTTAGATTGGAAGCAATATTCATGGAAGTACCTACTGCCCAAGCATCTTGATTAGCACCAATATAAGCAAAATCCCAATTATATTGGTCACGTTGGGTCTGAATTCTACTGGCAACATCGTTTTGATTGAACTTTTTGCTACGATTTTCTTCACCGTCAGTAATGGTGACTACCAATACCTTTTCAGGTCGTTCTTCTTCCTTCATAGCAGCCAAACGAGCCCCCATGTTATCAATAGTAGTAGCTACTGCATCATAAAGTGCTGTCCAACCTCTAGGCACATAGTTGTTTTCATCTAGCTGGGGAGTATCATTCAGGTCAACGTTTTCAAACATTGCCTCATAAACATCATCAAACTTATATGCGAAGACTTTACATTCGCCTAGTTTTGCGTCTTTTTGTGTCTTGATGAATGTGTTAAATCCACCAATCATGTCTGTTTTAATTGAAGTCATTGAGCCACTTCGATCTATTACAAACACTAAATATGTTAATCCACTCTTCATAAATTTATAATCCTTATTTTAATTGTTAACAATTAAATAATATCACACCGAAAGAATTTGTCAACTCTTTTCAAACTGAATTGTATTTATATTCATAGACCCTGATGTGAAGATAACAAATTTATGAAAATACGACAAGTAAATGAAACTCAATTTATAAATCCTACTACTCCACTAGCAATTTACATACTTGGATTGTTGTGGGCTGACGGATATATTTTACCACCTTACACAATAACTTTAACAACCACTTATCCGGATGCTAAATATTTTATACCATCATTTTTAAAAACAGGAAAATGGAAATATTACGACAAAGAATTTCCAAATAATCCTACTTGGAAACGGGGATGCTTTATTAAAACATCAAACATACCATTAGTAAACTTTTTATTAGAAAATGATTATAAATCTAAAAGTTATGAAAGTGCTGATAAAATACTATCCATTATACCAGATAATCTAAAACATTACTGGTTTAGAGGATTATTAGACGGCGATGGATGCATTCATACGGATAATAAAGGGTCCCATTCTATTTCATTTTCTAGTTCAGTAAATCAGAATTGGTCATATTTACAAAATTTATGTAATAAATTAAAACTTAATTGTCATACAATAAAAGAATATCGAAGTGGTCACTCTGGCAGTTCTTTTAAAGTGTACAGTATGTATAAAACCATAAAATTTTGTGAATACGTTTATAACGGATACCCAGAAGATGGTATAGGACTTAAAAGAAAATATGATAGATTTCTACAACTTAAAATAACCGAAGAAAAAAATAGATATAGGGGAGTGTCCCAAAAAAAGAACGGAAAATGGAGAGCTTACACGAGTGGAGCAAAAGGAATAAAACCCAAACATTTAGGCGTATTTTTCAAGAGAGAGGACGCATTAAAATGTGTAGAAAATTTTTATTCGAATCATACAAAAACTTTTTTAACGTAAATTGTAGAACTACCAGTTATCCAGCCTATTGTAGGCGGCGACAAAATATCATACTCATTTTCATGAACTTTGATATAATCCAGCAATGGATTGGGATTGTAAGACCACATAGTTTGACAAATTTCAATAGTTGGTTTTAAATTGGTATCTTTCAAATTTCTGAGATAGTCGTAAAAATTGCCACTTCCAGAAATACTATTTTGATAATTTTCAGATTCTACAGCTTTAGACTCCAACCACTCATTTAACATTTCAATTTCATCGGTCATATTATAGACAAGTCCCGTGTCACCATTTTTTCAACAAGATTTTCAAATGTGATTTTGGGCGACCATCCTAGTTCTTGTCTAATTTTTGTTGAATCTGCTCTCAAAACATCAACTTCAGAAGGACGATAAAATTTAGGATTTATTTTTACTAATACACAATCATCTGATGAAAGTGGCGTTGGACCCGATTCGTACCATAAATGTTCATCAACACCTTTACCACTCCATTCGCCACGAATATCTAACACATTAAAAGCTTTTTCAATAAATTCACGAATAGTATGTTTTTCTCCACTACCTACAACGTAATCCTTAATACGAGCAGCTTCCCACTCAGTCATTTGTTTCTTATTCATTTCATCATTGTAAAGTTCATACCATTCTTCAAAATGTTCTTCATTCAATTTCTTATTATATTTCTCTTGATTCAGCATCCTCCACACAGCATCTACCATATCTTCTGCGTCCGACCAATCACGTTGTGCGTCTATATTTCCCAATTCTATAGGAATAATTGGATTGTTATTGTTATGATAGTTTACAATATCATTAAATATTCTAGCGACTCCCTTGGTTATTTTTCTGGTAACGAATTCCTCACCTCTGCGAGTTCCTTCGTGATTGAACAACCAACCCTGAACTGCATAAAGACCGTATGATTCTCTATAAACCTTAATTATTGTTCTGGCGGCACACTTAGATGCTCCATAAGGGCTTCTAGGTCTTGCTGGATGACATTCATCCTGAGGTTCATAATCAACGTTTCCAAACTCTTCGGATGATCCCGCGTTATAAAATCTACAGGAGGGTCTGAGACGTTTGATGGCTTCCAGGCAATCCAAGATTGCTGTCGAATTACACTCCCACGTTTGTCTGGCAAAATCCCACGAGCTTGCAACAAAACTCTGAGCAGCGAAATTGATAAAGTAGTCTGGTTTTGCATACTCTATTATCTTATAAATAGAGTGTGAATCTGTAAGATCGAAGTTTACTAGTTGAAATCTTGGTTCATTCTCAAGATGTTTGATGTTGGTATGATTCTCTACGCTTAACCGTCTGGCACCCCCTATAACCGATGCACTTGTCTCACGTAGGAGATAATCAATCATATGACTGCCATCTTGGCCCGTTGTTCCGCTTATAAATACTACAGTACCATTTGGTCTTTTAATGTCTGATATGTTATTAATTTTCATAACTTTTTACTTCATAACTTTTTACTTCATAACTTTTTACTTCATAACTTTTTACTTCATAACTTTTTACTTCATACAATCTATTCCATTGTTCATCATATCTCAAAAATAACGATGGGTCAATGTTTTTTATTAAATTGTTTTGTCTTATAATATCTTTATTTTTCCAATATGTTTCGTTGTGTCTTTTCTCATCGTATTCAAATATAATATTTCTTTCTTTATCATAACCATCAACAAAATATCCATATAATTCAACTTCTCCACCATTTAGTGCGTGTTGAAGATTCCATCCACGTTCTTTGTTGAGATTGTCTATAAATTCACAGGCTTTTGAATTAAAGTTTCTAGCACCATCTTTACCGAGTAAAATATTCTTTTTCTTTAAATCTTCTATTTTAGCAACACGAAGTTTATATTTTGTTTCTTCGGTGTGGTGTTTTCCCTTCATTGTACTTACCCTACCTTTATTAGATAAACTATTTTTTATTCTCTCTTCAATGGTGGGTATTCTTCCTTTTAAAGCGTTTTTAACTTTTTCAACGTGTTCTTTAGATTTCTTTTTACCCTTAAAAGCAATACTTATTCTTTTTTTAGATTCTTCTGTATGATGATTTCCTATTAAAGATTTTCTAATTTTATTTCGTGTTTTTTCGGAAAATACTTTTCCTTTTTGAGAGCAACTAAGACAAATGTTATTATTTTTGATAGACAATTGTAGAACATCTTTTCTTGAATAAATTTGTTCTTTCCCACATTTAGGGCAATTTTTTTTCCATTTCTTTTCGTTCCCAATATCGTCGCATGGATTTATTATTACATTCTTCTCTGTGTCGTTGATAATATCGTTTAGAACGGATGTTTGATTGTTCTCTAATTTCTTCACTTGTTCTGTTGAGTCGTTTTCTTCCCATATAAAAAATTTGTTTTCCTTCATACTATATAAATATGCCGTGAAAGAATAAAACGTGAAAAAAACTAATTATAATGAGTGTAACCAAACCTCGGTTGCGTTTTCATTATATTCTTTCAATTTCTTTTTATTTATCTTTTGTTTATTGGTTTTTATACCGTCATAAGCAAAATTCAATCTATCTACTATAGATTCCATACCATTTGGGTCTGCCATATATTTTTTATCGAGCCAAAACACTTCAGGAGAACCCACTATAGCTACATCATTCCATACAAAATCAGCAGCAACTATATCAAAAGTTTCACTGAAACTTACTTGTAAACCCAAATCCATTCTCTTTACTAACTCAACAAATCTCCTATGAATCATCCACGGATGGTAAACTAAAAGGTGTGGTGTATCTTTGAAAGCATAATCCAGATTTTTCAATACGGCACCACCACCCTGTTCACATCTATCAAAATTTATATGAAAGTTGATGTAACGCTTTCGTTGATTAGCAAACGTGATGGCTGCAAATGCTTGATTAAGTTGATTTTTAAAAGGTCTTATGGCACCAAAACACCCCACATTAATACGATTTGTTGAAGGGTCAGGCAACTTCAAATCATCATCATCATCATGTTTGTGGTCATTATCATCATCATCACAATTAGGATGATAAATGTTTGGAAAATAAAATACAGGGATACCATATGCTCTAAAGAAAGAATTACACGTTTCTTTACTATTGGCTGATAAATAGAAGTTTGAGAATGACTTGGATACTTCGTAGTATTCTCGCATCCAGTGCATCGCCATTCCTTCATTAGCTAAGAATGGTATTTTACTATGAATTCTTACATACCATTTAACTTTTGGATACATTGGTAATAGTTGTTTAAACTTTTCTGGTACCACCCACAATGCTTCTATGAATACATGACTTGGTTTGTAACGATGTACTACCGCATCAATATCGTTGTTATCATTCACCACAACCACCATTGCATGTATTCCCTCGTCTCGTAGTGCGTTCACAATAAATTTACAAGAATTTATTAAACCGAATGAAGGTCCATAAAACTTAGTTCTTTTTTTGCAAATGAATAATACTCTTTTCTCTTTTTTACATTTCATAACTTAATCAGACTGTTCATCATTTTCATCTTTTCCTTCTTTGAATTTCGAAAACTTTTTATGAAATTCATCGAAATCTTCTTCTGTCAATCCAATCATGTTTACAATTGCATTGATGATATAACAGGAATGATACTTACCTATCTTCTTATCCGATAACTTCTTAGCTATGATTGAAGCAAAATAAGTTAATTCCATTATCCGTTTCTTTTCTTCGGTTTCTGCAAAAACACCATCAAGCAATAGTCCAGGAATTTTTTGGACATCCAACGTCTTTTTAGCTTCTTTAATAATACTTTTTCTCAATGATTCTTGAAATTTTTTATTACTTACCTTAGAATTTTTAGCCGCTTCACGTATCCTCTTTATATCTTTCACCGTAATCTTCTTGGCTATAGAAAACGATAGTAAGATACCTTCTTTAGATAAAATATGTGATGAAATATTCATTTTACATTAGTGTTATATAATATTTTACCTTCTTTATCAACTTGTGTACGAATAAATGATTTAAGAGGATTTCCAATTTCTTCAAAGTATTTAATTATATTATTTTGTCGTATTAAATCTTTCTTTTTTTGACGTGTCAGTAGATGATATGGTGTATCATATTCCCACCAAATATGTTTATTTTCATCATATCCATCAGCAGCATAACCAATTTTTGTAAATACTTTCGGCTTTAAATTATATCCCTCCTTATTACGTTCATCAAAAAATTGTGGCGCTCCTTTATCTACATTCAATAACATCCCTAATTTTTCAATTCTTTTTAATATTCCTTCTCTTATTTTTCGTTTATCTTCATCAGAAAAAATCCTTCCTTTTAACGATTTAGAACGCTTTTCATTAGATTCTTTTTTATGCTTTTTTCCTAAAAATCCACAACTCGATTTTGGGTGTTTTCCAAACATGGGATTTTTATTTCCAGTTCGAGCACAATTTCCACAAACTCTGTTTTCTCTTTCCGCAGTTTTTAAATTATCTTTTCGAGAATAGTATAATTCTCTATTACATATCGGACACTTTCTATTCCATTTATTTACATTACTCATCTGATCAATAAATATCAAGAATTAAAATCTGGCTTCGATTTTTCGGGATGAACCTTGTATCCTATCCGGGTCTGTGAAATTAAACTCCACCTTTCCTCTACGGATGTATCCTTTTCCTACCAAAAACATACAATTATAACAAAGTATTTCTATATTCTCAAGTAAATGATTATGTTCATTGCCATCTTTAAAACTAATAAGTAATGGCATTTTTTGGTCAGTTACTCTATGTTCATCAAACCCACAATTCTCACATTCAGCTTTTTTCATTCCACTTCTTATAAGCAAATCCTTAAGCCTATATACAGGATAGTTTGGAAACTTACCATCAAGTATTTGATTCAGTGGATATTTACCCTTATCTGGAGCCCAATAACGTTTTTTGTTGCCTTTACCCCAAGGATTTGTTTTAAATATTCCATAAGTGACCGCCCACTTTTTATAACAATTATACCCAACATTAAGATAACGAGCACACGCCATTGCATTGTTACAATGGTCTTGGGCTTCTTTTATCTCAGATTCTAAGAGGGGTCTGGCACCTTTACCCCTACGTAGTCGGTGTACATCATCCTTAATAACACCTAACATTCTTAGGTCTTCTTCTGAAAGTTGTAGATTTTCAAGGACGGTTTTATTTTGAAGGTCCGTAACTGCTTTTTTTATATCTTGAAACTCCCTAACCAACACGTCTAAAACATTATTTTCCGCTGGCGTCAGGCTTTGTGTCAGTGCTGGGTGGAGCGTCAGGCTTTGGCTCGGTTGTGTCTCCATCATCATTTTCTCCTTTTAAACTTTCTTTTTGAAGGTCAATACCATGCATTTGTAGAAAATTCGTTCGTAACATTTCAGCTTTTTCATGCATCGCAGCATTAACTAGAATACGATAGGTATTATAACAAAAATGTTTATCGGGTTTTTTAAAATCTTTCTTTTCCCAACATTCAAGAATAACTGTGACTTTAAAACCAGGTTCATCTTTTCTTTTTTCTATGGCACGAGTAGCAGCTTCCATGTAAACATCATCAAAAATGTCTGGGTCTATTTCAAGTTCATCCATCCATAAACTAGCACATTTTACGACAATTTTTTTAAGTGCTTGTGACTTCATATCTTTTTTCATAAATTTAACATTTCATTTATAAATACATCATTGTATTTACATTCACCATCTTTTAATATAACCTCATATAACCTATTATTTTTTTCATTATATCTGATAAATTTACATCCAATGTATTTAATAATTTCTTTTTGTCTTTTAATATCTTTCTTTTTTAAAGTCCCGTCTTTATAATAATGATGGGGTTCGTCATATTCAAATACAATATTTTTTTCTTTATCATATCCATCAGGATAATACCATAATATCATTTCTTCCGCATCGTTATTTTTCGCATGCTTTAAATTCCACTTATTTTTTTCATTTAATAAATCCATAAACTCACAAGCCTTTTCGTTATAATTGGGATTATATTTAGAATTGTATTTTTTAATAAATTTAATACATTCCTTACACACATTATTTTCTTTGATGGACCTTTTATAGTTAGTTCTATTTGAATATTTCAATTCTTTTTTACATAGAGGACATTCTTTTACATATTTTTCATTATTTCTAATAATTTTATATCTCTCTTTATTACATTTACAACACATACTATTTTTTCTTATAGCTAAATTTAAATTACTTTTTTTATAATATGTCTGTTTTTCATTACATTTCGGACAAAATTTAAATAATTTTTCTCTTTTTGGTAAATTTTCTATGGTTCTTTTTTTTCTACATAATTTACAAATAAATTCCGGATACCGTATTAAAGAATCATAATATACTGAAATTTTTAAATCCTTTAATTCCCCACATACTTCACATTTTCTACTATGATTCATATTTTCAAATCACCATCATTTAATATATCCAAATTATTCAATTTTTGTTGGACATTTATCATTACATTTTCTTCCACAGTTCCTTTAATAAAAAATAATTTTTGAACGGATTTACTTTTAGAACTTTCCCGCCATATTCTTCCAGTTACTTGTTTTATTTTTTGAGCAGAATCGTCGGGTGATATGATTGATAAACGAGGATGTTTACCATCTAAATCCGGAAGATCTAGTCCTACTCCACCAGCAGAATTGTTTATCAATATAACCCGTTCAATATTTTTTTGAAAATTTCTTTTATTTTCTTCTCTTACTTTATCATCAGTTCTACCATCAAAAATACAAGTTGTATTAAGTTTTTTTGATACTGCATCTATAGTATCAGAATAATTTAAAAACACAACCACAGACATACCAGATTCTATTCCTTCTTCTATTAAATCTACAATAATAGGTACTTTCAAAATTTCACACTTTTGTCGAGCTCTCAATCGTATTACCAATTCATTTTCAGTTTTATCTTGTTTTATTTTATCTTTAATTTTTTGAAGTTCTGTACCCATCTCTTTGTAAATAGAATTTATTTTACTAACAATTTCATCATCCATATCATACGAATCAGCAATAATCTCACACTCTGGAAAATTCGGTATATCATCCCGTTTTATTCTTACTCCTTTGTCTTTAAATAAAACTTTATGAATTTTATTTAATGATTTTTTATCATTGTTGAATTCTAATCCCCATCTACCTTTAGATACCCCATTAGAATATAACCATTCATAATATTGTTTATTTCCATTAAACATTTTTAAACAATGACCTATAACTTTCAACTCTAACGGAGTTGTAGCTATACTTCCACTTAAAAACAACATTTTATATCCTTCTTTAAAAGCGAGCATAGCCATTTTAGCCGTTTTAGTTTTTGAATTTTTTAGCTTGTGAGCTTCATCCCAAATTATCAATGTATTTCTTGGTAATTTAAATTTTAATTTTTCTCTATGAGTTTTTTTGTTTTCTATATAAGATGCTATCTTAGAATCACTTTTTCCTCTTATTAACATTTCATAATTTACTATATCTATGAGATTTTTATTTAATTTAAAATGATTACAGATAACATTATTCCATTGACTTTTTACTGCCTTTGGACATACCACAACAAAAGGAACATCCAATTCTCTAGCAACTCCACACGCGGTAAATGTTTTTCCGGTTCCTAATTCTGACCCATCAATAGACGATTTTATAGAATGTATAGTTGTTACCAACTTACTTACAGAATCTACCTGCCAAGAACGAAGACCACTTTCATTTTTTACTTTATAGGGGGGTAACCAAAATTCCTCTTCTGGTGGTGGGGATGGCTTGACGCCTCCAATCTCTTTGAAATTCTGCGGGTCAACCTTTGTCTCATAAAGATACCAATCATTATCAATTTTAGAAACTGAAAACCCTTCGTTCCACATATTGAATTTAGCTTTATTCCAAAATGCAAAAAACGAAGGGCGATATTCGACTGGAATCTTCCACATACGGCGCCACATCATGTCGCCATCTCTATTCTCCCACTGATACGGGTCACTCCATTGGATATCTAAGTTTATCATTATTATAACTTTTATTAGGCATATTAAACTTTGCCTCTATTTTCATATCTGTTGACATTCTCACTACCGAATTCTTCTTTATTAAATGCTTCAGCAGTGTGAACATCGGTTCGTACATAGTTATTATCTTTAATTACTCCGATATTAAACTGTTCTGCTACAGCTCTAGTCAAAGTAACTCCATCTCTATCATCATATCCATACCCTAAATCTATTAGATTTTGCATGTATTGATTGCGTGTTAATTTAAATGCACGGGGAACAAGCAGTTCACCTATATATTTTACGAGTTCGGGTAACGTGTTAAAAGTAACATATTTACCAACCGTTGAGTCCTGTATATAAAATTTATTCATAATACGTATATGTAGTATTACTATATCAGAAAAATACGTAATTACAAGTTATAAATACAAAATTATAGCAAAATAAAAATTTGTTACTATGTATTAATGGGTTTAGAAGATATACATATAGTCCATATCTTATCGGCAGGATAACTTCTAAACCCAGTTTGGTTAAACCATTCAACGACACCGATAAGATATTATTTTTATTGGGTTTAGAAGAATATGAAACATAAAAAAATCAAAGATATAACAGGAGTAAAATTTAACAAATTGATTGTGTTAAAAAGAATGCCCGATGATAAATGGGGAAAATTAATGTGGTTGGTAAAGTGTGATTGTGGAAAAGAAACTATTGTAAAAGGTATATATCTAAAAAATAATCATACAAAAAGTTGTGGGTGTTTGAGGTCAATTCAAGGAAAAATAACACCACATTTTAAAAGACCTTATGAATGGATTTATAATTTGTTAGTTGCTTGTATTAAAAAAAGAAAACTATCAATAGATTTTACATATGAAAATTTTTTAGAATTCACAAAAATTAACCAATGTTATTATTGTGGAGACGCCATTAATTGGGATATTTACAGAAAAAATGGTGTAACGCCATTAAGATATAACCTCGATAGAAAAAATAATAAAATTGGATATATAAAAAACAATTGCGTAGTTTGTTGTAAAAAATGTAATAGTATGAAATCAATATTAACAGAAGAAGATTACATTCAACAATGTAAAAAAGTAGTCGATTATCAATTAACTAAATCATCCGTGAAGGACATTCTTTTTATGCACCATAGTTAAATATGGATATTCAGGATTGTTTATAGATTTCTTATCGCCAAAAGGAACTCTTTCTGATAATGGATTATCCATTATGCCCAATTTTCTTTTCAAAAGTGCAATAGCAGCGACAGGTGACATATTACCACAATTAAATCCTAAGATTTTATATTTCTTACAAAACTCAGACAATGCTTTTATATCTTTCTCAGGCCAATCCGGCTTAGCATCGGTTATTACTCCCTTTGTGGTAGTATCATTATTATCTTTAAACCAGTCAGAAACTCCTGGCAATAACATTTCCGAATATTGTTCAAATTCATTACTCATAATTTAATGTTACGAAAATTTTATTTTTTTATCATACCCGTATATGGTTCGACGTGGGCTCTATATGAATGTGAAGAATGATAAGTATTTTTAACCGCTGGAGTTAATTCTACCATCGTTTTCTGACTCTTTCGGTCTTTAGCCTTCTTTTGGTCTTCCCAATCCCTGAATAAAATATTACCCAACAAATACGCTTGTTTCTCCATCTGACGCAACCAAGGGTCTTTCTGCGCATACTGTGGGTCTTGTGTTTGTGGACTTTCACCCTTCTTTCCACCAGTGCTTGATGTTTTTAATCTTTCGTTTTCATGTTGCCAATGATGTATTACTTCATGAGCAAAAGAACGAAGAATGTCCTTTTGATGCCTGTTAGTTTCATACAAGCATATAGTTCTCTTCTCAGGGTCATAATAAGCGGTTTTACCCAGAACCTTATCAGCATTTTTCTGATCGGATAATAACTTCACCTGTGGGATGGTTTTCAACTGTAGCTCTTTTTGTAAATATTCAAACAATTGAGCTAAGTGTGACTTGAACGTATCTGTATCTTGTGGCATCATATGCTCAAGTATAAATATACGTCTATCTCTTTTACTTTTCATTTTTAATGACTCCGTTAAGTCTATATCCTTGTTATACGCATCATCATACAATTTAAAATTATTTTCAATAACAAAATCCTTAATAACTCTCCATTGTTGATTTGTTGGTGGTCTTTTTCTTGAATAATCAATAAATGCTGTTGGTGTATTTTTTATATTTGGATGTGGGACTGTTAAAAATCTAACAAACCCTCTTTTATACATATGTTCATATGTATCATCTAGATACCTTAAGTCATCACTATTTACATGGCAGTTAACTAAAAATTCTACAGCCCACTTCCAATGAGAACCTACCTCTCTCATTTCACCATCTGGAAATATCCAATAAGCACCGCGAGTATCTGAATCACCTTCATTCAATCCATTACCAAATAAATCTCTAGCTTGAATAGGATAGTCGTCTTCCTGCATAGGACGTAGCATTTCTGGAGGTTTAACTTCGTAAGGAGTTTTATCGTCATTACCGTAATCACTAAAGCTAAGTCCTTCCCGAACGCCCATAAGCCTTCGGTATTCACTTACTCTTTTTCGTGATTTATTGGTATTATCCACATCTATTATCGTTTTCTTTTATGAACACCGCTAGTAGTATGCTTTACTGGTTTAGACTTAATGCTAGGTTTCTTACCGGTCCTTTTAGGTTTCATTCCTTTTTGGATGGTTTTGACTGCTTTGCTAACCTTCTTGGTAACTTCATCCAAATCATCAGCCCATCGTGTCTTTGGGTCTTGTGGCAAGTTTCCGTGGTCAGGTTTTCCTAGAGCTCTGTAAGAACTATGTTGATATTCACCAATACCAGCTTCATCGAGGTCTTTATCCTTCATTAACGCTTGGATTTCTTCCTCACTAAGCTTCATATCACCAGTAGGTTCACCAGCTGGGTCATATTGAATAGTCCTAGCTTGGTCACATTGTTGACAACGAGCTTGTTGTGGAGATACAACTTTATAAGATGGTCCCATCTTCATGTCAACAGTGTTTTCTTTCATTTTTGATGGTTGTTGAGTACCAAAAGGAATATTACCAAATTGAGTTTTGGCTTGAGTATCTGATAATGACGGATGTTTTTGATGCGTAAATGGTTTCAGTTGATTTGCTTGAAATACTTTTTTTATGCCCCCTTGGTATTCTACTTCTACTTGATTGTTTTGACCATATTTTATTACTTTTGCTCCATATCCATCCGGAGTCAATACCACCTGACCAACATCATACCAGTTTGTTTCTGTTAAAACAGTGTTTTCTTTCATTTTTGATGGTTGTTGAGTACCAAAAGGAATATTACCAAATTGAGTTTTGGCTTGAGTATCTGATAATGACGGATGTTTTTGATGCGTAAATGGT
>Ga0209777_10005163_pt1 | contig 15179 bp, 11 predicted proteins | sample FrelakmetHBP12HB_FD_187147 | JGI IMG/M metagenome (GOLD analysis project Ga0209777, IMG submission 187147) | Freshwater lake sediment microbial communities from the University of Notre Dame, USA, for methane emissions studies -HBP12 HB (SPAdes)... | ecosystem: Environmental > Aquatic >... | reverse complement strand
CTACAGCGCGGCAGCAGGGCAGCGGGGTCTCCAGCGGCATCGGAACAGGGCCAGCGGCGTTTGGGATGCGCAGGGACGCCCGAAAACGGGCTGGGGGCCGTGTCCAAGTTCTCGGAGTTTTAGAGGCGGTACAGCGTCCAGTGCTTGACAGAGTGCAGGGTCGTTGACTATATTCATTGGGACTGCCGCGACGGCGTGTGCGAAGGTCTCGTCGCGCCCGACATCTGCATTTCTGGGACTGGCTGGATTAAGCGGCGAGCGGAACTGGATTCGGAAAGCGCCGGCAGGTGTTCTGGTGGGCTTGAGGATGCGCTTCATTGGTTTGACTCCAACTTGTGGCGGCAAGTACGCCAACATGGATGAGCGGAAGAAAACCAGTGTCGCCCCTTGGCAGCAGGCCAAATGCAGGTATATAGCAGTTAAGAGCCCTGAGTCGCAGGAATCATGCAAGTCATGTGCAGGCAGGAGTTTGCCATCTTAGCTCAGCGGTAGAGCAGTGCTTTCGTAAAGCACAGGTCCTCGGTTCAAATCCGAGAGATGGCTTTCTTCAGGGTGAGGTGGCGGCCCGTTTCACCAGCGCTCGACCACGCGCCGGGCAATCATGCGCCCGAGGTCGGCGATGGCTTTCTGCCGGCCCAGATCTTCGCTTTCGCCGCGCCGCAGGTTATAGACTCCAGACGACTCCTGTTTCTCGGTATTGCTCACCAGTTCATGTTTGAGGATGTGGCGCGCTTCCTTCACGTCGTAGAGCGAAATGCGGGCGCGGATGGTCAGGCGCACTTCCGCGGGGTCGCCATAGCGGTCGTTGCGCAGCACTTCCCGCTCCATTTTCATGATCTCGCCCTCGAGTATCAGGTCGGCGTTCTCGCGCCCGGCCAGTTTCAGCTCGCCCGTCTGGATGAAGGTGTTGCGCACCGCCTCCGTGACCTCGACTTCCAGTTTGCGGGTATATTCGCTGATGTAGGTGCGGTTCGCGAAGACAGGGACGGCGATGGTTTTGGCGTGCGGCGGCAGGGCGTTGCGCGTGGTGTAGGCACAGCCGCTCAGGGCCGCGCTCAGGACCACGCTGACAGCCGCAACTCTGACCAAGCCCCGCATGGCTCCAGACCTCCCCAGGCACTGGGTACTGAGGGCTGCTTGCACTGGCCGGCTCATCTCCTCTTCAGCCTCTCCAGTTCCAGTTTGGCCTTCTGCGCCCACTCGGAGTCCGGGAAACGATCCTTGACCAGTTCGAGATACACCTCGGCGGCGCGAAAGTGCTGGTTCTTCTCGTAGAAGAGGGCCTGTTCGTAGCGCTTGCGGGCTTGCCGCTCGGCCAGCAGTTTTTCGTTCTCTTCGAGCGCCACAACGTCCAGGTCCGCGTTGTCGGTCTCGGCGTCTTGCTTGGCCTGCTGGATTCTGCGCCGGGCCTCGTCGGTATCGGCCTCTGTGTATTCGGGCAGCGGTTTGCGGCGGTTGATGCAGGCGGCGATGTGGCCTTCAGTTTCAGCGCGCAGCTCGGAACGTGGGAACTTTTCGAGCAGTTCCTTGTACTTCTTGATGGCGCCGTCGTAGTCCCTTTCGACCTCAGCGCACTCGCCCAAGCCCATAAGCGCGTCGTCGGCCCAGCGTCCTTGCGGGTCCAGGTCGTACTGCTTCTGGAAGATGGCCCTGGCTTTGCGGATGCGGCTGGCGGGGCGGTAGGTGCCGCCTTCGCCTTTGCCCTCCAGGAAGCCGCGTGCCAGCGCGATCTCCACTTCGCCTATGGCGTCGAGGAAGCTGGGGTTGGCATAACGGCGGCGCAGTTCATTGACCTGCTCACGGCACTTGGTGAAATCGCCGGCGGCGAGGTAGTTCCTGGCCGAGAGGACGAGGCCTTCCTCGGCCTGGTCGGATTCACTATAGACGTTGGCCTGCCGCTTGAACTGCTCGGCGGCCTGCTTCGAATCTCCGATCTCCTGGAGACGCTTGGCCTTCGCCGACTGCTTCTCGGGCGTATTCTCCACTGCCTCGGGGCTGCGCGGCCACTTGCCATCGTTGGCCCAGTAGGCCATGTCGTCCTGGGCCGCCGCGAAGGCCCGGCCACAGAGGAACGGCGCAGCCGCAAACACCAACAGTATGATACAGCGCTTCACCATGAACACTATCTTTAACCCAGGGCGGCCTTGGCGCAATCGCATTACCCCAGAAAGACTGTATCGGCAGGGAATCCTTCAGCGGTTCACCAAAACCCTGCGGTGCAAGCGGCAAGCGCCGTGCGGGTTCCCGCGTATTCGCCTCCTAGCCTGCATTTCCCACCACTCCTTCACCGCAGAGGACACAGAGCACGCAGCCAATTCAAAATGCAAAATTCAAAATGCAAAAGGCGCTCGGTTCTTTGGTCTGTTCATTTGAGACTGTAGACTACTGGGGGCTGCGCCCAGCTTTCGCTGGGCTTGCCCCCGGCTACCATCCGCCGTCCCTCCGGGACGAAACTGCGGGCAGCACGAAGGCGAGGCCCAGGCACAGCCCGGTAACGTTGCTACAGTCTCGTTCATTTTGCATTCTGCATTTTTTCATTTTGCATTTCCGTTGCGTTCCTCTGCGTCCTCCGCGGTGGAAGTTCCGGGCTAGAAATCGCGTGCCTTGTCGTCTGGCGGCGCCGGCGGCTTCACGGCTTTTTCGACTTCTGGCGCGGCAGGCGGCCCGCCACCTGGAGGCCCGCCGCCGGGCCCGCCTCCTGGGCCACCTGGAGGGGGCATCATCATGCGTTGCCGCACCTCGGCATTGTTGCGGATCACGCTTTCAACGACTTGCTTCCGGCCTTCCGGCGCCAACTGCAACAGGTTGTTCTCTGTCTGCGTCACGACGGCATTCATCTTCTCGCGCAACCAGGTGATAAGCGCAAACATCTGTCCCGGGTCTTCCGGGTCATGCAGTTTCAACGCATCCTTGACCAGCGCATCGTTCTTGGCGCCCTCTTCAGCCGTAAGTGCGTCCAGTTTGAGCTTGGTCTCCTTGTCAGCCCCCACTAGAAGTTCGTTGGCGCGTCCCTCATATAAGAGGCGCAGTTGCACGGCCTTTTGCGCCAACTGCTTCTGGGCCTCACGCATCTCCACTTGCAGCTTTCGCTTCTCCTTGTCGTACTCGTCTCGCAAGGTTTGAAGCGCCGCCTGCTGGTCCGCGCCCAGGTTGAAGAAGACCTCCATTTTCCAGCCTGAGCCTGTTCCCGCCGGGTTCTCGACGCCGCCCACTGGCACATTGATCACCAGGCGCCGGGAGCTGCCGAGGGGCAAAGTCTCGAGCTTGGGGTCCTTCGTACTGGCAGCGGTGTTGGCCACGTCTATGCCAGTCATGCGGCTGATCATCTCCGTGAAATTGCCGCGCATGGGGCCCATTGGTCCGGGGCCAAACCCCGGCCCGCCTCCGGGACCGAAACCTGGTCCTGGTCCGGGATTGGGGGCATTGCCCTGTTGCGGCGCGCCCGGTTGTGCCGGGTTGGCTGCCTGGCCCGCCAGAATCGGCAGGGACAAGCAGCAGGCCCACATCATCAGGAACCTACTAGGTGTATTTTGCATCGGCGTACTCCTTTCCAGTTCAGGGTTTCACGGATGAAATTCATGACCTCTCGGTGGAGGTCCCGGCGGTGGAGGTCCCGGTGGGGGCGGGGGCGGACCGAAGGGCCCTGGTTTCCCTCCAGGTCCTCTGCCCCGCATCCCTTCGGAATGCCGGCGTCTCATTTCCTCGTACTTGGCCTGTTGCGCTGGATTGAGCACTTGTTTGGATTTCTCGGTGGCATCGTCGAAAATCCTCTTCGCATCCTTCTCGATATCCTCAAGCTTCTTCTGGTAGTTGCGCAGGACTTCAGCATAGCTCGCAGACTTCTCGGCGGGAACCAAGGCGCGCAGCGCCTCTTGGTATTCCTTTTGCGCGGCCGCCCGTTGTTCGTCTTGAACCTGGAAACCGCCTTTTTGCATGGCTTCAGACCAGATGGCTCTCATTTTGTCCTGCTGTTCCGAAGTCAGGTTCAATTCGCCGACGAAGGGGTCGGGCGGCGGCCGTCTGCGTTCCCAAAATGCGCCGAGGAAGGCGCCGGTGCCCAAGGACATCAGGACGCAAAAGGCAAGTATCGCAAGCAGTTTGGTCATGGCCTCATCCCCAAGAGCTTCTGTGCCACAGGATCAATGGAGTCAATCCGGACCGAAAGCAACTGCGGCGCAACGGCGCTCTGTTCCCAGGCAATGTCGGTGCTCGAATACGGCCGCGCGCCCGTCTCCAACAGCAGTGAGCCAGACACCGCGAAGAATAATGAGGCCGCGAAGGCCAGCACTTTCGACCAGCGCAACAGTCTCCTTTGTCTGAGACGCGAACAGCTCAAGTGCGCATGAGGCGCATGGCGTGCTGCTTCCAGAGCTACGGACAGAAGCCGCGACATCCGCTGCAGCTCCTGCAGTTCCAGTGTGCATTCGAAGCAGCCCTGCAAGTGCGCCTCCTTAACGGCCCGCTCGGAGGCGGACAGTTCGCCGTCCAAAAGAGCTCCCATCTGTTGGCAGTGCGGGCATCCCATGGCCAAAACTCCTGTTCCCTGTGTTGCCGGCGCTGCGCCACGGGCGGGACGCCCGTGCTGCGCCTATCCCCCGTACTCCCTGAGCCGCGTCTTGAGTTCCTGCCGGGCGCGGAACAATCTGGATTCCACGGTCCCCGCCGGCAGGTTGAGGGCTGCCGCAATCTCCTGATAGCTCAAGCCCTGCAGTTCACGCAACACCACGACCTCCCGGTGGGCGGGTTGCAGTGCTTGGAGCACGGCCATTACGTCCATCTTGACTTCGCTGGCCGCGAGGGGCGATGAGGCAGCGTTTCCGTTCAGCAGCGCGCGCGACGGCTCTGACAAGCTCAGGCCTTGAGCCGGCTCTCGCCTGCGCCGGGAGCGGTGGTAGAGGGCCGCGTGATTCAGCAGGATCGCCGAGAGCCAGGTCTTGACCGTAGAGCGGGCTTTGAACGAACCCATACTCTCATAAGCAGCCAGGAAGGTTTCCTGGACGACGTCTTCCACGTCGCTGGAGCGCCCAACCAGAAAGAAGGCCAAGGCGTGAAACAGGTCGCTGTAGCGGCTCATAAGTTCCTCAAAGGCTGTGTCATCGCCGCGCTGCGCCCGGCGCAGCAGCTCCAGGTCGGGATCGGGGGCGGGCAATTGTTCGCCGTGATCGGCACTGGCCAAAACAGGAGCCCCTTTATTCAGGCTGCAACTGCCCACCGGCCACCACCTGGACCCAGATCAGGATCTCTGCCACCAGCCGGAAAAGCAGGGAAACCTCCTTGCCCTGCAACGGCCCCTTAGTTGCACCAAGGAGGCCTTTTATTCCCAAAAAACTGCGGGAATAGGAAATCCCTCCAAGACCGCTACTGGCGGATCATCGTTCTCCGCCATTTTTTGCGGTTGCGGCTCCGCCGCGCTGTGTCATCATTGCCCTTACTAAGGGGCGGGGAGCTGGCACGACCGTGGCGACTGCGGGAACACATTTCTCTCTCCTTCTGCTGGGCCGCTTTGCGGGGAAGGACAAGCCCGTGGCTGCGGCGCTGGCCCGCGATTTCGGTTGCGATGAAACCTGGGGTATGCAGGTCCTGGGCGCGGCGCCCATCATCCTGCTGGACGGGCTTTCATCCGAACAAGCGCAAGCCATCCGCGAGGCCTTGGCCGACGTCGAGATGGCCGGCAGCAGGATCGAGATCCGCCCCGGCACTGACCCGGATCTCCCCAGGGTTGGTTGGGCCGCCTCAGCGCGCATCAAGGGGCGGCCGCTCTCTGACTACGCCGGCGGCTCTACGGCCACCGCCACCCTGTTCCTCCCCTGTCCCTACACCGGACAGAAAATCAAGCTGAGCATCAGCGTCAACGTTGAGCGCGTTGTTGAACCGCCCGCCGTTGGCACGGCGGCCGCGCTTCCCCCGGTGCCCATTCCTGTTCCGGCGCCGCCGATCCCTGTTCCGGTCCCCAGCCCGAGCCTGACACGCTCCCCTTCCGGAATCAGGTCCGCGCTGGCGGCTAACAGGCGCACTCCGGCCCCCTCGGGTTCTGCCGCTCTGCCGCTGCCCCGCCCCCAGGTCCTGGATCAGACGTTCGCTCCTCACGCGCCTCCCGCGCCAGCGGGCGAGCCGGCGATTCAGGGTCTTGATGCACTGGATGAGTTGCACCCTAAAAGCGGGCCTACCCAGCCTGCGGGAGGCCATGCCCCCTCGCCCACTTCCTTGCCGCCGGGTTCTCCGGCGCGCGGGGTTGCGGAGATTCAGATCAGCGTGCCGGTCGCCATGCCGCAGCCCCTGCCCGTCCCCCCAACATCCAGCGCGGAGAGGCCGGATCAGGCCGGTCTTCCCGCGCGCGGTTCCGCGCCGTTGCCGGACATTCCTGTCCTGCAGGGCCCGCCCGCGCCGGCCCCGGCCATGCCGGAGGCTCCGCCCAACCCCGAGCAGGCGACGATGCCAAACGACCTGCTGAGCACGCCGATGGACCTGTCAGCTTTCGAGGCCAACGTCACAGCCAGCGGCATCCTGAAGCCCTTCTCGCAGCAGGCTGCATCCCAACCAGCCGCGCCCCCAGCCGCCGCTTCTCAGCAGGGCGCGCCTGAAGCCTCGGCCTCGCCGTCTGCGGGCGCGGCAACGCTCGCGGCGGATGATGGCGCCGTCTGGTCGGTTATCATGGGCAAGAGCGGGAACCCGAAAGTCCACCAGGCGGTCGCCGAACTCCAAGGTATCCCCGTCGCGGATGCCGCCCAGCTATGCCAAAGGCCTTTCGTCGCCTTGGCCAAGGATGTCTCCGGCGTCCAGGCGCGCAACCTCAAACAGCAGTTCGCCGCCCTGAATGTGCATGTGCGCCTCACCAAGCGCGGCTGAGGGCTCTCGGTTCCTAACTCTTAGCGCTCGAAGGCAGCAGGCAAGTACCATGAAAAAACCGCATTGACTGTTTGTCTTTCATGGTGGAGCTTGATCTCCTGCTCTTCAAAAAGGGCCGGCGCCACGGGGTCGAGTGTAAACGTAGGGACGCGCCTCTACTCACGCCTTCCATGTGCATCGCCCTGACCGGCCTGAAGATGGACGCACTCCACGTGGTCTATCCCGGCGCAAGGCGCTACCCGTTGGCGGAAAATGTGACCGTGGTTCCTCTAGCGGAGTTCGTCGGCGCGCTGTAGCGGGAGATCACTTCGCCTCCGTCGCCGCGGTGAGCGCCAGCAGGGCCGGCGTCCCGTACTGGCTCCCTTGCGGTCCGTAGCTCATGTCTACGCACCGGAGCGGGACGTTCGGCCGCGGGTTCGTCCACTGGAACTGGTACACGACGGCCTGCTCCTCGGACTTGTCGTTCGGGAACGGCGCCGCCCAGGCGACCGACGCGCTCTTGAGGCCGCGCGGCTCCTTGGCGATCCAGTGCCCGGCGCCTTCGCCATAGAGGACCGGCACGTCGGCCGTCTGCCCGTCGGCGTAATGGACCACGTACTTGAAGAGCAGCGGCGGCGCGTCCTCGGGCTTGTTCGGGCGCCAGTCGCCCGTGCGGTTGAAGGTGTGGAGGAAGAAGAGCACGTCGGCCTTGCACTCGGCCTTGAGGCCCTTGACTTCCTTGGGCAACTGGCCCTTCGCACCTGGCCCGGCGAGCATCACACATGAGGGCACGGGCGAGGTGCGGAAGTCGCGCACGACGTAGGTGACGCCGCCGAAGGAGTTGGAGCCCGCGGGCACGTGGGCCACGTCCCGGCCGCCGCCGAACCAGCCGCGCTCCTTCGTCAGGTACTGGTTGCACTGGTCGTCGAGCGGGATTGGCTGGAACTTGAGGTTCCCCGTCGTGAGGACCTTGCCCCCGGAGAACGTCGCATGGAGATTTCTGAGGAGCGTGGCGACGATGGCCTGCTTCTTCTGGGCGTTGACGGGAACCGCCTCGGAGGGCTTGGCGTTCAACTGGTTCAGGAGGACGCCGCCGTCGCCCATCGGGTATTTCACCAGGGCCCCGATGTTGAGAAGCGGCCGCACGCGCTGCGGCCAATCGGCAGGACGCTTCACGTGAATCCACAGGTTGTCTATTCCCGTGACCTTGTCGGCCTTGCTGAAGTCGGCCAGCTCGACGGTCAGGCTCCGGGCCTTGCGCGGCTCCAGCGTGAAGTCCTGGCGCTCGCCGTTCTGCTTGGTCTTCAGGGCGACCGGCTTCAGGTCGTCGTCGAAGGTCAGGTTGACCTGGCCGGCGATCGCGTAATGCGTGTTGAGGACGATCGAGAAGCTGTCTATCGTCTCCTCGCGCGGCAACGTGAACTTCATCACAGGCTTGTCATACCCAAGGTAGTGGATGAGGACCCACCCGTCGGCGCTCGTGAAGCCGTTGACGGCGTTGCGCGGCCAATCGGCCCGGGCTTTCTTGCCGGCGGCGCTGTCGCCGGCCTTGGCCCCGGGGATTTGGGCGAACGGAGCAATGTCGTCGAGGTCCACGACCTGCGTGAACTCGTCGTCCACGAGGAACTTGTCGCCGGCCCACGGGAAAATCTGCTCGCTGGATTCCATGGTCACATCGCGAATCGTAAGGCCCGCGAGGATCGGGTCGCGCAGGGCCGGCAGCGTGACGCGCTCCAGCTCAAACGGCCGGAGAACGTGCTCGACGCCGACGAGCTTGTTGAAGTCGGCGAGGCCGTCGGGCGTCAGGCCCCAGGCCATCAGCCAGCCGCCCTGGCCGGTAAACGCCTGCACCTTGTCCGGCGCGCCAGACAGGGCCTTGAGGTTCGCCGGGGTCGCGTCGAAAACGACGATCTGGTGCTTGCCGTCGGTTAGAGCAGCGAGGACGTCGGCGGCCGGGTCGAACTTCAGTCCCGAGTCGGTGAGGAGTTTCGCCGCGGGGCCCTTGGCGTCCATGACGACTGCCGTGCTCTTCTGCACGAGCACGTACTTGGCGGCATAGGCCAGCAGGTTGTCGAACAGACGTTGGGCCACGGGATCAGTGGCAAGCTTCTCGCCGACAACCATCTGGCAGAGGACGAACAGGCCGTCGTTCACCGGGCACTCGGCGAGGGCCGAGCAGCTCAGCCGCTCGTCGCAATGGGCGAGCGAGACGGCCCCGCGGTTCGCCTTGCGGTAGACGTTGCGGTAGACGACATGGTCCTTCGACCAGGTGAAGAAGTCGGGCTGGCCCAGGCCATCAAAGGCCGGGTGGCTGGTGTTCTCGATGAAGGCGATGCGTCCGGCGAAGTCCGTCGTCACGAAATCGGCGGGCGTCGCCAGGTAGTGGAGCGGGTTGGCCTGGTCGAGCACCAGGAGCCGCGCGCCGCGGGCCGCCAGCGCCATCCAACGCGGGTCAGCCGCCTCGCGCGGCGAGACGGCGTCCTTCCCGACCACGATGACCAAGGCCTGAGGCGGAATCTCGTCGAGCTTCGCCACTTCCGTGAAATCAATCTTGCGGGCCTGGAGCCGCGCCTTGACCGAGCCGAACGGGTCGAGGACGGCCAGCTCGCCGGTCTTGAGCGACGGCTTCGCGCCGCCGCCGGCGTCAATCACGACGACGTTCTTCACTTCGCGGAAGACTTCCTTGCCGCCGCGGCTGCACGTGAGGGCGAGCTCGCCGGCGCTCCGCTTCGAGACTTTCGGCAGCTTCAGGGCGATCGTGACTTCCTCATGCCTGCCCGGGTCGAGCTTGAAGGTCTTCTTCTCGCCGCCGGCCTTCTGGCCGTCAACCTTGAGCTCCCAGGCCATTTCGATCGGGTCGGCGTAGCGTGTGTCGTTGAAGACCTTCAAGGTGCGCGGCACTTCGCTGCCCCCTGCAAACGTCCAGTTCCACTCGCGGCAGAAGACGCACACAGGCTTGAAGGAGTTGTAGTGCAGGTCGGTGTCGCCGTCGCCCATCCAGAAGTGGAAGGCGGCCACGCCCCACCAGCGGTAGCCCTCGGCCAGCATCTTCGCGTAGAGGCCGGTGCCGATCCGCGTGAACTCGCCCCAGCCCTGGAAGCACCCTTCGCCGGCGAACTGGGAGAACTCGCCCGGCGCGGAGCCGCGCGCAAAGTAAGACTCGCCCATGAAGATCGGGCGCTCCGGCACGAGCCGCCACGGTGACTTGCCCCAGACCGGGCCGCCTTTCACGTGGGCGTTCAGGGCGCCCTCGAGCGTGTAGGCCTCGTCCGGGTACTCGCGCCACGAGGACTCCAGGTAGTGGCCGCCGTTCACGGGCAGCGACTCGTCGGCCAGGCAGTTGCCTCCGTCAACCATCACGGGCCGCGTCGGGTCCAGGGCCATGAGTTCCTTGGCGACCTTGGCGATCTCGGGCTCGACGGCCTTGATCTGGCCGAGGTTCCGCGAGTTGATGAACGTAATCTCGTTTTCGATAGACCAGATGAGGAGCGACGGGTGATTCCGCTCGCTGCGGAACTGGGCCTTCTGCTGCTCGAGCCAATTGGCGTAAAGTTCCGGGTTGTTGGTGAGGCCGCCGAGGTAGTTGGCGCCCTCGCCGTCGAGGATGCCCGTGCGTCGAACGATGATGCCGCTGCGGTCCATGAGGTCGAGCGCCTTGTGCCGGTCCAGGCCGCCGAAATGGTTGCCCCAGAAGCGCCACGTGTTGTTGCCGTTCTTCCGCCACGTGGCGATGGCCGCCTCGGGGTCCTTGCCGCCGTCACCGGCGGTGCAATCGGCCCAGAGCTGCCAGGGGATGCCGTTCAACTTGAACTGCGGCCCGTCCCACTCCCACTCGCGGAAGCCGAACCGCGTCCGCCGCACGTCTACGACTTTCCCGTCCAGCTTGACGGCCGTGAGCACGTCGTAGAGGTTCGGCTCGTCGGGCCACCACAGCTTTGGCTTCTCCCACGGCTCGGCCAGCTTAAGCACAGTCTCCTGGCCCGCAGGGACGGTCGCTTCCTTGGCGGCGAAGACCTTCTCGTGGGCCGTCACGGCCAGTCCCGGAGCGGCGCCCACCGGCAGGATCTCGTTCACTACGGCGATTTTCTTATCGGCACCCGTCGGGTTGAAGACGGTGACCTCGAGGCTGAGTTCCTTCTTCTTGACCGAGGGCCTCGCGAAGACGCCGGTCGTGTATATGGGCCCCGTGACCACGAGGCTCGGCTCCTCGAGGATGCCCGCCTGCGTCGCCAGGCCGCTCCCGACCGGGAAGTCGAAGCTCTGCCAGACCCAGTTCTTCTCCATGACCGAGCGCGGCGTGTTGAACATCAGGCGGCAGCTTCTGCCCGACTTCTTCTCGCTCGACGCGTAGTAGGCGTCCTTGATGACGACGCAGACTTCGTTGGCCGCGCCGGGCTTCACGGCCTTTGTCACGTCGCATTCCCAGAGAGCGTCCATAGCCTTCGTCCAGCCGCAGAACTGGCCGTTCACGAAGACGCTGGCGATCATATTCACATTCGGGAATCTCAGGTAGACCGACCGTCCCGCCACGTCGGCCGGAACGTTCAGCTTGGTGCGGTAGACGAAGCGGTGGCAGAACGTGAGCTCCGGCTTCACGTCGAACTTGTTGCCCGGGACCTGGATGCCCATCCAGTAGGCCTGCGCAGCGTCCGGCAGCGCCTTCGCAGGCCCGGCGCGGTCAACGAGCTCCTGCTCGTCGTAGCGGCAGACCTGCCAGAGGCCCGCGAGCGGCGTCTCGACGCGCTCGCCCGGCGCGGCCGCCGCCGACTTCATCTCAAACACCAGGCCGGCGGCTTTCTTGTCGTCGGCGCTCTGCCAGTCGGCGTCCGGCTTGAACCGGCCGTTCGGGCGGAAGGCACCCTTGTAGATGCACAGCGCGTCGGAGCAGTAGAGAATCCTGTCGAGGACCTTCTTGTCCTTCTCCTGCTTCAGGGCCGGCATGAGGCGGATCTGGAGCGTGTGCTTGCCGGCCGCCAGGTCCGCGTCGCCCATCTTGTACCAGGCGACCTCGTTCCAAAACCCGACCTCCATGAGGTCGGTCGTCAGGTCCTGCGGCGTAATGGTCTTCCATTCGCCCTGCTCGATCCGCCAGTCGAACGGCGAGCGGACGAACTCCATGCCGATGCGGTTCCAGATCTCGTACTTCCCGGCCGCCGGCGGCTCGAAGTCGTAGCCGATCAGGATGCCGTCCTTCGGACAGGCCTTCTCGACCTTCTCGGGCGGCAGGCTGACGCACAGCCATTTCTCCTCGGACAGAAAGCGCGGCTTCTCGACCCCCGCTGGGACCGCGCCCTCGTAGTTCTTCGAGGTGGGCTTCTCGCCCTCGATCCAGACGTAGTCGGCGGCCGCGGCGCCGGACGCGACGGCCAGGAGAAGGGAGAATGCCGATAGCTGCCTCATGCCGGAATCCTTTATGCACTGGTGCCACTGTCCGCAGACAGTGGTTTCGCGCCAGAAAGGGCACTGTCTGCGGACAGTGCCACAAACGTGGCGGCTCGCACGCTCATTCCATAGAGAAGCAGTATCGCCTCCGGATCGCCCCAGCGCCAGCGTATTGTCTTGAGCAAAGCGGACAGACTACCGCTCGACTAAGCGGGGAAAGGTGTTGACGGGATAGGGGAACCGGGCGAAAATGAGGGGGCTGCAATTTCAAGCCCTGAGATCGTGGCGTTCCAGCCTTGACACGGCTCATTTCATGGGAGGACCAGATGAATCGCAGAGAATTCCTAGCAGGGACCGTGCCGGCTTTCACCGCCCTGGCCGCCACAGCCTCCAGCTTGGCAGAGGAGGCTGCCCCAGCGGCCAGCGTAACCCAGGACCTGCAGCCGATCACGCTAGTGAAACCCCAGACAGACGGAGGCAAGTCCGTGCTGGCGGCACTACAGGAAAGAAGGACCATCCGCAACATCAAAGAGGACAAGCTTCCCCCGCAGGTGCTATCCAATCTTCTCTGGGCCGCAAACGGTGTGAACCGGGAGAAAGGGCCATTTGGCCAGGCGGGAAGAACCGCCGCATCGGCCAGCAACTCGCAGGAAATGGACCTGTATGTCGTCATGCCCGAAGGAATATACCTTTACGAGGCGGTTCCTCACCGCCTGGCTCCTATTGCCGCCGGGGACCAGCGCGCGAAGGTTGGCCGTGGCCGAGGCGGCGCCGCGGCCAAAGCGCCGGTAAATCTCGTCTACGTCGCGGACCTCGCCAAGTACAGCCAGGCGAAGCTCCAGGAACCGGGCTTGAAGGACCCGGACATACAGAAATCGTACTACAATGTCGCCACGGGTCTCATCGCTGGAAACGTCTACCTGTTCGCCGCCTCGCAGGGCTTGGCCGCCTGGTTCCACAATTGCGACAAGCCGAGCCTGGCCACCGCGTTAAAGCTGCGGCCCGAACAGCGTGTGCTCTATGCCCAGACGGTGGGTTATCCGGCCGTTTAACCCGGACTATTCACCGCGGAGGACGCAGCGGGCGCAGAGAAAGAACGGATGGGAAAAGTGGTCAGAAGCCAGTAGTCAGTAGTCAGTAGGAACAGCCCGGAATGCCGGCTGCTGGCTTCTCGCTACTCGCTACTCGCTACTCGTTTCTCGCTTCTCGCTTCTCGTATGACTCTCCTCTGCGTCCTCTGAGATGAGAAGTTTCGTGCGCATCCCCGAAACTCCCGAAGACTCGAAAAGAAACGAGGCCCAGCCCGCGCGTTTCATTCCTTCTTCGCTGAACACTTCGGGAACTCCTTGAGTGTGCCGGTCGAGGTGTTCTTCAGGACCGCAACTTCGTTGGCGATGGCCGTGCTCTGAACCACGCGCTCTTCCGTGACGAGTTTGCCGGCAGGGCTTAGGAGCGGAGCGCCGCCAGGCCCAAGCAGCGGCAGCGCCTGGCAGGACCTCGTGGTGATTGTGCCCCATTTGATCTCGAGCAGCTCATAGCCGGTGTCGAAGGCATAAGCATCGAGTTGTTTGGTCGCGGGGTTTGTAAAGAGCACTTTGCCCTGGATGCGTTCACCGACGCCGGCATACGTCGTGGCTTCGCCCCACACTTGCGCTTCCGGCAGCCACACGCACACGGAGAAGCTGCCTTTGTAGCCGGCGTTCAGAAGATGCGGGGGGCAGTCGCGCGGCGGGATGGTGCCGACTGTGCCCGCGAGCCGGATTTTGCAGTTGGACTCCGCCGTTACGGCCTGGGGCGCGCTGAGCGGAGTGGCGTAAAGCGCAGCAGCGCCGGATTGCCCGGACAGGAGCGGCAGCGCTTCCTTAGGTGGGCGCACGACTGTGATCCCGGCCCCGCCGGGCAATCCCGCATTGGGCAGTCTCGCGCGCGGTGGAACTGTCATGCGGCCCACGGCGCGCAGCCGGTAGTAGTACGTCTTGTGGGCCTCGACGCGAGTGTCCACGAATCTCCCTGAGCCGGCAGCGGCCGGCGGCGGAGTGGTCAGGGCAGCCTCGGGGCGTCCATGCCGCGCGGGAGGCAGCCGCTCGAGTGGTGAAGGTTCGGCCGTTGCCGGCTCATATTGGATAACCGCGAAAGGCGTGTCTTCCAGGTTGTCGGCCGTTGTATTGCGGAAGATCTCCACGCGGACCAGCTCCATGTACTTCAAGCTGCGCGGCGGCGTAAAGGCGAGGAATACGCGCCCAGGTTCGGCAGACAGCTTCATGTTCGTTAGCTGCCCCAGCCATGCGAATTCCTCCCTGACGCCTGGCGGAGGCGGCCGTGGCTCAACCAAGGGCCGCGCAGGCTGGGGATAAGCGACGAACGCCGGCACTGAAGGCGCGGGTGTGGCTTCGTCCGCGAAGCGGCCAACGATGGAGTCGAGGTAGCGCGGCTTGTGTGCCAGGGCCTGAGGGGAGTACTCGTAGGCTGGCGACGGGTCCTTCGGGTTGGCCAGCGCCGCCTGGATCAGAGCGGTATTGCGCCTGAGTTCCTCTTCCCAGGGCGCATCGGAAGTACTGCCTTGCTTAAGCACAAAGCCAGTGCACAGCGCCACCAGCAGCGCGAACGCAAGTTTCTCGGAATGGCGTTTAAGCAGACCCATAGCCGTGCCCTCCTTGTCAGGGTGCCGCGTGGAGCACCAGCCAACCATTCGAGGGCGCGCCCGGAACAGCTTGAGTTCATCTCCATAATCTGTGTCGAAGGAAAAGGCGGGCTGTTGACAGGAATGGTGGGTGGGGGGCCGTGAATGGCAGGTGGTGGGTGGCAGTCTTGTGCCCTTCGGCTCTGTCCCGGAGATCCGGAGATCGCGTGAACATTTTTTCCTCCAGTTTTCATGGTCGGGTAGGCCAGGGCGGTCACCCACCCTGGCCCCCCTCGGATCCGGACGTGCGCGATTTACGCATCCGGCTCTTCACGGCACAGTTGCGCTACGA
>Ga0209777_10005162_pt1 | contig 15181 bp, 13 predicted proteins | sample FrelakmetHBP12HB_FD_187147 | JGI IMG/M metagenome (GOLD analysis project Ga0209777, IMG submission 187147) | Freshwater lake sediment microbial communities from the University of Notre Dame, USA, for methane emissions studies -HBP12 HB (SPAdes)... | ecosystem: Environmental > Aquatic >... | reverse complement strand
TGCCACATTAAAAAGGTTTTTGAGCAAAGCTGCGGGATCGTCTAATGGTAGGACATTGCCCTTTGAAGGCAAGTATCTTGGTTCGAATCCAAGTCCCGCAGCTTTGCTCAAAAATAAAGATAAATTTGGCGGGGTGAAGTAGGACATTGCCCTTTGAAGGCAAGTATCTTGGTTCGAATCCAAGTCCCGCAGCACTTCGACTCGCTTCGCTCGCTCAGTGCAAGTATTGTACAAAATAGCGAGCGAGGCGAAGTGTCCGATTCGACTGAGCTCATCGCGAAGGCTGAGCTTGCCGAAGGACAGCTATTCGTGCAACTCTTCGAATCTAAGTTCCGCAGCAAATTCCATTGTGCGACAAAGCCACCTTTGATTAAGATGGTTTTTTTGATAGATAAAGTAATAATTGTCAAGATATTTATGTATTGCACAATTGACAAGGGTCAAAAATAAAAGTATTATATAAGGACTGGCAAAACCAGTAACTTTGCGCATTGTGCGTAGAGTATGGTTCTTTGAAGGAGGGTGCCGATGAATAAACCGCTTTTAGGTCTTTGCACAGGAGTGGCCATGCTGCTGCTCTTTTTAGTTTTAGGGCTTTTTGCACTAGCAAGGAAGGAAATAGCAGTTGGCCTTTTGTACGCCGGCATAGGCTGCAGTGCTTTTATGGCTGCAGTGCTTTACCTGATTGCCGCCACCTGCCACCGGCGTGAAAGGCGCGAGAGTATCATTCAGTGCAGAAAGTGCGGGAGCGGTTTTATCCAGTTGACGCCAAACATCGAGGTTTGTCCGGATTGCGGTTCAGGCAGTACAAAATAACCGCCATTCCCGGAACCAAGGTTGGTTTAAAGTAAAGGTGCTTTGGCATTATGGAGCAGATTTTCTGCTCCTTTTTTTGTATTTTTGAGCTAACCATTGACAAAACTTTTATATTTTTAAAATATGTGGTATAATAAAACTAATAAAAAATAAATTCATATATTTTATGTCAATCGAATCAGGAAAATTTAATGCAGAGTCGGGGGCAGGAATAGCAACATTAGAAGAAGAGGGAACAGCCGGTAAATCCGGCGAACCAACTGGTGTGACAAAAATTCCAGAACAGTCCGGACAGCAGGCAACAAATGAAACAAAAAGAATCAGACATGGATCTAGATCAAGCAGTAAAATGAGACTAAAGCCCCATCGTAAGCAAACTGAAGAACTTTATGAAAAACTTGCTAATGTAGACTGGGTAACAGCAGAAACTCCAGCGGGTGCCGCGCCAGAAATAAAAAATTCGGAAAACGAAACCACAGAAGATATCCCCGAGGGCGATATTGTAAGCAGAATCAATTTAAATGAGGATGTTTCAAAAATGGGTCCGGGAGAACCGCTATATACCCCATTAAAAGAACAGAAGGTTCAGGAACCTAATATTTTTGATAAAATGAGAATTAGTATACGCGATAGCATACGTAAGCTTTTAAAAATTCCAGGGAAGGTGCCAAGATCATATTCCGAATCAAGCAGTAAAAGGGAAAAAATTGAGACTAGGCAAAAATAGTGCCATATCTAGGCATTAATGCCTATTAGTCAGACCGTACATATTTAAATAAAGAAAAACACCCCCCTTGAGGGGTGTTTTTGTATAAAATTTATCTTATTGATTTATATCCTCCGGGAACTCCATGCGGCGACAAAACAATCTGCCATAACTGAAGATCTCTCGCCCGGAAAGCTCCGGCGTAAGACAAAAGATAATAATTCCACATCCGGTAAAACCGCTGGTCATATTTACTTTTTAATTTTGGCCAGGCTTTCTCAAAGTTTTCATGCCAGGCCATTAAAGTTTTGTCGTAGTCGGCACCGAAATTATGGACATCTTCTATCATAAATAAATTTTCAACATTTGAAGCAATTTGTTTTAAAGAGGGGAGCTTGCCGTTCGGAAATATATATTTGTTTACCCATGGGTCCGTACCCGAGCTGGTTTTAGGGCTTCCGATTGTGTGAAGCAAAAAAAGCCCGTCTTTTTTCAGGCAATTATTTGCTATTTCAAAAAATGTTTTATAATTTTTCGGTCCGACATGCTCAAACATCCCGATTGAAACAATGTGGCTGAATTTTTTTTGTGTTGAAGGGTTATTTAATTCGCGGTAATCCTGAAGTTTGAATTCTACTGGCAGGCCTCTGCATATTTTTTCTGCCAATTTAATTTGTTCTTTTGATACAGTGATTCCAAGCACTTCAACCCCATAATTTTTTGCCGCATGATAAGCAAAACTTCCCCAGCCGCACCCGATGTCCAGAACACGGTCGCCTTTTTTCAGATTTAATTTTTTGCAGATTAAATCTAGCTTTGATTCCTGAGCTTTGTCCAGATTCCTGGCGTTTTTCCAATAGCCGCAGCTGTAAGCCATGGTCTTTCCAAGCATTGACCTGAAAAGATCGTTATCGATGTCATAATGCCGTTCTCCAATCTGAAATGCCCGTCCGATTGCCTGAAGATTAAAAAATTTGGCCCGTATAAAATCCAGCAAAACGGGCAGAGATAGGCCTATCCGGCTAGTGATATCGCTGGATAAAATTTTGTAAAAAAAATCATCCAATTTGTCGCATTCCCACCAGCCATCCATATATGATTCTCCCAGGCCCAAAGACCCCTGTGCTTTTACGCGGTTGTAAAAATCCGGATTGGCTATTCTTATATCCCATGGATTTTTCCCATTTACTTTAATACCGGCAGGCTCCAATATTTTTTGAATCCAGTTTTCAGAATTATTTGCCATAAATTTTAAAACTTTATTATTTAATACTATCAATCGCCGTTAAAAATAGCAATAATATCTAGACTTTTGTTTACGGGTTTAAATTTAGCCGGCAGATGGCGTTAAATGTGCTCGGTTTGATAGAGCAGCTATTGACTGTTCTTTTGGGCAATTTCGTGCTATTATATACAGTATTAGGGAGTATTAAGGTAGTTTTAAAACACCATGAAAACTCTTATTATAAGTCCAGATTATTCTGAACTAAGCCTTGGCGGAGTGGAACGTTATGTGAAAAATTTAATTGACTATTGCTGCCAAAAAAATATTGAAGCGGTTTTTTTGGTGCCCACAAATAAGGAAGACAGTTTGGATACGATAGGCAATGTCTCAATTTACAAAAGTAATTTTTTAGAGCTAAGTTATAAGAGGATATCTGATAAAAAGCAAATACCGGATAGCGAATTAAAAGAAAAATCAAAAAAATTCTTTCTTTTTCTTGAAAATTTATTAAATGAGCAAAAAATAGATATTGTTGTTGCCGAGAATTTTTATGCAGACTTGCCTACTAATTATAGCTTGATTTTGAATATGGTGTGCTTTACAAAAAATATACCATTGGTTTTAAGGGCGCATTCTTTTGCCGTGACGAAAATGCAGGAGTCTATCGTTAATGGTTTATTCTGGGAAAGGATTTTTTGCGTCAGTAAAAGCGTCGCAGGAGATTTTTTTGATAAAAAGGTTAATATAAATAAACTTGAAACACACTATTTAGGGGTGAATACCAAGGAATTCAGGCCGGATGCTAACAACTGCCAGTTGGCAAACAAGCTGAAGCTTTCCAAGAATTCAAAGGTTATATTGCACGCTTCCCGTATCACAGACGGCAAAAAAGATATTTTAAAAGAGAAAGGGATAATTACCCTTTTGGAGGCTTTTTCCCAGTTGGCCCCCAAAAATGAAGACTTGGTGCTTCTTATCGCAATAGCTAAGGCGCCTAAAACATTCAGGGAAGAATACCGCCAGGCGATGGATAAATTAAACGGCTATATACAGCTGAATAATTTAACAGGAAGGGTTATTTGCAAGGAATTTAGTCTTGATGAAATGCCCTGTGTTTATAATGGAGCCGACGTATTTGTCCTTGCTTCGGAAAGCGAGACTTTTGGCCAGGTTTACCTAGAGGCTATGGCTTGCGGAACGCCCGTGATAGGCACAAATTTAGGCGGCGTTCCTGAAATAATCACAGACAACCAAGACGGTTTTTTGATCGAGCCGGATAACTCCAGTTTATTGATGCAAAAAATTGAGAACCTCCTCTATGACGAGGAAAATAGGAAAAAATTTGTTAAAAATGCGTTGAAAACGGTCAGGGTAAGATTTTCCACTGAACGTCAGTTCAGACTCCTATTCAAATCTTTAGAAAAAATAGCCGCCCGTGTAAACCAAGAATCCAAGACGGAAAAATAGGATTCAGTTGGCCGTATAAACAAAGAATCCCAGCCAAAAGGCTGGGATTCTTTTATAAAAATGCCGGAATACTCAAACGTCCGACAAATTAAATGTCTCTTCGCGTAAAAACTTGTTTTTTTCAAAGTAATCTCCGCCCAAATCATATATTTTTTCAAGGACATTCCTTTTTTTTGCCAATATCTGCTCGTCTAATTCCACGACAATATCAGAGGGCAGGGAATTGCTGATGTCTGTTTGTTCTAACTGATAAGAGAAAAAGTAAAGTTTCTCGCAGATTAATACTTTTTCTTTTACCAATTCTTTTACCGCGAGGTGGACTGCTAAATGGCGTTCGTGGCCGTATTCTCCGTTATAGCCATGGGTAAAAATATACGTGAATTTTTTATTGGCGAAATTATCTATAACCCTTTTTTTAATTTCCGGCAGGCTCTTTTCAATATTTAATATCCCTTCATCTTCCAGGTCAGACATCAGGCTGCGCACGCCGTAATATTCGCATGCTTTTTTAAAACGAGGACCCCTTACAGGATCGTTTCCTCTGCAAAGGCAAAAAATAGTCCAATCTATATCTTTGGAATTAAGTATCATTCCGCCCATCCATATTGTTTCATCGTCGGGATGGGCAACAATTACTAATGCTGTTTTTTTCATGGTCGCTTATATTATTGACCGCCTCTTTCCTTTATTAACTCTTTAAATTTGGTTACAATTTTTACCGCCTCAGATTCTAAGTCATATCGTTGCGAAGTAAAATAAGATGCCCAGTCAGCCAGCGATAATGATGAAAATACTTTTTCCCATATATTTTTTCCCTCAAGTTCTTGAATTTCTACGGGGAACCCTTTTTCCTTGAGAATATCTTTTAAGATGTCCATTCTGAGAGAGTTACGCGGATGGTCTGCCTTATCCTTCAAAAATATAAAATAGAAATGCTTTAAAAGATCCTTTGTTTTATCTCCGCCGTCAAATCCCACCATTTCATTATGGCAAAGTTCTGGAATAGTGTTGCAAAATGCAGGAATTTTTCCGGTTTCATTGAATCTTATTTTCCAATTGTAAACAACGGGCTCGTTTATGCCGGAAGCATAAATTATAGGAATAAAATTATTAAGCCTTTTAGCTAAAGCTTCTCCATTTTTCTTTAACTCTTCCATATTTATTTTATCGGAAGCCATTGCAATGTCTGAAAGGGTCTCATCCTCTCCTAGCAATTTTAATAATGAAACCAAATTGAATCCTAAAGCTGACCGGGGTTGTATGCCCGTATCCGGCATTTGGATGTAAGGTTTTTTATATTTTTCAGCCAATTCCAGCAATTTCCCTCCGATAGAAATACAGGCAACAGGAAGTTTCTTTTCAATTGCTATATTAAAACCGTCTATTACTTCCTCGGTATTGCCGGAATAAGAACTGAAAATTATCAGATAATCATCTAAATCAGGTATTTCCGGCAATCCGTAATTGTGGTGGACAATTAGATTAAAAGCCGGATTCCAAGTTTTTATCAGATCAGCCGCAAGGTGAGAGCCTCCCATTCCGGATACTATAAACCTTTCTGCCTTAGCCAGATTTTCTTTGTTTTTAATTATTGGCTTGAATTTTAGCTGTTCCGGAAAACCTTTAATCGCTTTTTCCATTTCAATTTCCATAATTTTGTTTACTTTGCTTATTAATTAATTGTATTTTCCTATTATACATCTTTAACAAATTTTTAACAATTTATATTAAAAACAGCCAGATGTTGCCTGAAAAGGCCTTTTTTGATATATTTAGGTAATTAATTATATGCCGCAATTGCCACAAAAAGAAAACCCCAAAAGAAAGGTTAAAGACACACAAAGAAATTGTGACGGATTTTTTGATAAAATGGCGGGATCCGGATTGGCTTTAGGTTACAACGATGTCCGCCTGAAAACCAATTACTCCTCAATCCTTCCAAAAGATGCTGATCTTGCCGCACAGTTTTCCCGGAACGTCAGCTTAAATATGCCGATTATATCAGCCCCGATGGACACGGTTACAGAGGCCGAAATGGCCATTGCTATGGCCCAGCTTGGCGGATTGGGGATTATCCATAAAAATTTGTCGCCCGAAAATCAAGCTTCAGCCGTGCAGAAGGTAAAGCACAAGTTAAACGCTTTTATTCCGGATCCCATTTGCATTCACGCCAGCCAAACAGTAAAAGAAGTTTTGGAGTTTGTGAAGATGAAAAAATATACATTTTTAAGCTTTCCTGTTCTTGATAATTCAGACAATGTTGTCGGTATTGTTTCAAGCAGTGATTTTAAATTCTGCATGGATGGAACCCAAAAAATATCTGACATAATGGCAAAAAAAATGATCAGCGCCCCGATTGGAACGGACATATCATCGGCATATAAAACTATGATGACCAACCGGATAAAGATTTTACCGGTATTCAATCGGCAAAAAAAACTGACGGGCATCTTTACACTGGCCGATGTCAAACGTATTGTCGCCGGCCTTTCTCCCGATTATAATTTGGCGCCGGACGGGACGCTGCGAGTTGGGGCAGCTATAGGTGTGGGAGAGCAAGCAAAGCAAAGGATGGAGCTTTTAGCAAATGCAAAAACAGATGTTGTGGTAATTGACACGGCCCACGGCGATTCAGCCGGGGTTATAGATATGGTTAAACATTGTAAGAGACATCATCCCAATATAGATGTTGTAGCCGGAAACATTTCAGAGCCAGAATCAGCCAAGCGCCTGGTCCAAGCCGGAGCAGATGGCATTAAAGTCGGCCAGGGGCCAGGTTCTATCTGTACCACGAGAATTATTGCCGGCGTAGGCTGTCCGCAGGTTACTGCAGTTTACAACTGTTCTAAAGCTTTGAGGGGTTCAGGCGTGCCTGTCTGCGCAGATGGCGGAATTGAATATTCCGGAGATATCACAATTGCTTTGGCGGCCGGAGCAAATACAGTTATGTTGGGCAAGCTTTTGGCCGGAACGACAGAATCTCCCGGAGAAGTGATTTTCCGCCAGGATAAAAAACAGGTAAAGGTTTACAGGGGCATGGGATCCTTAGGAGCGATGAGGGATAATAAAGCCTCCAGGGAGCGTTACGGCCAAGCTTCAAGCCCTGAGGACAAACTGATTCCGGAAGGCATTGAAAGCGAAATAGATTTTAAAGGAGACGTTTCAAACATTGTTCACCAGCTATTGGGAGGATTAAGGAGCGGAATGGGATATTGCGGAGCAAAAAATATAGCCGACTTGCAAAAAACTGCTGATTTCCGCAGGATTACCCTCGCCGGCTTGAAAGAATCCCATCCTCACGGTCTTGACCAGGTTAAGAAGGCGCCGAATTACTAAAATGGATTATCCTATAAGGATTAATAAATATTTGAGGGACAAAGGTTTAGCTTCCCGCCGGGAGGCTGATAAGCTCGTTGAAGGCGGGCTTGTTTTTGTTAATGGGCATCGCGTTGATAACGGGACAATGGTAAATGAAAAAGATAATGTTGTGGTTAAAAAAGCAAAAGGCACACTTGCAAAAGAATATCAATATTTAGCTTACTATAAGCCGAGAAACCTGCCTACACAGGATTTGCCAGGGAAACAAAGCGTAATTACAGAATGGAAAGACAAAGGGCTTTATCCAATAGGAAGATTGGATAAAAGCTCCGAGGGATTGTTGCTATTAACAAATGATGGCCGTTTTGCCAGGGAAATTTTATCTGACAGTAAAAAATATGAAAAAGAATATCTGGTTACGGTAAAAGAACCTTTGAGGCCGGGCATTGTGAAAATTTTTCAGGGAGGCATGGAAACGCAAGCATTAGGCAAACTGCTTCCGGCTAAGGCGAGAATTATAAACAATTCAAAAATCCAGATAATTTTAAATGAGGGTAAGCGCCACCAGATCAGGATTATGCTTAACGAACTTAATTATACGATTTCTTCCTTAAAACGCGTCCGCATCGGCGATATTAAAATAGGAAGCCTTAAGCCCGGAGAAACGCACAAACTTTCTATTTCAATTTAATTATCTGTGATAAAAAAATTATGGCGGAAAAGTTTGAAATAAAATCTTTATCGGAAAAAGATTTTCCGGAAATATTGGAAATGGAAGAAAAGATTTATCCTAAAGCACTTCGGCAGGGACAGGCTCTTTTGGAAGATATTAAAAAGGGAAACGGTTTAGAATATTCGATTATTATTCCCGGTATTGCATATTTAATAGCTGTTGACAAGGAAGATTCTACTGTATATTTAGAGGATATAGCAGTTATGCCGGAAGCCCAGAGGCAAGGCATAGGTTGGAAAATGGCGCAGAAGTTCATAAAAAAATTGAAAAGTAAAGCCGAAAAGGAAGGAGAACCCGTATTATTAAGCATGCACCTAAGGGAAGCTTCGCAGAAGCTTTTTGAAAAACATAAGGAAGATTTGGAAAAAATGGGCGTTAAAATTATTAAAGAAGAATTTCTTTCGGCTTATTATAAAAACGGCGAAAATGCAATATATAGAATTTATAAAATCAGCTTTTGAAAAATACAAAGGAAGAATAATCGGTTATACAAAGGTTTTATCTTTACCGCTGCTGCTAGCAGTTTTATTTACAATACAAAACTTCGCGTTTAATGAATGGCTTAACATTTATTCAAAAGCGTATTTTGCACGGCTTTTTTGGGTTGCTTTTGCTCTGGGGATTGTTTTTTACGGCCCGGCTTTGCTTTTCAAAAAAAGATATAAATATATATATCTTTTTTTAGTTTCTTTTTTAGTATCTTTGATTTTCACTGCGCAATTTTTATATTACAGGTACTCTCAGAGCTTTTTACAATTTTCAGCAATAAAATATATAGGTGAAGCAGATAGCGTTTCAGGCACCATAAGAATCTTGCTTACTCCTGAATTGCTACTATTTTTCAGTAATTTTGCAATAGTCTTGTTTGTATTTCTTTTTTCCTTTAAAAAAAATGCTCAAAAACCACCTACAGAATTTGTTTTGCCAAAATGGGAAAAAATAATCATTGTCTTGGCGATGATAGCCATAGTATTTTTCGGATATAAATATCTTTTATACACAGAAAAAAAAGAGTGGGGGAGCACGAGCAGGCTTTATACCGATGTGTACGATTTAAAATCACTGGTGGGCAAAATGGGCATTATGAATTTTTTCCTCGAAGACACTTTTAAAACTATTTTAAGAAGCAATTTAATTTCAGCCAGTGACGAAAATTTTTTAAAGGCATTTGCAGAAAGCAGGGTGCAGCCCATAGGCGCTAAAAAATATTTTGGCGCTGAAAAAGGGAAAAATCTTATAATTATCCAGGTGGAATCGCTGGAAAACGCTGTCATCAACCAAACAATGGGCGGGCAGGAAATTACTCCAAATTTAAATCAGTTAGCCAAAGACGGTTTGTATTTTGATAATTATTATACGCAAGTCGGCCCTGGCAATACTGCTGATGCGGAATTTTCTACAATGGATTCATTGTATCCCTTGCCCGATGATGTGGTTTTTATAGATTACGCTAAAAATACATACAAGGCATTGCCTCAGCTCCTTGTAAACAACGGATATAAAACTTATTCTCTGCACGGAGACGTGCCGACTTTTTGGAATAGGTCAAACATTTATCCCGGATTAGGATATCAGAAAGCTTATGATTTAGACAATTATGTTGTGACCAGATCTGTCGGCAAAGGACCTTCTGATCTGGGAGATGAAGATTTATTTTCTCAATCACTGCCAAGATTGGAGAGTTTCAACAGCCTTTTATCTAATTCTCAAATAAAGGGTGCGAGACAGCCGTTTATGGCAACCCTGATTACAATGAGTTCTCATACCCCGTTTATTTTACCTGACGATTTACAAACACTAAAAATTCCAACCGACTCAAAGCTTGACTGGATGCAGCAAGGGTATTTACAAAGTATACACTACACAGATAAGGCAATCGGGGAGTTTATCGGCGAGTTGAAAAAAGATGGCTTGTATAATAATTCATTGATACTTATCTGGGGCGACCACGGAAGTTTTACGAATATATCACAGGCTTTGGGGCAAAGCAATGTTTTGCCGGCATTGGCAAACAGCCAAGTGCCGATGATTATTCTAGCTCCCGGAACAAAGTTAAAAGGGATAAGCGATATTCCCGGCAGCCATTTGGACATATATCCGACAATAACAAATCTTTTAGGAATTGTTCCGCCAAAAACCATATTGGGGCAGGATTTATTAAATACAAAGACTCCGGTTGAAACGCACTTTAAGCTTGTTTCCGGAGGAATAGACGCCATTTTAACCCAAAATTTGGTATATCAGGCAGACGATGACGGCATTTTTACGCATGGTTTCTGCGAATCTCTGACTGACCCGAAGGGTGCACCTAAATCTTTACCAATTGCTGAATGCCAAAATATTTATAACGAGCAATCAAGTGTAATAAAGGCATCGAATATTATAGTAAGAGGAAATCTGCCCGATTTTTTCCTTGCAAACCTCAAGCGCTAAAAAATAAAAACTGTTGACAAAAATTTAAATAAGATTAGAGTGTGGAGGTGAGGACTATGTGGTATATACTATGATATATAGTCCTGAAAATCTATGAAAAAAACAGTAAAACTAATATTTTTGGTCGGAATAACTGCCGTTCTTTGTTTTTCTTTTGGTGCGGGAGTTTCAGCCCAATTTGCACCTCAGATACAGACAAATTCCGCGACAAACATTCAAAATAATTCAGCCACTCTTAACGCTTCAGTGACGTACCTTGGCAGTTATGGCAGTACAACAGTTTATTTCCAGTGGGGGACCAGCACCTCGTACGGCTATCAAACCTCCGGCACAACGCAGAGTCACACAGGGTTGTCCAGCCAAACAATATCCGGATTGGCCCCGAACACAACCTATCATTTTATGGCTGTATCCCAAAACAACTACGGAACAGTTTATGGCCAGGACATGACTTTTGTCACAGTGCAGTCAAACGGCAATATTTTGACAGCAAATGCCGGGCCGGATTTATATTTGACCTCCGGACAAACTGTAACCTTGCAAGGTTCCGGGTATGATCCGAACGGATATGCGTTGAATTATTCCTGGTCATGCAATGGCGGCACATTATTAAGTTATAATATTGCCCAGCCGGTTTATACGGCTCCATATGTAAGCAATTATAACAACCAAACAACTTATACCTGCACACTTACTGTTACCAACAATTATGGAAGTTCAAATTCAGACAGCATGATAGTTTATATGAATTCAAACAATAACGGCAATAATAGCTATGTTCAGACAAATTATGCAACGTACGTTTCTAATTTTCAGGCAACCTTGAATGGCTCATTATCCAGCGCTAATTCATCCGCAACAAATTATGTCTATTTCCAATGGGGAACAACATCTAGCTATAATAATACAACGTCCCAACAGTTTATAGGTTATTCAGGAACATTTATGCAAAACATTGAAAATTTGAATTCTGGCACCACATACCACTTCAGGGCGGTTTCACAGGGCAATTATGGAACTGTTTATGGCCAGGACATGACTTTTACCACCTTGGGAGCTGGAAACAACTACTATGGTAATGGTTCTCTTGCAATAACTAAACAGGCGATAAATCTCACTTCAAGAAACTTAAATTGGTCTTCATCAATTAGCGCCAGTCCGTCTGACATTTTGACTTTTGCCATAACCTTGCAGGCTAACGGCCAGGATGTGCATAACGTGACGGTCAGGGATATTTTACCCGCAGATCTTATCTATAGAGGGAATCTGATGGTAAATACAAATTCCAACTACGGTGGCGATATAACCTCCGGAGTAAATATCGGCACAGTTTATGCCGGCCAGGCAACTGTGGTGGCATATCAGGTACAAGTGGCAGCCGCAGGAAATTTCAGCTACGGAGCCACTACTATAGCCAATAATGCAACTGTAACCAGCACTGAAGCAGGCACGCAGACCAGCAGCGCCGCAGTTGTTGTGAATAAAACCTTAGTATACGGCGCTTCGACCGTATCAACCGGACTAACTAATGATTTCCTTAAGGATTCATTCTTTCTGCCATTATTAATTATTGCCGCAGGCTTATGGTTTTACTTTTCGGGTGAAGTCTATGTCTTCGCAGATTGGCTGAAAGCAAAAATATAAAATCTAAACGACAAAAAACCGCCGAAAGGCGGTTTTTGATTGATATTTGCAGCAAATCAATTATTATGTTATATAAAAATATGTTTTAAGCGGTTTTTCCTAGGCGAAAGGAGGCTACGATGAGCAGAAAAGCATCGAGATCAAAAAAGAAAGAGAAAAAACACGGACCGCACGTTGATATTTACGCGAACAAAGCACCCGATATTTCGCCTTGGATGAGAAGAAGGATGAAGGGCGAAGAAGATACGCCTGCCATTGAAACACCCCAACAGGTCCCAGTAAGGCGGTTAAGTTCATTTTGGTAAATGGCCAGAAATTCTAGGCCGTATTCGAGTAATTCGAGTTTTGCAGGTCCGCATGGAATATTGCGGGCTTTTTTTGTAAATTTTCCGCGGTCGGTGTAAAATGAATTATAATTTTATGCCGTCAGATTTGTTAAAACTTAATAAAGAGCAAAAAGAAGCGGTGCTTCATAATAAAGGCCCGCTTTTGATTGTGGCCGGGGCAGGAACCGGTAAAACGACCGTAATAACCCAGAGAATCGTAAATTTGATTGAAAAAAAACTAGCTCTGCCCGAAGAAATTTTAGCTGTTACTTTTACAGAGAAAGCAGCTTTTGAAATGGAGGAAAGGGTAGACAGGCTTTTAGAATACGGATATGTTGATTTGTGGATTTCAACTTTTCATTCTTTTTGCGAGAGGGTTTTGCGCGATAATGCCTTAGATATCGGGCTCAGCCCGGATTTTAAAATTCTGGATGGCACCTCAGGCTGGCTTCTGGCGCGCCAGAATTTAGACAAGTTTGACTTGAATTATTACAGGGCGTTGGGAAATCCTACAAAATTCATACAGGCATTGATTTCCCATTTTTCCCATTGCAAAGACCAGGAAGTTTATCCCGAAAATTATTTAGAATACGCCGACAGCCTGAAAACAAGAGACGATGGTCCGGAATCGCAAGAGGTAGAGAGAATCAAAGAGATTGCCGAAGCATATCATACTTACCAGCAGATTTTACTGGAAAACAGCGCGCTGGATTTTGGCGACCTGATAAATTATTGTCTTAAACTTTTCAAAAAGCGCCCGTTGATTTTAAAAAAATACAGGGAGAAATTTAAATATATTTTAGTTGACGAATTCCAGGATACAAACTGGGCGCAGTACGAATTAATCAAGCTTTTAGCCGCTCCCAAAAATAATTTAACCGTATGTGCTGATGATGACCAGGCAATCTACCGCTGGCGGGGAGCTTCTTTTTCAAATATTGTGAATTTCAGCGATGATTTCCCGAAGGCTAAAAAAATATCTTTGATTAAAAATTATAGGTCAACCCAGAATATTTTAGACCAATCATATAATTTCATAAAACAAAATAACCCGGATAGATTAGAGTTCCAGACTAAAATAGATAAAAAACTTATTGCAGATGCAAAGGAAGAGGGGATTGTAGAGCATATTCATACCAAAACATTAGACCAGGAGGTGGGGCAGACCCTGAAGAAGATCTTAGAAATCCTGAAAAAGGATAAGGAGGCGACATATAACGATTTTGCCATTTTGGTGCGCGCAAATGGTTCTGCAGCGCCTTTTATACGGGCGTTGGAAAGGGCCGGCCTGCCTTACCAGTTTCTTGCATCCAGGGGATTATATTCAAAACCAATAATTTTGGATGTGGTATCTTATTTCAAATTGCTGGATAATTACCATGAAGGCACAGCTGTTTATAGGATTTTGAACCTGCCGTTTTTGGAAATTCCGGAAGCGGATATAGCAGCGATTACGCAGTTTTGCCGCAGGAAAACATTGTCTCTTTTTGAAGCTTTAAATCAATTGCCGTTGATACCGGGAATTTCAGCAAAAACGCAGGAAAAAGTAGTTTTTATTTTAAGCTTAATAAAAAAACACAGCAGTCAAGCGCGGGAAAAAGGAGTTTCTGAGGTTTTAGTTTCGTTTTTAGAGGATTCCGGCTATCTGAAATATTTAATAAACAAAAATGAAGAAGAAAAAATTGATTTGTTGAATCAGTTTTATAAAAAAATAAAAACCTTTGAGGAGGCGACGGTCGAGCCAAACCTGAAAAACTTCATGGAAGAAATGAATTTGGAGTTAGAATCCGGAGAAGAAGGCAGGCTGGAATTTGATCCGGAAAGGGGACCGGACATGATAAAAGTTATGACAATCCATGGGGCAAAGGGTTTGGAATTCAAATACGTGTTTTTGGTAAATATGGTGGACCGGAGGTTCCCGACAGACCAGAGGAAAGATCCGATTGAACTGCCCGACGCCCTGATAAAAGACATAAAACCAAAAGGAGATGTGCATTTACAGGAAGAAAGACGCCTGTGCTACGTAGCAATGACAAGGGCTAAAAAAGGGTTGTATTTTACATCGGCTGATGATTACGGCGGCCAAAGAAAAAAGAAAATATCAAGATTTTTATCGGAAATGAATTATAAGGCAGGCAGTGACAATAAGAAAGAAATGGAGAAAGGGGGAATTTTAGCTGAAAAACCAAAACCAATAGATAGGCTAAAAAATAAAGTCCAACCGCAATATTTGCCGGAGCATTTTTCGTATTCTCAGCTTGCTGCATTTGAAAAATGTCCGTTACAGTACAAGTTTGCATTTATCTTAAAGGTGCCGACCCGGGGCAAAGCAGTTTTTTCTTTCGGCAAAACAATGCACAATACCTTGCATGAATTTTTGAAATCGGTTAACGAAGAAAAAAAAGTTGCACAAGAAACCTTGTTTGGAGAAAAACCAGCGAAGAAAACAAAGAAGAAAGAAGATGTTTTCAATGAATTGGCAAAACTATATGAAAAAAATTGGATTGACGAAT
>Ga0209777_10005161_pt1 | contig 15182 bp, 28 predicted proteins | sample FrelakmetHBP12HB_FD_187147 | JGI IMG/M metagenome (GOLD analysis project Ga0209777, IMG submission 187147) | Freshwater lake sediment microbial communities from the University of Notre Dame, USA, for methane emissions studies -HBP12 HB (SPAdes)... | ecosystem: Environmental > Aquatic >... | reverse complement strand
TTTGCCAAACATGATACCGGTTGTTTTCCGTGTTCGCATGACACTAGCCAGATACAATCAGACCGGTCATCGAGCGGTAGGTCATCTATGTCAATCTGGTGCTCTTTTATCAGTTTATCCACCGATGAACCAGGTGTTAATTGCGCCATAGTAGCACCTACCAGCATGACATAGCCGATAATACCAAGGACGTGAAATAATGGCTTAATGGTGGTAATAAATGTTTGCTTGTCACCAAATAATGACGGTCTAATCATGTATACCATGTCATCCGACATGGCGACAAGCTCACTCATAGAATCCATCCCGACGCCATTGGTAATCTCCATTGTATCGCCCGTTACTTTCTTCGCAGTGGCTATCAAAATTTCCATCGTCTCGCCTTCACGAGCGGTTACTATGATTGGGATTTGTTTCATATTTTTGTTCCCCCTTTTTGTAATATTCCCAAGTCATGGGAGAAGCAAGTATCTTCTCCCAATCTTTGGAAGAATTACATCGGCGATTCTATTACCGCTTTTTGTTCCACCAATGGGTATCCACCAAGCAGTTTATCCATCGGTGGCACAAACTCCGGTATCGGTTCCCCGTCCTTGAACTTACGCACGATTTCCAGTGCGCTGGCGACGGTCAGGCCGGAATCAAACATGATATGGCTACGGGCGTTCTCGTAATCACGCTTCGTGGCATCACTGTGCGTTTTGTTGTAAAATCGCGGCGGTTCTCCGGGTGATTTTACACCCATATAGACTAAACGTTCCTGAATCATTACACCGGCAGCACTATTACCATCAATGTCTACACCGATGAACGAGACCCCTGTTTGCCAGTGGTGGACAATGTCACGGCCGGTTATCTGTTTATACCGTGCGGCAATGTCCGTCATACCGAGATTGTTTAATATCTCGATTTTAACCTGTCCGTACACCTCATTGTACGTATTTTCCGTGATTCGCCACTGTGCGTATAGTTTTTCATCCCTGTCACCCATGTAGTGCTTTAGCTCGGCGGCGAGACTCGACCTTGATACCTTACCCATTTCACCCGGTTTCTTTTTTGTGGTCATTTTACTCCCTCCATTCTTATTTATTCAGGTTTTTCTCAAATTCTTCCCGAATATGCTCAGGTAATTTATTTATATCGTCCAGTATTTGGGTATTGGCACCGTACATGTTCTCAAACTGAAAACTAGTAGAGTCACTATCGGTTCCGGGTATACAGATATGTATATCCGTAATCCCATGCTGCCTGGCGTCGGCTAATAACTCCGGTATCTTATCCGTATTACCCGAGTTAGGTTTGCCATCAGTAAAGTGGATTAGCACCTTGCGCTTTGTGCCACCGAGTCTCATAAGTTGGGCAATGGCAGTGGCAAGTCCCTCGTAACTCGGCGTGAATCCCCACTCTTTGGTAAGTTCTAGCATGACCTTACTCGTTTCCTTATCGTACAAGCGAGGAATACTTACGATTCCGCCATTAAGAGAATAACCGATGGCGATAAATTCGACCTTCTCTTTTTTAAGGGCATCACTCATGGCACATACAAGTTGAGCAATCAGGTCAAAATTTCCGCGAGTTGACCCAGACATATCGAAGCACAGGCACAGTATCATGTCAATTTCGTCAGGCTGTTCCCGGCGCTTAAATATTCTGGTATCACCGAAGCCGAGCCGGGCGAGTCGCCTTGTCGATATACGCCCCTCACGTAGTCCGTGATAGTCTCTGGTTTGTCTCAGCCGATACTGTTGGAGTATGTGCCTGATTTGTTCCTCGGCTACCGCCGTGTGCATCCTGGCGTTTGCGGCATTCTGTCCGTTTTCTGGCGGAGTGTATGCCACGATGGTGTTGGTACTATCTTTGGCGAGTTGCGATATTAATTGTGTTAGGTCGTCACGCTTCTCAATAATGGCATCGGATACTTTATTGGCTGTATCATCATCGAGCGGTGTATCATCATTAGATAAACTGTCCAGCATATTTGCTAGGTCTTGGTCTGCGTATTCTGGCCTGTTATCTTTTGCTGCGCCAGTTTTTGAATCTGCTCCATCGTCGGGGCTTGACTTGTCCACTCCCTGCGGTTTATCGCCGCTGTCCGAATCCGTTTTATCTGGTTTGGACTGGTCTTTTTCTTTGTCGTCATCCGAATTACCGTCCTTATCGTTATCATCGTCGTCAGGTGTATCGTCACCGTTGTCAGCACTATCATCGTCCTTCATGTCGTCACTATCATTGGTATCATCGTCCTGTTTGGTATCGTCATCCGGTGTGTCACTGTCGTTGGTATCATCGCCTGCATCACTATCACTACCGGATTGCTGGTCATCGTCAGGCTGGTCATTACTTGGCTGAGGCGGCTGCTTAAATTTCTGGTCATTAGAGTGGTCAACATCACCCTGTAACTCACGTAGCTTGTTCCACGCCCGGGCAATGCACGTTGCCTTGTTTTGCTTTCCGGTGGTCATATCACTGGCGGCGGATAACATTTCACTGAGTACCGCCAGATTCTTTTGGTCAATATCATTAACAGATGGACTACCGCCCATTAGTGTAAAGTACACAAGGGCATTAAGTATATCGGTTTTGTCGCACTCTCCCTTTAGAACTGTGGTGATACTGTTGGCGTTAATGTTACCAAGAACGTACTTGCGTTCCCGTTGAAGATATTCCTTATAGACCGGAAATCCGGACATAATGGCGTCAACGTAGATGTCCTGATAAACACGTATCACCTTATCAAGTAATTGCCTGTCGGCAACGGCGTAAACGTTTAGCATTTGTTTCATCTGGCTATAAAAATCACTAAAATCGGGCAGAAATAGGGCCTCTCCCATTTTATGAACCGCATCACCGAGAAATATGTCAACCTTATCACCATCAACCGGGTGTTCTGTTCCAAGTACGGCGGTTGATAGTGATATTCTCTTATGGTCGGTATTTGCCGCTTTCATCCCGGCGAACTCGACATCAATATTGGGCAGAAGACTTTGGGCCATAATACGGGCGGCGTCCAATACGGATACCAGGTCAACCGCAACGTCCTTAGATGCGTTGGCTCGAAATAAATCGCTCATACTTTTGTTGTTCATACATCACCGACCATCACTTAAATTCTTCACCTGTTGTTCAAGTAACTTAATTTTCCCCCGAAGCTCAACCACATCACTTCTAAGCCTGCAATCATTACACCATTTTGTCAACATTGTATGACCATCGACCGTGGCTAGTTCCAGGTTTTCTGGTCGGTTGTCGTCTTTAATTCCGTTTAGATGGTGAGGTTGCTCTGACTGTAGTAATCTGCGGCCTATTTTTTGCTCCATAACAAGTCTATGCTCTAATATATAACCACGCTCGTTGCAATCGGGATGGTCGGGAGATAACACGTACACATATCCGTTGGATTTATATTTACCGTCTCCCCAAGCAGCGCCGTGTCCGTGAAGCATTGCCACCTCACTTCTTGAGCGTATTGGTATATTGTATATGCGGAGCATTTTCGCAATTAACCAATCAGAATGTCCATATTTCAGTGCAATGTCATCGAGAGACAAATGCCTATTGGTATAAAATTCATTAAGGCTCTCGCGGTCAATGTTATTGATACCCCACCTTGATTTACGTGCCATAGCTCACCCACTTATCGGCCTTTTCTCGATTCAACCAGTTATGAAGTTCCTTGTCATCCAGAATATTCAGGGAGAATATCTCAAGTACCTGCTGGCGCCAGGCGATGTCATTAAAATTGCCTATCGCCGACCAAACTGCTTTCCAGAGCATCGTGCCCTTTGAGTAAGCCTGAGACGCATGAAGTAGCTGTCTGGTTGAAATTTTCTTATCAGCGGCGACACCGGGACTGTTACGTACCGTAAACGCAAATTGCGCCAGTGAATCAGCGATAGACTTCGGTACACCGGTCTTGTTTTGGATTACCAGTGATTCCTGCTCGGCGGGCAGATAGTCCAGAAAAATCTCCCTGAATCTATCCCGAAGTGCGGCATCGATAGACTGGATACCGCAGAACAGCGCACCCTCGTTCACAGTGGCGACAAATATGACATTATCGGCAACGTGAACACGTCGGCGAAGCTCATCAATCCACGTCTCGCCCCGGCCGCTGCCACCACGATTATCAAGTATGGGCATGAGCGGGTTAAGGCACCGTTCGTTTTCCGCCCGGTTCATCTCATCCATGAGAACGACACAGCCGTCGGTCTCAAGACCACGAACAAAACCGGATTCACGAGTATCAGTAATTGACGAATCCCCTTTTCCCTGAATTGCTCTGGTGGTTTGAAATAACTGCTGTGGTTCCATGATGACCCCCATATCAGCGATACTTATTGGTCGATGATATTTAGCGGCGAGTTGCATCCCGACCGACGTTTTTCCGCATCCCGGATGGCCTGTGATTAGAAGGCAGGTGGGTTTATCATGCGCCATTTTATCGGTAATATCGAGCGCCTCGGCGTTAAATTCGGACGTAATAAAGTATGGGTCAAGTATTGGAGAAAACACCTCCATACTACCATCACCGTTGGTCACTTTCGGGGTATCGTCCGCTTTAACAATGACCGGCGGCTTTTCTGGTTCGTTTACGGTAACCTGTGAAGATACCGGTGCCGGGGCAGGTACGACTGGCGCCGGTGGTGCAATTACAACCGTTGGTACAATAACCGGCGGTTCTGGTTTAATCACCGCCGCCACAAGGACGACCGGTTTATTCGCACCAGGCCCTTTTGGGCACAGGCGCTTATGGATTTCGAGTGCCTTGTCGGAAATATTCTGATTACAGTATGGACAATTTGCCATGTTTACCTCCGTTTGTTCTACTGATTAGTATAAGTATAGTACGATATTAAAGATAAATCAATCATTTACCGTCTTTATTCATACCCATCCCTGATTTTTATGAAGCATTTTAACTCCCTAGAGTAATTCGGATGTCGAAGCTGCCGAAGCGCCTTGGCCTCAATTTCACGGATTCGTTCCATTGTAACACAAAAATGAGGTGCAACCTCTGCGAGTGTGCGTATATTCCAATGCCTAATCCTCGGTGTTCTATTAACACGCTCCGCATCTGTAATCGGCTCAATGCCATACCTTAACCGAATAACTGCCGCCCCCCTTGCACTGGTATCGCTTGCAAACCTACCAAGTATATTATGGATTGCACTTACGCCATCAGGTGAAAGAAAATGCTCGTGCGGCGGTCTGGCTGATATTGCCTCACGAAAGATTGACCAGTATAATTTTTCCTCGGGTGTTAATTGTTCGTCCATGCTTACGACCTCCCTTCATTAGCCATCATCAGGCACCGCATTACGGTGCAACCGGCCGAAGATTGGCCGGTTTCGGCTTATCTTAACCTTGCGTGTATTCTCCGTAGCTCGGTATTACAGGCGTCAATAATTATTTTGGTCATACCAGGTTCGTGTTGAACCCATCTACGATATGGGCTTGATGAATTATCCGTGCATGGGACGAGATTATCATGTAATTCACCCCATGTATTAATCAGGATACAGCGTGAGCATACCCTGCTTGACCCCACATTGGCGCAGCAAAAACAGAAATTACGGACGTTCCTGGCTTCATTATCGCTAAAACCAAGCTCCTTAATCGCATTTATTTTTGTTAATAAAAGATGCCCTGGCGGACAATCTGGTACGTGTTCCCACATATCTCGACACAGCCGCAATGTCGTTGCCTTGTCGAGTTTAATCTCTTGACCGTTTCTTATGATAACCTGGTTTTTCAATGTGTTACCCTCCCACTAGCGAGTTTATTAACTTGGTGAACTCGCTAATTTTAGCATTTGGAATAAACGTTCCCTTTGTCGGCCCGGTGTAATGCCCGGACGTGATAAAGGTGTTGACACTGATACCGACAATCCCCTCGTCGGGACGCTCGACCGATGATACCACGACATCGGTGGTCGGTGATACCGTGACCCTACCGATTTCCGTGAATTTCACATCACCTTTTGCCATATTATATTCCTCCTTCGTCCATTGTTATGACCATAATCGTATTGTTATCAAGAGTATGTATGGTAACCTGGTGTATTGCAGACCTGACCATACAAAAGGTATCGTATTCCGTCTTGCAAGTGCTCTCGGTAACTTCGGCCTTAAGTACAATCCGGTCAAGTCCATCCGGAGCGTTTTTGTTTGGTCGTTTAAGTTCTATTTTTATCATTTACACCTCCCCGTAATTTCGCTCTTAATTGGTAAATCATGTCCCGGGCCTCCCGGCGATTGCTCGGCGTTTCTTCAAGTGGTTCACGGATATGAAGTGCCATGCACAGCCGGGTTATCGCCCTGACTTGCGCCGGTGTCGGTTGTTCGTTCCAGCTACTTGACGGTGCGATTTTCTCCATTACATCACCTGATTAGGTTGTATAACTCGCAATCACACCCTGAATCAATAAGCGCCGCCACTTGTACCGATACCGGTTGCCATGACGGTGGATAATCAGGGCTATCGTGAGCATCGGGGAAAGACGAATCATGGTGATAATCAGGAAAACGATTATCAAGCTCGGTAGCGGTAGCATCGTGAATTGCCTTGAGTGCCTGTAAATGACCACGCCACCGGTTCATCTCTGGGTCGGTTTCCCATCCGGGTATATTATCGACAATTAGTAGCCGGATAAGGTGAACGCTATGGTGCTGCAAGTTAAGGTGCTTATAACACAGGTTTTTCACCGGTATGTCCCAAACTATCGGCATTTTCACCTCCCATTACCTCAGGGAAACAGGCCTCGTAAAACGTGAGACGGTCAAATCTTGGATTGTCCTTTTCAAAGTTTTTTGCCAGTTCTTCCACCAGCTCGGACTTTGCAATGGCGTTCACGCCAATCAGGTCTAGCTTACCGATAACTTCGGCAATCATTAGGTAGTCCTTTTTATGAAACATACCCACCCCCGTTTTCTATTATTTTGGATACTTGTGCATCAACGGAGTCCGCATCTTCCATCATTCCCCATAACTTGCTTAATTTTCTAAACAGAATCACGGCATCGTGCTCAATTCCGTCCTGTTCGGGGTCGGCGATGGTGTTTAGTAAGCAGGTTAGAATGAGTTCCTTTTCAATATTGGTTAGTTCATCATTTGCCATTATCACCTCCATCGATATTTATTCAGGTTGAGCGCCCGTCCGACGACCGGACGGGTAAAGCCCTGCGGTTATTTCAGTGATTGTACCAGACAAATGGCATCGTGCGCGGCGCTCACATATCCCGTCCAGTATTCAGCGTTACCGGATTGCCCTGCGTCCCGAGATACTTGGATAAGTTGCTTGGCATGTTCCTGTTTTTCCTGTAGATTACGGATAATTTCGTCCTTTGTTAATACGGGAAAATCTTTGGTTTCCATTTTACACCTTCGTTACCCATTTTTTAACCGGTATCTCTGGTACATGCCCCATCGCATTTATGTATTCCGGGGCGAGAACCATAACCGTGCGGTACTCGACCTTTTGCTTGCAGTTTATGCAGGCAAAACTACCGTCGGTACAATGCAGGATAAACTGGTGGGAACATCCGGTTTTTTCATTTGGCACGTTGCGCCTCCGATTCGTTTCCGTCCCACCATGTAATCAATTCGAGTTCTGATTTAGGGTCATGGTTATTCTGGAGAATATCGAGTACCCTGTCCACAAAACGTTTACATGCTTCGGTATCTGTCGCCAGGACAAAGGTGCAATATGAGTACGGCGCATATCTATAATAGTCCGTTTCTTTGTCCACAGTCTTATCAAAGACATCGAAGCGCATTAACGGCATGTCATCCGGGTCGGTTTCCTGATAATCCTCACTCATGCCCTCACCAATCCAGGTCGCTTCCACTTTCCAGTGTTCGTCCTCGGCTACGGATATTGGGTCGGTTATTTTACTGGTATCATATATTGGCACGTTGCGCCTCCTGTAAATGTTTTGCGGCCGATGTTTCGATGCAGCGACAGCGGCCGATTACCTGTCGGCAAAAACGCTGGCCGCATCCGGTCAACTGATAATGAGATTCATGGTGAACGCACTCCGAATTGGTGCAGTTCACTTTTACCGCATTTGTCGAGCAAACCACCCGTTTCTCGTACTTTTGCCGTTGCCGTGCCCGTTCATGGTGAATAACATTAATCCCTGGGTCGTGGAATAGTTTTTTCATTTTGCCCTCCGTACCTATTTTTATTGGCATTATCAAGGTCTATTTTTACCATTCCCCGCTTGACACCACCTTGTATCACCCGCAACTCGTTCTTACAACCGGTGCAAACCACAGTCTTGTCCGGATACCGTCCGGGTAATGACGTGTTACTCTCCCGTTCAAACGTGGTCTGTCGGGAGTCACAATAAGGACACCACTCTTTACGTATGACGCTCATGGCTAATTCCTTTCGTCAGGGCCTTGCCCTACAATGACTAAAATACTTCCTGGTGACGTGCCTCAAAGTCACGTTTCTGGCGACAGTCGGTGCACATACCGAAACGAATAATTGCCGTTTTCATAACCCATCCATCGTGAACGGCGTGGCAAGCGGGACACTCGACCGTCGTGACTAATTTCGCCTTGTCCGCACACTCACGTAGACCAAGTAGCTGGAAATACTTGTTAAATGCAAGGCGCACATTGAGTTCAGGGTCGGCAATATTCATAAAACCATCCTTGGCGATTTGCGCCTCGTTCTTATAATGAAACTCCCGTTGCTGTGAGTACCCGTCGATGGTGGCAACCAGAAACCATGCGGGTTTTTTGTCGTTATTCAACTTCTTTACCACGTTCAGTTCAAATGCCATAATCACCTCCGTTTTTACTTAATAGGACATACCTTAACCGTCGTGCCATGTGGATTACTTGCCGGCTTGATAGCGGGAACAACGGCTAAAGTATGTCCTATTCGATTGTTAATGTACGGTAATTACGAACAGGCCGGGTGGTAATTATCATTCCACCCGGCCCGCCGCTCTAATTCTAACAATAACAATGGCGGTCACGTTGTCGCTCGGTTTACCAGTCCGACCGACGGTATGAACGGTTTTCCCGTTCCGTTGTCATATCCTACCCTCCTGCATACTACATTTATAATTGTAGTAAGTCGAAGCTATCCCGAGTGTAGACTTACTACAAGCCATGTAGTACAATATGTGACCATCATCAGGCTGGACACTATCCAGCGACCGGGCATCGCCCGGTTTCGGCCTATTGCTTAACGGCGGTAGCGATAACCTTATCGTACTCGCCGGTTTCCGAGTTGACCGCATCCAGAATGTTGTCCACAATCGCTTCCTCATCCTGCATCTCCAGTAGTTTATTGGCCATAGTCTCGTCCTCCGGTGTGACGTGCCATACGGTCGTAATCGTTAGCCTGATGTCCATGATTCACCTCCGCTGTCATAATTCCTACCCTAATTATAGCACGATAATTCGTGCAATCAACTTCAGGGAGTAGACCCGACCGACTAAAACTTGGCAAAGTATGTATTCTTATTCGTTTGTTCCTTAATCAATCGCCTGTATTTATCACAATACTCAATTTCGGCGGAACTATAACGAGGACATCTACCTTTACTTGGAATACGTAACGGTATGAATTGTCCCCATCCTGCGAGAAACTCCAATGCGAGCCTGGCCGATTCTTTCTTCAGGACAAGATATGGTAAAAGTGCTTCGAGAATATACCGGGCGTGATAGTTGACCCAGTAAACATTGTAAGCCGGACTACCGTTTGGTTTTCCTTTTATATTACTTATTCCATATCCGGGATAATCATTAATATATTCACTTATAGCGTCCGGATTGGTATTTGTGACGGATATAATCAAGCTAGGGTGTCTCGGTAACGTTATACATCCTTCTCCATCGAAAAAGCCAGCCTGCCATGACTCTCTAATTTGACTTGTTAATTCGTCCACGTTATCTCCCTTGTCACATATTTATTGGTAAAACGAAATTTTTGAAATTATATGGTTTTACCATGACGTTTTAGCCGTCTAAAACGTAAGCTATTCTGTACTCTCGCCCAAAAAAATTTTTTGAAAAAATTTTTTAACTTGACAATTTACTATTGTTTATCGGTTAAAATCATGTTAAACTTTGGTTGTAAACGATAAAAAACTTGATTGTTTCGCCGAACGTTTTCGGTGAAAATATCAGCAATCAAGATTTTATCAAGACCGCTTGCAATTAACCGAATCAGTGTTATAATACGGTTAGTGATTAATTCGAGAGCTAATCAATAGCTCACTGCTAAATAATAGTTTAGCACTCACTATTGACAATTTCAAATTTCGGGTGTATAATCCAGGTGTAATTGAGATTACTTCACACGGCACGTTAAAAATTGAATATAAGTGAATGAGTGCCGACGGGAGGAACGGACGACATATGAAAATTGCAAGAGTCACACTTGACGACTTAAGGCTTATTCTTACCAAATGGAACGATGAATCAATAAGCCTCGCCTGCAAGCGTATCGCGGACCATGAACTGGACAATAATGATAAAACCACCGCATATTTTAATGCAGTAAAAGATACCAACGCGGCTATGTTAAATGCCATAAATTTTGCTGCAAGGGACGACTAAAATTAAAAGTAGGCACTCATTCACTTGTACTCGATTAGCACGTTAAAAATTGAATATAGCACTCTCCGAGGATAGCGGTTTATCGTAAACTTGAAAACAGTACACACTCTCGGGAAAACAAAAATATTGATATGGAGGAATTTATTTAATGCCAGAAAACGATAACGTTAATCCTACCACACCGGCACCGGTCAACCCGTTAATCGGTATCAACCTTGCTGACCTACTTGACCCGGCGAAGTTGGCGGCGATGGGGCCGCAGGCCCTTGCGAATATCGCCAGTGGACTATCGGCAATCGCAAACGCCGTGCAAACTCGCCAGACCGACCTCAAGAAAACTCTCGAGGCCGAATGTTTCGGCGCCATTGCTGTCATTGCCAAAGAAAACATGCTCAAAATGAGCTGGGAAAAAATGCCCAAACTCATTTTACTCCCGACGGCCGATGGCACCGGGTACACCGTGCAGTATGTTAGCACCGACGCAAAGAAAAACAAGGCGGCCGGTGGCACCGGCAAGCGCACCACGCCCGACGTAAACTCCGGCGACATTACCATCAACAAGATTGCCCAGGCGTCTGGCGGTATCGCATTTTTCCGGGTGGCCGGCAAGGACTACGAGGGCATAAAGGAGACGGTCAAGGCCCTCATGCAGAAAGTTCCGAAGATGGTTAAGGCGGCCGATGGCACCGAAACGCCCGAACTGGACGCAAACAAGGAACCAGTCATGGTGCCGGGCACCGTGTCCGAGTCGGAACGCTGTTGGGATATTGTCAAAAAGGGCATATCCGCCAGCGACATTCTGACCAAGTATCACGCGGACGAAGTTACCCTCATTTTCAACGACAAGACGGAAAAGTCCGTCGCCCAGGCCGTCGCGGCCATGAAATCGGCTCGCCAGGCGATGGCGCAGGCCGCCGCCTAAATCGTAAACTCGGGGAGTGTGCATATTCATACCACCTCGGTGGATACGTCCACCGAGGTGGACGTGTGTATTCTGGGCATGAGTTATCGTGCCTAGAATAGACATGAAAAATCTGCACTTTAACAATTAAATATCGTCCGTCTCCCAAAATGAAGGTGAATAATGGAGAATAGCAGGAACGCATTTAATATTGTCGCGGACGCGGCGATAAAACTAGCGAGGGAGAACGGGTATACCCTTAGACTCCCTCGTATAATCCTTACCCCGGACGACAAATGTAAATATACCGTGTCATTTGGGGACATACCGATAGTAGTTAACCCACTGTACGGAAAAATTACTATCACAAAAATTGCCAGAGCAAACGGTGGGATAGCCTTTTTCAAATTTGGCGGTAAGGATTATGAGTTTATAAAGGAACTCATTGTCGCCCTTGGCGAACAGGATAACTGTTGGGAAACATCAAAACGCGGCTCAAACGCCAGTGATATTGTTATCCGTAAACACGCCAACAAGGTTATCCTTGTATTTTTCGACAAACGGGAAATGACCGTCGGTGAGGCGGTAAGGCGCCTCGTGGAATCTCGGAAGTAAAAATAAACAGGGAGACGGACGATATTTAATTGTTAAAATAAAACCACCATCCAAAAGGATGGTGGTTTTTCGTAACGGCAACGGCCTAGGGACGAAGTGTGGGCAAAATTAGCCGGGGGAGGTCGGGGAGAGGTAAGGGTGGCCCAGTTATGTAAGCAGACCATATATAAGCCATAAAACTACCCCCAACAGAAAACATGATGGCCATTTAAGGTACCGGAGACGATTAAATTTATACAGGATATAAACGACCAGTACCGGCCCAATAATCTTAATCGCCGTAAACCCGGCGAATCCCACATTGGCGAGAAGGGGATTTAATTCCTTCCCGCCAACGGAGAACCATCGCCAGGTAGTCAGATAGTCAGCGAGATTTACCAGTAACCAGGCTACTACCAGACGACGGTGTTTGTTTACCGTTTCCACTGCCCTGTACCGGCATCCCACGATAAGCCGTTTCCGTCCCAATCACCAGAACCGGCAATCGCCCCGGTGGTAGCATCGGCCGTGTACGTCCCTTTGATGGCACCGCGAAGAAACGGGTCTAAATCCTTGTTATCGGTGGTGGTCGGCATATTTGCGGGAACAACTCCCTTTTCCGCCCGATAAGCATCGACGGCCGTCTGCACGGACGCTGCCTCGGCGTTTGCCGCCGACACCTGCCCAGATTTTATAAAGCCGGCGACATTCGGTACGGCGACGGCCGCGAGGATGCCCAGAATGGCAATTACCACCAGAAGTTCGATAAGGGTAAAGCCCGATTTTCTTCCACTCCAAAGTTTACGCATGTTTCCTCCATTTATTTACTTATTTACCTGACAATTCACTCATTAACAGCGCCGGCTCGGTGAACCCCCGGCTATAGCACCATTGCCGGTTTAGCTATCGGCCTCATTTATCCACCTTCCTTTCTATACCACACCCCTCGGTATTTTCACAATGACCGATGTTGTCGCAGTGGGCACAATCTCTCTTGATATTGTCCTTAAGCCGTTTCGGTACAACACCGGCAAGACCATACTCGGCCGAGTCAAATTGCATCCAGTTAATTGGTGTCAGGTGTTTAACTTTCCGGCGCTCGTTTTCACGGATTATGCTCACTCGCCTGTCATTTTTGGCATCTTCTTCGACTTGATTTATCATCTCCGCCCATTTAACCGGGTCACCCGGGTCTGGGTCATTACGGAAATATCCCCGGTCAACAAAACTATCTTTGGGAACAGTACCATCGGATTCGCACGGAATCCCAAGTACATAATGACGGTCGTTCGTCCCGCACCTCCCCGAACCTCAGGTCTGTCAAGTAATGGTGAAAGTTTTGCAGTTACCACATACGTTAATGTTTTTCATGTTGATTCTTACCGCCTACGGCATTCGTTATCGCTCCGGTTACCGCCGGGTCTTTAAGAATAGTTCCCAGGCTGCTCATCACCACTTTTCTAACCGATGGCCTGCACATTTGCACTCCCAAGATGATAAGTGCGACAGGGATAATGTCGTCCGTATCGAGTGTAATCTTCATACCAAATCTCCTACCTACCATAAATTTAAGAACGGGTGAACTTTCTCCATCTCTCTATTAATTTCCTCGAACGGTTTGTGGTAATAGACCGACATCATATCGTCACGATTAACTGCCCAATGGGTATATCTTTTTACCAGCACGCTATCAACACCATTATCGTGAGCTACGGTGGCAAATGCCCTGCGAACAGCGTGCCAACCCTCATCTTCTTGACGTTTTACCCCGGCCTTTTTGCATACTTTCCAGAAAGTCTGATTTACCGTCTTTTCGGATAATCGCTCGTAACCACTAAGGTAAATCAATCCCTGTCCCCATACCGGGTGCTCTCTATACGTGGGACGCTTTTTCTTGGCAACGTGTATAACCACCGACTTATCGTTAAGTATCACGTCCGTCATTTCGATTGCCCTGACTGAGTACATGGTCGATAGGTACAAAAGTGATGTCGGGTATGAACCGGGATACTCTCTCCAATATCTGATTAATTGAGTTACCTCGCTACCTGTTAGTGTCGGAGTATAAAGGTCGTACTCATCAGGCGGCGGTGGTAAGTCATTTTTATTCAATGGGAACGGCAAACCTATCGCCATACACAAGTGCTCAATAACGTAATAGCTGGTGCGAAGTGAGTTGTCGCACCACCCAGAATTGTTCATAAACGCCATAATACCGTGCCGAGAAAAATCACCGTATTCCGTCAAAAACTTTCGGGCGATGGACATATAATACTTTCTGGTGCTCGATGGTTTACGGGTAATATCCTCGGCGAATAATTGGAGGGTTTGTTGAACCTCTGGTTCGGTGAGCATTGATTAACGCTTTCTTATTGAAACCCACAAAAATATGATACTCACTGCCATTAAAAAGACCGACACCGTGTAACTTAACCAGGGAATACTCGACCAGCCGAAATAAGCAAATGATGCGACTTGCACCGCCACCAGTGCGTAAAAGATGGCAAGTAAAAATAATCTATCCAAAATGTTTTACCACCTTGGTTTCCATTCAAGATTTTTTAGGTCTCTTTCCGCATCTTCACGCTTTCGGTAGTAATCCGATTCCCTTGAATATGGGCCACATTTGCACTGCGTTCCGATATAATATCCCGCATCGGAATGAAGCACTCGTGGTTTTAGTATTTCATGGCAATCAGGACAAGTATTTAGTGCACCGGTAACGATTGTCTCTCCTGGTATCATTTACTCTCCTCCCGAAATATAGAACACTGAGCCGCATTTCCTGCAACGAACGAGTCCATCATCCCTGACCGTTCCATGTGTATGCGAACATCTCTTTTGTACGTATAAGGTCATCACTATTCCCCAATACCACCCTGTAGCGAGAAAGGTGAGCGCCACTAAACATACAACGGGTATCATTTTTGCCCTCCATTAAGTGTCTTATGCCGTAATTCAAGGTCTATTTGTGACGCCGTTATCCAAGCATCTGCCGACTGAGCTATCGCCTCTTGCATTTCCGGGGTATCTGGTTCGTCATCGAATAATTGCACACGCCACATAACCCCGTTAATCTCCACCGGTATGAAGCGCATATTCTTTG
>Ga0209777_10005160_pt1 | contig 15183 bp, 16 predicted proteins | sample FrelakmetHBP12HB_FD_187147 | JGI IMG/M metagenome (GOLD analysis project Ga0209777, IMG submission 187147) | Freshwater lake sediment microbial communities from the University of Notre Dame, USA, for methane emissions studies -HBP12 HB (SPAdes)... | ecosystem: Environmental > Aquatic >... | reverse complement strand
TCAGGGCTCAAAGCCTTTTCAAAAAAGGCCCTGGAAATTATCCAGATTACTGCCAATGGCTATGAGTTCAGCAGCGAAATAATACGCGAGGCAAAATATTACCGGTTATCTATTGAGGAGGTTTCTGCTTCTGTGGTCTACACGCCGTATTCCCTTTCCAAGGGGCAAAACCTGGCAACTGGTATCACGACTATCTTCAAGCTTATAATCAGAACCATCATGAGATAGTTATGTTTGCTAACTTTTCACTCTACCAGCTTTTAGTACCTCTCTTTTCAGTCATCATGATTGCAAAAGCCGTATCGCAGTTCATGCGTCACAAGCGCACGCTCAGGGAATTACTGGTACTCTGTTTTATCTGGGCAGGTATCTCTATCGTGGCTGTTTTTCCGGACTTCAGCATGCACTGGCTCTCCACTTTTACCGGCATAAAAAGCGGCATCAATGCACTGATCTTTTTTGTCCTGGTGGTCCTGGTGTACGGCCTGCTCCAGCTCCTCATCAAGATGGAAGACAATGAGCGGGTAATGACAGAGCTGGTGAGAAAAATTGCCTTGAGAGAATTAGATAAAAAGTAAATGTTCTGTAACTTTAAAATTGGTTATATGTTATTTTGTTACTGCCAAAACAGCAGGATTAGTTAAGTAATATAACGCCTTTTTCGTCTAAGAAATATGGTGAAAAAGGATATCGCTGACAAATATATCCTACAGGAGGCTTTGCATGACAGCAGCAGTGGCGCCAGTGGCCAATCCACTGATTGTTTTACGGGAAGAGTTTGACGACTGGGCGGTTCTATTTAACCCGGAGACAGGTGCAGCCTTTGCTATAGATCCGGTAGCAGTGTTAATCTGGAAACGGCTGGACGGTAAAAAAAGCATCGATGATATAGTTGCTGATTTGCGCACAAGCTGCGAGGATGTACCGGCTAATGCGGAGGAGCATTGCAGGGCCTTTATAGATGACCTGCTGCAAAAGGGGCTGGCAGGATATGAAGGGGATAGATAAAGCCGGCTTGTAATAAGTGGCAGACAGGATAAGAGCAAGTATGAAAATCATGAAGTCTCCACGGCTCGTAGACCTGGAGATAACCACCCGATGTAATCTCCGTTGCACCTACTGCTCACATTTCAGCAGTTCCGGCGATGTGGAACAGGACCTTCCTAAAGAAGAGTGGCTTGCATTCTTCGATGAACTTGGCCGCTGCTCGGTCATGGATGTGTGTCTGAGCGGCGGTGAGGCTTTTATAAGGGAAGATCTGACAGAGCTCATCGAAGGGATTGTACGCAACCGCATGCGGTTCAGCATGCTCAGTAACGGCACACTTATTACTGATGAAATAGCTGCCTTTCTGGCTTCAACCAGACGCTGCAGCAGCGTGCAGGTTTCAATAGATGGCTCGATGCCGGAGTCCCATGATATACAGCGCGGCAGGGGAACATTTGAGAAAGCACTCCAGGGCATCAGGCACCTGCAGAAACATGCTCTTCCCGTAACTGTGAGAGTGACCATTCACCGCCAGAATGTGAATGACCTTGAAGCAGTGTCAAAGATGCTGCTTGAGGATATGGGGCTCCCCGGTTTCTCCACCAATGCCGCCTCTTATTTAGGGATGTGCCGAGAAAACAAAGAGAACCTCCTGCTCACGGCTGAAGACCGAACTCTTGCCATGGAGACGCTGCTCAGACTGAACAAAAAATATCAGGGAAGGATCAGTGCTGCCGCCGGACCGCTTGCCGAGGGAAGGATGTGGCTTGAGATGGAAAAGGCACGGAGGGAAAAACGTGAGTCAATGCCGGGGAGAGGATTTCTCACTGGTTGCGGCTGTACAACCAATAAAATTGGGGTGCGCGCTGATGGCGTAATAGTTGCTTGCTGTCTGCTGCCTCAACTTGAACTGGGAAAAATTAACCGCGATAACTTTCAGGAGATATGGCAAAAACATCCGCTGCTCAACCGGCTCCGTGAGCGCAGCAGTATATCTCTGAGTACGTTTGAATTCTGCAAGGGATGTCCCTATATACATTATTGCACGGGTAACTGCCCGGCCCTTGCCTACTCGATATACGGCACTGAAGACCATCCCAGCCCTGATGCGTGCCTCCGGCGCTTTTTAGAGGCAGGAGGAAAACTACCGAATGAGTCACATAGCTGAAGTTTATTACTAATATCGAACCGCTATATATAAAATAATGACAAAGAAAATTAACAATAAAAAAGAAAAAACATCCGCAAAAAATGATAAGCGTACGGCAGTGTCATCCCAGCAATTATATCCCCTCAATATGCTCTACCTCTATATTACCGAAGGCTGCAATCTGTGTTGCCGTCACTGCTGGATTGAGCCGCCGCACCAGGCAAAAGGACGCAGCTACCCGGTGCTTGATTTTGAGCTTTTCAAGTCTGCAGTTGAGCAGGGAAAACAACTTGGGCTTGCCGGAGTAAAACTGACCGGCGGCGAGCCGCTCATGCACCCGCAGATTTCAGACATACTTGAATATCTGCGCTCAAGTGACATACAGCTAACCATTGAAACCAACGGTGTCCTATGTAGCGCTGAACTGGCACAGAAAATAGCAGCATGTAAAAACTCGTTTGCCTCAATAAGCCTTGACGGGTCGGATGCTGCAACCCATGAATGGGTGAGAGGGGTGGAGGGTTCATTTGATGCAGCGCTACAAGGCATACGGCATCTTTCTGCTGCCGGGCTGAAGCCGCAGATAATAATGAGCATCATGCGGCGCAACATTCATCAGGTTGAAGCGGTGGTGAGACTGGCTGAATCGCTCGGGGCGGGCTCAGTGAAATTCAACCTGATACAGCCGACCGCCAGGGGTAAAAAGATGCATGATTCCGGGGAATCCCTGACGATTCAAGAGTTTGTGGAATTAGGTCGCTGGGTGGACAGCGATCTTACGTCCCGCACGCATCTACACCTCTATTTTGACCATCCCCTGGCATTTCGGCCCCTGGGGAATATGTTTGCAGCAAACAGCAATGGCTGCAGCAGGTGTGGCATCCTTGGCATACTCGGGGTGCTTGCAAGCGGCTCATACGCGCTGTGCGGCATTGGGGAGACCGTGCCTGAGCTTATATTCGGGCACATAAGCACCAACCCCCTCCGTGAGGTGTGGAACACAAACCAGATTCTGGCAGACATCAGGAAAGGCCTGCCGGGTCGGCTGGAAGGAATCTGCGGGAGCTGTATAATGCGAAACCTGTGCCTGGGAAGCTGTATAGCCCAGAATTATTACCGGAGCAAAGAACTGTGGGCGCCCTTTTGGTACTGCCAGGAGGCGGAAAAGGCCGGGCTTTTCCCAAAGAGCCGAAAAAAAATAGTGTGAAATAAAAAAAGCTTGCAATGTAGGTTGTATGTATGCTAAAAATTTTTTATATTTATAAAAAAATGTTGCTATGTTCTGATTTTCATCATAACATAAACTGATGTTAATTAATAAAATTAAAGGAGGGATGAAAATGAAATATAATGATCCAAAATTAACTGATTTGAATCAGATTAATTTGAGAGCATATGGGGCTTGTGCTCAAGGCACTAGCGCTAATACGCCGTTCTGTAATAGTGGCGGTGGCGGCAACAATAATAGTACATATGGTAATCTTAATTATTGCACTACTGGCACCGGCGCACCAGCCAGCAAAAACGCTCCTTTATTTATTGGTAAAGGATGTCGCGCAGGCGTTACGGCAACCGGTACTGCTATTGGTGACTGCGCTACCGGCAACATTGTTAGTATTGATACAACTAAAGTCGGTCAATGTTCGACCGGATCAGCGCCCACCGGCGGGGTGGTTTGCACCACCGGCAACGCTAACTAACGCATAACTGCTGACGGAAAGAACGATAGCTAACAATTTAAAAATCCTCCCTTTACAGATAGGGGAGGATTTTTTATATATAACGGGGGATGTTGTATGGTACAGTTTAGCAATAAGTCATGTCATCTTCACACAGCATCTGTGCGGTCTCATACATTATTTTTCCCGATTGAAACACAAGCAGTAGCATGATGTACTAAAAAGCAAAACAAAGCAGCAAAAGCATTATGGGATACCTACTGGAACTGGCAGATGGAGAGTCCTGGCTTATAAACGCTTCTGAAGAGGCCACAGCCTGGCTTGACCGGTTTGCTGCTATAACAGGCCTGCAGCGGTCAGCTAACTGCCAGCGCAGGATGGTCTTAGTGACGCACTCCGGCAGGGGCATAACCAGCAACGCCCTGCAGATAGAAAACATTACGGGCCGAAAACTGCCGCCTGCCGGCTGGGTGCAGGGTACAAGCAGAAATTCAAAATATTACCTGCACCGGGAGTCCTTTGATATCGTATATGAAATAGGATTGCATGTTGACCGACTTCAATATTTTATCTCGATGTGGGACCTGCTGCTGGTCATTTATGCACAGGTGCAGAACAATGGCGGGTTCCCCCTGCATGCAGCTCTCATTGAAAAGCACGGCAGGGGTATTGTGCTCTGCGCCAGAGGCGACACCGGAAAAACAACCTGCTGCAATCGCCTGGCGCCTCCGTGGCGCGCCTGGTGCGACGATGAGACACTCATTGTAAAGACTGGAGCGCAGCAGTACGCAGCACACGCTTTTCCCACCTGGAGCGAGTACCTTGTGGGCACTGCCGGTAAAACCTGGCATGTGAAAAAGTCTGTACCCCTGAGCGCCATTGTGTTTCTGCAACAGTCACAGATTGATGAACTCATCCCGCTCAGGAAAGCACCGGCGGCGGTGGCCCTTAACCATTTTGTAGCTACTCTGAATCTTGCATTGATTGGAAAAATGAGCAGGGAACAATTGCGGGCAGTAAGAGAAACAATATTTGAAAATGCATCAAATCTTGCGAAGGCTGTCCCGGCATATATCCTAAAAATAAGTCTTACCGGAAGATTCTGGGAAGAGCTTGAGAAAATTGAAAGTATGACGTAAAAAGGCCGAAACTGCTGCACGGCCCTATTAGAAAGAGATTAAAAGAAAAAGCTTTCTGCTATGCCGACCAGCCAGCTTTACCAGCTAAACGAGATAAGCGAGCTGATTGTACTCACTGCGCCTGCCCGTGTCCTTGACATCGGTTCCGGATTCGGCAAGTTCGGCTTTCTCGCTCGGGAATACCTTGACATCTGGGAAGGAAGATACTCGCCCGAACAATGGCGGACAACCATTGACTGCATCGAGGTTTACAGCGCGTACATCACCCCAGTGCACCGCCATATCTATAACACCATATACCATATATGAAGGCGAGGCGTCAGCAGTCCTGCAAGGTAATGGATGCGCGCTATGATTTGATTCTGTGCGTGGATGTTCTTGAGCATTGTGACAGCCGAGCTGGTGCAGCGCTGCTGGAACTGTGCCTGGAACGTGCGCGTAACGTCATCGTGTCAACTCCCCATAAAGCCGGAAGCCAGCCAGCAGTGTTAGGCAACCCCTTTGAAGCGCATGTCAGTCAGTGGACAAGGCAGAATTTCGCGCGCTTTATAAATAAATTTATCGTCCCCAATGACTACTCTCTTATCTGCTACCTCGGCCGGGACGCGGAACGGGTGCGGGAGCAGCACCGCTATATGACCGCGCACAGGATGCGACTCGCTGAAAAACACAATAAATCTTTACGTTGAACATTTGTTTACTCCATAATGAACATGCCGCCCTCCATGGACCAGCGCGTACAGCACAGAGATAATGCCCTCATCAGCGTTGATGCAGCAATAACCGATATGTTCCGGCTCCATGAGACCCTGCAGCTTGCCGGGCCCTCGCCGAACGAGCTCCTGCAGATGCCCGATGAAGTACTGCTCTGGCTGATAGCCATCCTGAGCGGCAGGGAGCCGATATCCCCCGACATAACTGCAAGCACCTGGCAGCAGTTACTTGAACTGTTGAAGCCACACTGGATTATGCCGCTTCTGTACTGGAACATCGGGCACCTGCCGCACCTTTGCCAGCCTTCCCCGGATATACTTGCCTGTCTCAGGAACAGCTTTTTAGAGAGCAACGTCAGACTGCTGCAAAAAGGACGGCACCTTAAAAATATAATTGCAGCGCTTGAAGCCCGGGGTATCAGACTGCTCGCGGCCAAAGGGTTTGCGCTGGCCCACACGGTTTACCCGCACCCTGCGGCACGGCCCTTTGATGACATTGACCTTATTATTCGGCCCGAGGATTTTCTGCAGGCACGAACCATTCTCGAAGATATAGGATTCAGGGCTCAGACGCACCGGTTTGAGCTGCTGCAGGAAATACTGTTTGAAGAAAAAATGTTCTATGACAGCGGTACCGGGGACACGTTGCTTATAGAACTGCACTGGTACCCTCACAAGTCCTTTGGCACCCAGCGTGTAATTGACGTTGATGAACTGTTTAATCGGTCGGATAAAATAAAGACGGCTGAACTTACCTTTATGGCGCTTGATATGGTTGATGCGCTCATATATGCTGCCCTGCATATGCTGCTGCACCATACCAGGGACATACGTCTGAGCTGGATTTATGATATCACCATGCTGGCACACAAAATTACTGCTGCAGAAAATTGGGAAGCAGTGCAGAAGAGAAGTGCAGACCTGGGTGCAGTGCTTGCAATTCAGTCTGCTCTTGAGCTTGCCAGGTTCTGGACCGGCCTCAAAATACCTGACAGATTCAGCGGTTCATCGGCGTGGCCGGAGCCGTCAGAGGATGAGGAAAAAACATTTCATCAGGCGCTCAAGAAGCAATTCAGACCGTATGTACTGCTGAAGCAATACCTGTCAGGGGCTCCAACCGGCGGTAAAAAAATGATGTTGCTGCTGCAGCTGATTTTCCCAGCACCGTCATACATGCGACGTAATTATTCCTTGGATAAAAAGACATTTTTACCGCTCTTGTACTGCCGCCATTATTGCCACTGGATTGAAGAGTTTATGGAGAGTCTGAAGGGATTTATAAAGCGGAAAGGGCGTGGCGTCAGGTAGGGCTGTCTTTTACAGCTGCCGGGTCATTGAAACAGACCGCTAACCATTCTTTCCCGGCCTTTCCAGAATCCTGCCGTCAGCAAGATGAAAAATCCTGGTGGCAATGTCAACCATTGACAGGTGGTGCGTGATAATAAATGTTGTCCGCCCATGGGTAAGCTGCCATAGAGAGTCCTTTAGCAATTGTTCTGTCTCAGGGTCGAGCGCCGAGGTCGGCTCGTCGAAGATGAGCAGGGGCGCGTTTTTCAGGAATGCCCTGGCAAGCGATATACGCTGCCGCTGCCCGACCGAAAGCTTGATGCCGCGTTCCCCGACAATCGTGTTATAACCGTTTTCAAACCGCTCTATTTCATGATGAATGTGAGCCTGTTGTGCAACATGAACGACCTCTTCAAAGGGAGCATGAGGATTGCTGTACTTTATATTATGTTCAATCGTGTCATTAAACAGGAAAATATCCTGGGACACAATGCCAATCTGGGAGCGCAGCCAGCGCGGATCGATATCGCTGAGTTTATTACCGTCAAGATATATCGTGCCGTTCTGGGGGATGTTGAATTTAAGTATGAGATTTATAAGCGTTGTTTTGCCAGCCCCCGTTACGCCGGTGAGGGCGATGATGTCTCCGGGATGGACAGTGCAAAAGATATTTTTCAGTACCGGTTCCTGTGGTTTATAAGAGAATGTTACATTATCAAACAGGATTTCACCTTTTAAATGTACAGGTACCAGGTACTGTTTACCCTGTTCGTCTCTTTCATATTCGGGGATAACCCTGAACATCTCGAGAAGGCGACTGAACGACACCAGCGCCGGCTGGACATTAATAATGGTGCTGAAAAAGGTTCCGAGATTCCCTGATACGGTTCCTGCGTACGCAACAAAAGCGGTCAGGTCACCGATGCTGATGGATTTGTGCATTACCTCCCGGGCCGCTAACCAGGTGATGACAAGCATCATGATGCGGTTCAGGTTGCCCATGATATAGCCGGAAACAGAGCCTAAGAGAGAGCTTTTAAAGCTTAGATTAAAGACAGTGCGCAGCTTTCCCGTTATTTTATGCAACTCACGCTCTTCGGCAGCATGGGATTTAATAACCTCCATGCCGGAAAGAACTTCCTGCAGGTCGCTTGAAAGACGGGCGCTTTCCTCAAAGGACGCATAACTTATAGAGGTCATTTTTTTCATGTAGAAGCGGTTGATAAGCAGGTTCAGCGGGACGACGCTCACGATGATAAGGCACATTTTTATATTCAATGTATATAAAATGGTGAAGCTCAGGCACAGCCTGATAAAACTATTGACCAGGGAGACAATATAACTGGAAAAAATCGACTGTATGATGTTGACATCACTGGTAGCCCTGGACATGAGATAGCCGACCTGCTGCTTTTTAATGAAGGAAAGAGGGAAACGCAGAATCCGGTCAAAAAGCTGAACCTGCACGCTGTAGGTTATTTCCTGTCTGAATTTTGTCATCAGTATCTGATCAATGATGTTTACCAGTCCCATCACCAGGCCGGCAAGAATCATGCAGAGCATCACCAGGGTAAGAGAACCGAGAATATAGCGCACCGGAGTAATGAGAAACCCCAGGTACAGAGATGACAGCAGCTTTTCTAAATGCGATACGTCCCCTTTCATTAAGACAAAATCAATGAGCACTTTGCCCCCAAGCGGGGAGAATGAACCGATAATAGTCGGTATGAGTGAAAGCAAAAAGCAGACAGCTCCCAGCTTCCACACCGGCTTTACAAAGACAAAAAAATATAAAATGTCCTGCAGATTAAATTTTACTTTTGGCGGCGCCGGTGTTTTTAAGGTGTAAAAAAGGTATTTGTTTGTGAAATTCCTCATCCTGGTGAACACGCTAATAGTCTCTTATGCCTGCATGTTAAACTGTTTCCGCTACATGAGTTATTGCAGTGGGTAAACACTCAATGATAACAGCATTTAATATTTAATGATCCTGTTTATAATTTTGACAGCAGTATATGGTAATATGCAGCAACGCGCTTTTATTTTATAGTATAAGATGATATTTATTTGCCACACGACTCTGCAAAATAGTCCTTTGCTTGTCATAAAGCTATCATACATTTGGTATGGAGACAACGCACTAATGTCAGTGCAATACCGGTGAGTGATAATTATGATATAATGCGAATAAAAAATAGAAGAGAAATAAATTATGACAAAAAAAGTTTTACAAATTGGTATCAATAATTTTAACCCGTTACTTTGTGACGGCGTGTCCGGCAGCATGTTTGACCTTTATTGTGCTTTGAGAAACCAGGGTTGTAAAGTCACCATCTGTAATTTTTATACTCACGATAAATACCCGCAATATTTATTTAACTATCTATTGCAGCAGACACCCGGCAGGGACATTATAGATAGATCTGAGCTTTGCTATACTGTGAAGTTTCATGGCATTACGGTATATCAGCAGATTTTACCGTGTAACAGGCACGAGTTAGCGTCAAAATCTCAGGAGGTATTGAAAATAATGTATAACCGGCTCCGGCAGGAGGAGAAAGACGTAATCGTGACTGTTGAGGACAGCATTATTGCTCTTCTTGCAGCATCAATGCTCAAAATCCCCGGTTGCCATTTCTTTCATTCACTCGCCTATATGAGGACGTTCAGATCAAACCATAGTGCTTATACAAAGTTGTTGCAGGACAGAACTGTTTTTGTTGTCAGCAGATACATGCAGCAGATGGCAAGGAAAATGCTGGGCATCGATTCGATTGTCTGGTACCCAGTAATAAATTTAGAAAGATACCGTCCTGATGCCGGAAAAGAAAAGAGATATGCCATTGGGTATTATTCAGGGGGAAAACACAAGGGCGATGAAATCGTTAAGAAGCTTATTAGTAAAATGCCTGAGCACCAGTTCATCGTTATGGGGAGCTGTTATACCAACCAAAATGGTAAAGATTGCAGTAACCTTACGTACCTGGGAGATACCATTGCTATAAAAGAATTCTACGGTAAGATTGCCTTGCTGCTGGTTCCTTCAATTGTCAAAGAAGCTTTTACTCGTGTCAGCATTGAAGCTGCAGTGAACGGCATCCCAGTAATTGCAAACAACGTGGGAGGTATTCCTGAAGCACTTGGAGACAGCGGGGTACTGATCGATGTGAATTTGAATGAAAGAATTGATATTGATGCGCTGGCAGATATCTATGTGTATCATATTAAAAGGCTTTTAAACGATAGGGTCATATATGAGCAGTACCGGGAGAAAGCGTTGCAACGTGCCAGGGAATTTGAGGAAGAACAGGAGAAAATGTTGATAAAATATTGTGAGATGTATTGCCAATGAATAAGATGGTATTTATATTATTTACTGCGCCAGAAAATGAAGGTGGAATAAATAAAGCCAAGACCTGATAGCAGTATAAATCCTTCCAATGGCCTTAGTCTATAATATGCGCGGCCTGATGGTGACTGCCCCCAAGACCCCATGATGTGTGGCAGCCGTTCTAGGAAAACATTTATTGTCCCATGAGAATCAACAATTCCACCGGGTGGTATTTGACTGGGCGCGGTTATCTGCAATGTGCCGGTATAAAGAAAAATGGAGATAATAGCTGCTGAAAGCAGAACTGTTATCCCTTCAAAACTCGGAATAAATGCTTTTATTATGATAAAGAGACTTGTTGGCCCGGACGATTTCTGAGACGATTGTCTGAAGCCATAAAACAGCAATAAACCTGCCTGTGCACCCTGGATATTCATAAGCATATCATTAAAATCAAGGTAATCACCATGTGTTCTGCAAAGGTAGAAGTACTGATTCATTTCATCCAGAACTCCCATAAGTGTTGTCCAGAAAAGGATTCGGGCCCAGGGCACCTTGCTGCGGTCAGGGTCAACGCACAGGGCAAGTAAAACTGCAAGAATGGCATACTGCGGATAATGGATGTACTCATTTGGATGAAACAGAAGGAACCGACTCGTCCATAGAACTGTTACGAGCCAGATGAACCAGTATGAAATGGTAACAAGACGGAAGGTTCCCTTGAAACACCTGAATGCTAAATAAATCGCTAAAAAAAACAATGTTGTTTTTCCGAAAGTTCCCATGTAATCGGAAATTTTAAACGATCCGAATGGTGTAGTTATTGGATTAACAAATAATAAATTTGAAATATATAAATGAAGCAGGGAGCTGGCAAGATAATAGGCAATAAAGACAAGCCAAAGGAGCGGCATGGAAAAAAGGCTTATCCTGCTGCGCTGTAGAGAATAACGAAGAAATAAGGCTGCTGGTTTCAATCAGGTTTACTGAGATTAATATTGATATAATATACTGCACTTGATACATTTAAAATGATATAAGATGCAGAGGCGAAGATCAATCATAATAATTAATCAGTCGGGAGGTTAACAATGAAAGGCTTGATAATAGTATTGATAGTAATGTCCTGTGCTTTTGTTATTGCAAGGGTTAACTGTTTTGCACAGGAAAAGGTTGACTGGCAGCACACCCCTGGAGTTTATGCGGAATTTGACACAACCATGGGAAAAATTGTCTGCAAGCTGTTTGGCGATGAAGCGCCAAAGACGGTTGATAACTTCATCGGGCTTGCAGAAGGGACAAAGGAGTTTATTGATCCGGTAACCGGGAAGAATATGAAAAAGCCGTTTTATGATGGACTTGTATTCCACCGGGTTATTCCAAAGTTTATGATCCAGGGAGGCGATCCGACTGGGACCGGAAGAGGAGGCCCGGGATATAAATTTGAAGATGAATTTCATCACCTGCTGCGTTTTGATAAACCCGGAAAGCTTGCCATGGCTAATAGCGGACCGAATACCAATGGCAGCCAGTTTTTCATAACCACGATTCCGACGCCCTGGCTTGACGGCCGGCATAGTATTTTTGGACAGGTTGTTGAAGGGCAGGATGTTTTAGAAAAAATCAGCAATGCAGAAAAAGATGCCAGGGATCGACCACTGAAGGATATCGTTATAAAAAAGCTGACGATAAAGAAAATCTTAAAATAACAAGCAAAAGGCTATATAGTATATTGTGATGATGTTGTGAACCCGGGCTGTTTTGAAAGGGATACTTTACCTCAAAATTTATGAATATTATTGCATACATTGCACTTTATTGAACAAAAGTGTTCATTTTGAAGGCATAGAACGACAGTAAATAACAATAATTATACACATTTTTAGTTAAAACCTACACAGTTCTTACCACGCCGTATCATAGCATTCATCCCCTTTATTAGTGCTGTAGTGAGGCACTATCACCTCGAGCAAACAATTCTTAGTTCTTGTTAATCACCCAAATCTGTACCCCATTAACTCGCTAATTGGCATGGGACTTGTACAAACATGTATAGCGTTTGGAAAGAAACAATACAAAATCCTATTATTCAGCAACCTATATTGAGGAGAAAAGTATGAGAACAGCCACCCATTATCTCCCAGCCAGAACAACCAAAAAGGGTATCCTGAAAAGGCAGGAGCTTATTATTAAATATGCGCCTTTGATTAAATACATTGCCAATCGAATAGCCATGCGTCTGCCTTCACATATCGAGACTGATGATATGATAAATACCGGGGTGCTGGGCCTAATGGATGCTCTTGAAAAATTTGACCCCGAGAGAGGGGTAAAATTTGAAACCTATGCAGAATTTCGCATTAAAGGAGCCATACTTGACGAGTTGCGAGCTATGGATTGGGTACCGAGATCGGTAAGAAAAATTGCTACGTGGCTTGAAACCACCGGCTCCGAGCTGGAAAAGAAGCTTGGCAGGAAGGCGAGTGATGAGGAACTGGCAGATGCCATGGACATTGAAGTGGAACAGCTCCATGATTTTCTAAGCCGTGCCGGTGGTATCTCTTTGCTCAGTCTTGAAATGGTAAGCAAGTATAACGATTCAAAAAAACCATTACTCGATTTTCTTGCAGCTGGGGATAATACAAATCCACTTGAGCAGCTAAAAACTGATGAGCTGAAAAACGTGGTTGCACGCTGTATTGACCTTCTCCCGGAAAAAGAAAAAATGGTAATTTCACTATACTATTATGATGAGCTTACCATGAAAGAAATCGGTAAGATACTGAAACTTACTGAGTCGAGGGTTTCCCAGATTCATACGAAAGCCGTCATTAGACTGAAAGGAAAATTACGAAAGGCTTTTGAGAACAATTAAAAAGGAGGAGACTGGTGCTGCCAGAATTGACGATTCAGCAACGGGATAATTTAGCCATGATCGGCTCGCTCATGCGGGGCATAACACACAATATCAATACACCTCTTTCAACGATAATAGGGCGGTCTGAAATGGTTCAGATGCGCATGCAGAAATTGAAAGAAAAGTGCATGGTACAGATATCCGCCAATGACGAGTTTGATAAAATAGCACGGGACCTTACGCTTATTATAGAAAATACGGAGCGGGTTTCCGATATATTACAAAATGTAACACAGAAAAGTATTAATGAGCAGCTTGACGAAATCCAGCCCATTAATCTATGTCTGCTCTTAAAGGAAGAGATGAGCTTTTTAGAAGCAGATATGACATTTAAACATAAAATAGAGAAAGCCAGTTATCTGGATGAAACAATTCCTTATATAAATGGGGTCTACTCTCACTTTTCACACAGCGTTATGCATATTATTAATAACAGCATACGTGCAATGGAGTGGGCAACGAATAAAAAACTCACCATCACCGGCAGATATGATGGAACCTATATTGTAATAGAATTTCACGATAATGGATGCGGTATTGATGAGGAGACACGTGCGGCGATGATTAACTATTTAAATAACCTGCCCTCGCAGAATATAAAAAAGACTGGAGGAATGTCGCAAATAAAAATGCTTTTGGCACCATACAAACCAGTTTTTAATATCATCAGCATTCCCGGTGATACCACCATGTCGATAAGTTTACCGGTATAAATTTATAGCTCCCTAATCTCCAATTCAGTTTATCCCCTTTATTTAAATCTCGCACACATACTAACTACGCAATAACAAACTTTATAATCTCAATTACCTGTGGTAGATTATTATTCAATAATTTAAAAGTTAAAGTTTCGTTGTATTTATTCGATAACTATGATAGGTTCTGATAAAAAGCGAAAATAGGATAGATGCGAATGAGGAAAAAGAAGAAAGCATCAGTTATAAATTTGGAACCTTATCGTTCGTCTGTTGAAATTAGAAAAAATATTATTAAAAAAAACTCTTACTTTCTCGCAGTGACAGTGAAATACTGAAAGAGATAGAAATGGTTAAAAAAATAGTTAAAGAAGCACCGGATATAAGAGAAGAAAAAATAGCAGCCATCAGGGAAGCTATTAAAAATGGCGCATACGTTGTTTACAGCAAAAAGATAGCAGAGCGAATGATGAGGGAATCATTGTTCGATCAGACGTTTCAGCCAAGAAACAAGGATTGTTAAATTATCCCTCCTGCGAATCAACGCCGGCAATCTGGACCCGACATTCAGGACAGTGCCCGCTTCTAAGCCGGTTTTTTCTCACGCTGAATCCACACCGCTCAATAAGCAATTCCCCGCAGTTATAGCAATACGTATTTTCACCCTGCTCTTCCGGAACGTTACCGGTATATACGTAGCGCAGTCCCATGCGCAGGCCAATTTCACGCGCTTGGATAAGCGTTTTTACGGGAGTGCGCGTCTGGTCTGTAAGTCGGTATGTTGGGTGATAGGCAGTGATGTGCCAGGGGATATCCGGCCCGAGTTTTCTGATAAAGGAGGCAATCTGCTCCAACTCATGTTGACTATCATTATGCGTAGGAATTATGAGTGTTGTGAGTTCAATCCAGATTTTAAGCTCCCGGTACAGTCTGATAGCATCAAGGACAGGCTGTAACCTGGCACCACAAATCTTTTTATAAAAACCCTCAGTAAACGCTTTGAGATCAATATTTGCCGCATCAAGATACGGGCTTATTTTCCGCAGCGGACCATCGGTAATATAACCATTAGTAACAAATACGTTTTTCAAACCCTCCTGAGAGGCTCGTTTTGCTATATCATAGGCATATTCAAAATAAATAGTAGGTTCTGTGTATGTGTAGGAAATGCTCTTGCAGCCGGTTTGCTTAGCCAGCGCGACAATATCTTCGGGCGACAGGTTTTTTCCTATAATCACATCTCTGGTGCGAGGCATCTGAGAGATGTCGTAATTCTGGCAGTGAA
>Ga0209777_10005159_pt1 | contig 15185 bp, 10 predicted proteins | sample FrelakmetHBP12HB_FD_187147 | JGI IMG/M metagenome (GOLD analysis project Ga0209777, IMG submission 187147) | Freshwater lake sediment microbial communities from the University of Notre Dame, USA, for methane emissions studies -HBP12 HB (SPAdes)... | ecosystem: Environmental > Aquatic >... | reverse complement strand
CACGGCTGGGCAAGCCAGCCGTGCCACGGTCGCGTTTGCGGTTCTTCTGCGGGGCGCTACGGGGCGGGAGGCTTCTGCGGCGCGACAGGTAGATTGGCGCCCGCGGTCGAGGGGCTCGGCGGGGCGGGGGGCCGGGTCTTGTCATGGATATCGTACGCCATCAGGGTGTCGCCGTGGCGGATGTACAGACGCCCGCCTGAGACCACAGGGTGTGCCCAGTGCTCGCCGGTCCCCTTGAGGACCTCGAAAGTGGAAACCGGCTCGAACTCCCGCGGCGTCGCCGGCACGAGCGCCACGACGCCGTCCTGCGAGTAGCAGTAGAGCATCCCTTCGGCGTACGCGATGCTGCCGGCCTTAAAGCCCCGCGCCTCGTACTTCGCCTCGCCGGTCTTCCAGTCCAGGCAAAGCCAGCTGGGGTTGCGGTCTCCGGAACCGTAAAGGCGCCCGTCGACGAGCACGACGCCGCCGTGCAGATTGTCCAGCCGCGAGTCGGTCCACTCTGGAGCGACGGACTTTCCGTCCGTCGCCAGCCTCAGCGCCACGCCTCCAAGGCCGAAGCCGGCGACGGCATAGATCCGTCCGTCCTGGTAGATGGGCGTGACGCAGTGATCGCCGTAGAGGTTTCGGAACGGTTGCCGCCAGAGGCAGCGGCCGGTGGCAGCGTCAAGGCCGACGACGTTCTGGCTTGTGATCTGGACGACGAGCCGCACGGGGCCTTGCGCGACGAGGATCGGCGCGACGTATGCGGCAGTGTCGCCGGGGCACTTGGCCGTCCATACGGTCTCGCCGCTTCTCCTCATCAGGGCGACGAGGGCGGCCTCCCTGCCGCCGGGCGTGCAGATGATGTTCTCACCGTCAACGAGCGGCCCCTCAGCGAAGCCCCACGCGGGCGGGGCGGCCTTGAACTTCTCGGCGATATCGACGCTCCAGCACTTGATGCCCGACTTGGCTGCGTAGCAAGCCAGCAGGCCCCTGCCCGTGAGCATGTAGAGGCTGCCGTCGCTGACGGTCGGCGTGTAGCGCGAGCCGGGGTAGCTGCGGGTCCAGGCGGGCCCGACCTCTTCCTTCCACGCGAGTTTGCCGTCGAGATCGTAAGCGTACACGAGTTCCTTGTCGCCGTGGACGCCCGTGACGAACACGAGTTGCCCGACGACGGCCGGCGAGGACCAGCCCGCGCCGAGCCCTCCGACGGACCACAGTAATGAGGGTCCGTCCTTCGGCCAGCTCTTGAGGAGCCCCGTCTCGGCGGACTTGCCGTCGCGGTTCGGGCCGCGCCACTGGGGCCAGTCATCGGCCCACGCGGCCGGGGCGGCCACGGTTGCCAGGACGAGCGTCATTGCCAGAGCACGCAAGCGCACGGCGGTTTCCCTCGCGGAGACTGCAAACCTCGAAGCACTGTACGCTCGGAAGGCTTTTTTCGCAACTCCCGAAAATGCATTGACGCCGGCGCGGATGCGGAGCAGAATGTCCTTCAAGCCATGTGGCACGGCTGGCTTGTCCAGCCGTGGCGAAGGCCGGCGACGCTCCCCACGGCTGGACAAGCCAGCCGTGCCACAGCCGCAATTATGGCTTGTGCGCGAGACGCTAACGACGTACGTTGCGTTGCCGTGCCGCGGAGTACGTGCGGTGGGGCGAGGTGTGTCCAGTTACGACAGGGGCAGGCCATGATCATCTCCGACCTTTCCGCCATCGAGGGACGCCGGTATCCCGCGGGGCGCCGGACGCAGAACCTTGTGGGCGGCCTGGCGCCCATCCAGGCGAAGAACTTCGCCATCGGCTTCGTCACCCTCGACCCCGACGGCGGCCAGGTGCCGTGGCATAACCAGGAACAGGAAGAGGTTTACTTTCTCATCGAGGGCGAAGCCGAGATGTGCCTGGGCGCCGAGCGCCGGATTCTGAAGGCCGGGCAGGCGGCGTCTATTCCGCCGCGAGTCTTCCACCAGATGACGAACGTCGGGGCCACCCCCGCGAAGATGATTTACTGCTACGGCCCCGCTGGGGACGTGGCCCACTGGCGGCAGGAACTCGATGGAACGCTCCCGAAGGCCGGCGTCGATGCCCTGCCGCTGCCCGAAGGCGCCCGGCCCCAGTGCACGAAAAAACCGTAACGCCTCGGGCCTGTAAGTGCCGCCGTTTAGCCGCGAACCGAAGGTGAGCGCGTCGCACGGCACGAAAGTAAGGATATAAGATGCCAGATACCAAAGTGCACCAGATCAGCGTCATCATGAACGGCGTAACGGGCCGCATGGGGACCAACCAGCACCTTGTTCGCTCGATCCTGGCGATCCGCCAGCAGGGCGGCGTCAGGTGCGCCGACGGCGAAACGATCATGCCAGAGCCGCTCCTGGTGGGCCGCAATGCCGCCAAGCTCAAGGCCCTCTCGGCCGCCCACGGAGGACTTAGGTGGACGACGGACCTCGACGCCGCGCTCGCCGATGCGTCCAACCAGGTCTATTTTGATGCGCTCACGACGTCGCTGCGCGTGGCAAATGTCAGGAAGGCCATCGCCGCCGGCAAGCATATCTACTGCGAGAAGCCCATCGCCACGACGCTGGCCGACGCGTACGGGCTCTACCGCCTCGCCAAGAAGGCCCGCGTCCGCCACGGCGTCGTGCAGGACAAACTGTGGCTGCCGGGCTTCCTGAAGCTCAAGATGCTGGTCGATACGGGCTTTTTCGGCCGCATCCTGGCGGTGCGCGGAGAATTCGGGTATTGGGTGTTCGAGGGCGACCAGGCGCCGTGCCAGCGGCCGTCGTGGAACTACCGGAGCGAAGAGGGCGGCAGCATCCTAATCGACATGTTCTGCCACTGGCGGTACGTCCTGGACAACATCCTCGGCCCCGTCAAGGCGGTCTCGGCGACCGCGGCCACGCACATCCCGAAGCGATGGGATGAGGCCGGCAAACCGTACGCCTGCACGGCCGACGACGCCGCATACGCCCACTTCGAGCTTGAGGGCGGCATACCGGTGGCGTTCAACTCGTCGTGGTGCGTGCGTGTGCGGCGGGACGACCTGCTGGTGATCCAGGTGGACGGCACGAAGGGCTCGGCGGTCGCGGGCCTTCGGGACTGCTGGATCCAGCCGCTGGCGGCCACGCCGCGGCCCGTCTGGAACCCCGACATCGAGAACCCCATCAACTTCTACGACGGCTGGACGAAGCTGCCGAACCAGCGGGCGTACGAGAACGCCTTCAAGGTCCAGTGGGAACTGTTCCTGCGGCATGTGGTCAAGGGCGAGCCGTTCCGGTGGAGCCTGCTGGAGGGCGCCAAGGGCGTGCAACTGGCCGAGAAGGGCGCCGAGTCGTGGAAGAAGCGCAGGTGGGTAGACGTGCCTGAACTGAAATCCTAGCGCGATCATGGCCCGCCGGGGGGCGGGTTGCTGAGCGAGTCGCACGTTTAGCCGCGAACCGAAGGTGAGCGCGTACCCTGAAAAGGAGTAAAGCCATGCCCGAATCGGAAATGCCCCAACTGCCTCGCCCGCGCTGCTGCGGATGTGCGGGACCGGACCTGACTCGCCGCGACCTGCTGAAGACCGGCGGCATCGTCGTCGGCAGCCTCGCGCTGGCGGGCTGCGCGTGGTCATCGATGCGGTCTTCCGCCGCCGATGCCGACTCGCCCACGCCGCCGCGCAAGCCGCTCGTCGTCAAGCCGATCCTGTCGTTTGATGTTCCCAAGCGTCGCCCGCAGACCAGTTGGCGGAGCTGGGGCGGCATCCACACCCCGGAAGCCGCCAACGAGGAGGTCGGCCGCATAGACGGCGAACTCGCCAGGATCAAGGCTGCGGCCGATTTCCCGGTGACGTTTCTGCCGGTCGCACAGGTCCACTCGCCGCAGGAAGTGGCGGCGCTGGCGGACCTCGCCGAGGCCGACGTGCTCCTGCACTACGCCGCCGGGGGGCCGGCGACCATCCTCGATGCCGTCGCCAAGTCGGGCAAGAACGTCATCTACTTCCTGCGGTGGCGGTCGGGCCCCGTGTCGCTCTGGTACGAGATCATCGGCCCGCGTTTCCTGCGTCAGCACACCGACTTCCTGGCCGTCAAGGGGGTGGACAACGGCGACGTGGTGGTCGATTCGCTGGAGGACCTCACGTGGCGCCTGCGTGCCTTGGTGGGCGTGAAGAACACTGTCGGGTCGCGGATCGTGGCGATCGGCGGGGCGGCCGGCTGGTCCACGCCGAAGGCGCCCGAACTGGCCCGCGAGAAGTTCAAGCTCGACATCCAGAACTTCACGTACCAGGAACTCGGGCCGCTCATCACGGCGGCGCGCGCGGATGCGGCCGCCGTCGGCCTGGCCCGCGAGCAGGCTGCGCTGTACCTGAAGGCGCCGGGCGTGAAGTTGGAGGTCGAGACGGCCCCCGTCGAGAACGCGTTCCTCCTGGCGCAGGTCTTCAAGGGCATCATGGCCAAGGCCGGTTGTCGCGCGATCACTGTCAATAACTGCATGGGCACCATCATGCCGCTCGCGCAGACGACGGCGTGCCTCACGCTTTCGATCCTGAACGATTCCGGGTACATGGCGTTCTGCGAGTCGGACTTCGTGGTCATTCCGTCGGGCATCCTGGCGGTCAACATGTCGGGGCACCCGATGTTCCTGAACGACCCGACGTACCCGTACGGTGGCATCATCACGCTGGCGCACTGCACGGCCCCGCGAAAGCTGGACGGCAAGAACATGGAGCCGACGCGGATCGTCACGCACTTCGAGTCGGACTACGGCGCCGCCCCCAAGGTCGAGATGACCAAGGGCACGAAGGTCACGTGCATCATCCCGGACTTCAAGATGGAAAAGTACAGCCTGCTGGCGGGCGAGATCGCCGACGCGCCGTTCCGGCCCATCTGCCGCAGCCAGATCGACGTGGCCTACAAGTGCCCCGACGAGAAGGTGGCCCTGAACATGCCGGGCTTCCACTGGATGGTCTGGTACGGCCAGTACATGCGCGAGGCGGGCTATGCCCTGAAGAAGATCGGCATCGGGTGCGAGAACCTGGGGTAGAACATTTTAGATTTTTGATTTTGGATTTTCGATTTGACGGCGGGGCTCTCGGTGCATCGAGCCTGCCGCGGGGGCGGCGGGTTACGTGTGCGGCGAGCTGCGCGTGCTGCTCCTACGGTACGACGAACTCCAGCGTCTCCGTGCACCGCTCGGGCGCCCCGACTCTTCGCCCTGTGGCCTTCACGGTGTGCCGCCCCGGTGCGGGCGAGGGCAGCGCGTAAAGATGATAGCGGTCGAGCACCTGGCCCTTGCCATTCTTCTTCTCGGCCAGCGATGGCGCAACCGTTTGGCCGTCAACGCGGAGGTCCTCCAGCGCAACGACCGGTTGCTTGGGGTTGCCCAGGTTGCCGCACTGCCACCAGGTGCGCACGCAGACGGCCACGCCTTTTTCGGGCCGGGCCGCCTCGAAGCGGTCCTCGGGCGTGACCGCGGAGAGCGACAGCCACGGGCGACGGATGTCCTCCGGCCGGTCGCCCCACCACTTCCACTCCTGCTCGCAAGCGCGCAGGAAGTCCTGGACTCCCGGCCCGCCGCCGAGCATGCGCGTCCGCAACTGCGTGACGGCATCGTGGCGCACGGCGACGACGCGTTGCTGCTTGAGGGCCTCCAGCCATCCGTCGAACGTCGGCTCGGACGCCAGGAAAACGTTGCGGAACCCCGCCAGGTTGTCCGCCCACCACCAGGGCTCCGAGGCGTGCGCGTCCTGGAGGGCGACCAGCGGAATGACGTGGCGGTAGCGGAACACAAACGGCAGGGTGTACGCCATGTTCCAGCACCCGAAATGGAAAGTGCTTATGGCCGCGTAGCCGCCGCGCTCCACCGAATCGTCCAGCAGGATGCGCGAGAACTCCTCGTTGTCGCAGATCTGCCAGAAGATGCGCCCGCCCGCGCGCTCCAGCGGCGCGATGCGGCCGCGCCGGAAGGCGGGCCAGTCGATCTCCTTGCCGGCCAGCGACGGGCCGAAGTCGACCCCCGCGGGCGCCATCAGGTCGGCCACGTGGCTGTAGTTGCCCAGCCCGGGAACATTTACGTATGTGCCATATTCCTCGTTGGCCGCGAAGAAAGTCACGGTCACGCCCCGCTGCCGGGCAATCTCCTGGGCGCGGGCCACCCACGCCGGGTCGGCGTTCTTGGCGCCCCAGAGGTGGATCTTCAAAGCCTGCGCCAGGTCGACCGCCGCGGAAGGGCTTCCCTGGCCGGGGGCCTCGATCTGGGCGGTGAACGGTTTCAGGCCCTGCGGCAGCGGCCCGGCCTGCCGCGCACTACGCGGCCGGGAACTCGGCGGCGGCGCGGCGCGCAGCGCCCCCAGGACTTCCAGAGCGTCGATCGCTCGGTACGTTGCCATCGGGTCGGAGGGCAGGCCGGGGCGGTCGCCGAAGCCGCCGTCCTCGCCGGCGAGCGACCACAGGTAACGGACGCAGGCGTCGCGGTCTGCCGGCGCGGCGCCGAGTGCGGCCAGTGCGCGGACCGCTGCCCACGTGTAGGCCACATCGTCAACGTTGCCGTACTCGGCCCCCGGCCTGTGCGTGAAGCCTCCGCACGGGAGTTGGCATGACTGGAGCCAGCGCACGGTCGGCTCGCGTGCCTCGCCGATGCGGCCGAGCACCGCCAGCGCCTCCAGGCCCCACCACGTGTTCAGGACGTTGCCGTCCGCGCCGTCGCTTGCGGGCGTATTGTTGAAACTGCCGTTGGCGCGACGGCGCTCGGCCAGGTACTTTAGCAGGTCGGCAGATATGTCCGCGAGCGGCAACCCCAGAAGCGGCCGACAGACGAAGGCCAGCATCTCCTGCCGGAAGATGGGGTTGCCGGCCCGCTCGTACACGATGGGGTAGGGCGATGGCTTGGCCCATCCGGCGACTTCGTCGCGGAATGACCCCGCATCCGCCCCCAGCCACAGAAGCGACTGAATCTGCTGGAAGACGAAAGAGCGCAGGTTGGCGGCGTGCACCTTGGTCTCCGCATCTTCACCGCGCAGGGGATGGTGGGCGAGCACGTACTTTGCAACGGCGTCTTTCCGCGGCGGCGTCCGGCCGAGCACGTGATGCGCGCCGATGACCGCGAACGTCGGCGTCAGGTGAGAGTCCGGCTGGTCGCTCCATCCGTAGCCCCCGTCGGGGCGCGACAGGCCCTCCAGGTAATCGAGAACGGCCTTGAACTGCGGCGGCTCCTCGGCGGATGCGCAACGGGCCGCCCACGGGCCGAGAACGCCCACGGCCGCCGCGGCCTTGAGCATTGTCCGGCGGCTGATCCTTGCGGCGTCTTTGCTCTTCATGCGAGGGCCTTTCAGCGCGGGTATGTGTTTAGCGTGGCACCAAGTTTCCCATCGAGGGTGCCACGGCTTGCTTGTCAAGCCGTGCGCTACTTCGGGCAGCACGGGTTGGCAAGCAACCCGTGGCACCCGGCTGGGGCTACGCCAAACACGTACCAGCAGGGCGTCACTTTGCCGCTTCCCTCGCGGCCTTCTCCAGCCCCTTGACCCACGCGTGCTGAGGGTCGTCGAAGGGGCACATCACGCGGCCCGTGCCAGCCATCAGCCAGAGGTAGTACACCTGGTACCCCGGCGCGGCGGCCACGGGGTGATAGCCGCGCGGGAGGATGACGGTGTCGCCGTTCTCGACGGCGTACGACTCGTCGAGGCTGCGGTCGTCGGTATAGATGCGCTGGAATCCGAAGCCCTGCGGCGGGCTGACCTGGAAGAAGTAGACTTCCTCCAGGTTCGCCTCGATTGGGAGGCGGTCCTCGTCGTGCCTGTGCGGCGGGTAGGAGGACCAGCCGCCCGGCTGGTTGATCGTCTCGCCCACGAGGAGCCGCGCGGCGGGCAGGCGCTGGTCGATGACGTCGTGCACCGTTCGCTGCCAGTTGTGCGCGCCGACGGTCTTGGTGCGCACGTCTTCGGGTGTGATGACGACGGGTGCGGGCGCCGCGGGTTGCTTGCAACGCTTGACCTTCTCATCCACAAGCGCCTGGCAGACCGCCACTTCCGCGTCCGTCGCGGCCTCGATGCGGCCCTTGAATCGCGGCGGCAGATACAGCGCGGAGGCCTTGCCCGAGAAGACATCCTTGCGCGAGCCCAGCGGGCTGCGCGTCAGTTCTCCATCGGCCCCGAACGCGCGGACGGCGCCCGAGAGGATGACGACGGCCCACTCGGCCCGGCCCGTGTCGAACTTCCAGGAATCGCCCGCGGCCAGCCTCGCAAGGCCGAAGCCGAGATACTCCAGCGGCTTCCTGGCGAGCGGCACGACCTGCCGGTATCCCGACTTCGGCATGCACGACTTCGTGATGAGGTTCGCCACGCCGACTCTCCTTGGCCCCGGTTGCGCAACTCGGGCGGCGGCCATTTTAGCGCGGGTGCGCGGAAAGAGCGAAGGGAAAAGCGCGGCGGAGCGTAAGGCCTCAGTTACGTGCGCGTTCTCTATCGGCTGTGGCACGGCTGGCTTGTCCAGCCGTGGCGGATGGCCACTGGCGATACCCACGGCTGGACAAGCCAGCCGTGCCACACCCCGCAATCTGGAGCGGGCGCACGAGGCCTTACGGCAGAGCGGCTGAGGCGCTACGGCTGCGGCGGCGCCTTTGTCTCGGCTGGGAGCGTGCGGCCCTTGAGCCACGCCTCGATTGTTTTGCGGAGCAGCTCGTCCTTCTCGGCGGCCGCCAACTCGGCGGCCTTGACGGCGGCCTGTGTGGCCTCGGCGCTTCGGCCGCCAGACTCAAGGAGCTGCGCGAGCATGAAGAGCCGTCTTGCGTTCGGCTGTAATTGTATGGCCTTGGACATGTGTTCGATAGCTTCGTCGGTTCTTCCCAACACTGCGAGGGCCATTGCGAGGTTATTGAGGGCACTCGTGTTGTTCGGTTGGCGGCGGAGCACCTCTTTGTAATGGGGGACGGCCTCCGCGTACTTTGCCATAGAACGCAGGACTTGGGCCAGGTTGAAATGGACGGTCGGGTCGGTGGCGCCGAGGCGGATCGCCTCATTCAGGTGCTCCAGGGCCTCGGCCGGTTTGCCCACGGCCAGCAGAAGCGCCCCTGCGCGGCTGTGGCCATCGGCCTGAGTGGGCACAAGGCGGACCGCCTCGAGACATTCGGTAAGCGCCTCCTCCATCCGCCCCTTGACAACAAGAAAGCTGGAGAGATTGAAGTGCGCTTCCGCCAGCTTCGGGTCGATCTCGATAGCCTTTCTGGCTGCTACGATGGCCTCATCCGTCTTTTGTTCAGCAGCCAGGGCCATCGCAAGGTTGGAGTAAGCGACGGCGTTTCGCGGGTTGATCTCGATGGCCTTGCGGAACGACTGCGCGGCGGCCGCGAAATCGCGGGCCGTCAGGTACTCGTTACCGGCGCGCCAGAAGGATACGTCGTCGACGAACTGCTCGCGGATGCTCGCGATCCGCTCGGGCGGCATGTTGACGAACTCCGGAATGTTCGCGGCCCGGTTGGGCGGCGTGAAGTTCTCCAGGAGCACAGGCGGCGTGTCCCGGCCGTCGGCGTCAATGTGCGTCAGGAACAGTTGCGTGTACGGCGAAAACGCCTTCGAAGAGAACACCAGCCACCGGCCGTTGGGCGACCAACTGTGCCATGAGTTCATCCGGCGGGTGTTACATCGCATGCGCCGGGCCTCGCCGCCGGCGGCGGGCACGATGTAGAGTTCGCTGTCGGCCTGCAGCAGCATGAAACTATGCGCCTGGCAGAAGACGACCCACCGGCCGTCAGGCGAGCACTTCGGGAAGTAGTTGCTCTTGCCGTTGGCCGATGCGCCCCGGAGGGGTTCGGCCGCGCCGCCCTTGCCGTCGGCAAACGGGATGCGGTAAACGTCATACTGGAAGATTTCTCCCCCCTCGGTGAACTCCTTGCAGTCCTCGCTCGTCAGGAGCGCGGCTTCCTTGTTCCGCAGGTTCGCCAGTTTTCGGGCCTTGGCACGGGCGAAGAAGATGATCTTGCCGTCCGGGCTCCACGAGGGGTTGCTCTGCACGAGCGACCGGTCGTCGGCCCCCGGCAGCGTAGCAAACTGGCTGGAGGTGCGGTCGTAGAAGGCCAGGATACCCTGGAGCGGAAAGAAGAGCTGCGAGAACGCCAGGTCGGGCATCGCGACGAAGACCGAGCGGTCCTTGACGGTGCTGACGACCCACCGGCCGTCGGGCGAGACTTGCGACAGGAGGCCGAACGTCAGTTCCTTGTCCTCGCGCCGGTAATCGGACCACGTGATGATCTTACCCTTGTCGAGGACGATCTCGCTCGTCACAGGCGCTATGGCGTACGAGCCCTTGTCGTTGGCGTAGTCGATGTCCATACCCAGGACGCTGCCGTCGGCCGAGAACGAGTGGCAGTTGCCGCAGACGGGCAGTTTCTCCAGAATGACTCGCGGCGTCTCCCTCGATGAGACAAGGCCGAAACGCCACCGGATCTGCGACGGGTCCTTGACGGCGTCGGCGAACGGCAGGGGCACGTCCCGGTAAAAGATCGGCGATCCCACCTCGTCGCGCGATGTGCCGAGCGATATGCTGCCGGCCGAGAGGATTCGCGTGGGGTCCGAGCCGCTCGCGCCCAGGACGGTGACGCGGGCAGGTTTCTCGACGCTACGGCGTTTGATTTCCTGCCACTCGTGGTCGGTCGGCCGCCACTCTTTTACGCGGACGCAGGCGGTCAAGCGGCCGCCCCCGTCGAAGTCGACGGCGATGGTCCACGTGTCGGCGTTTGTCTTGGGGTCCTCCCAGCGGAACGTGGGGGCCGGGAACTCCGGCGGGAAGAGCGATTCGTCGAACGGGTAGAGGATGGTCAACTGCTCGTAAGGACCGCCGGGCTTGTAGGCCGCCGGAATGTCTTCAGGCTTGGCGTCGGCAAGGACGGAGGCACACGGCGGCGCGGTGCAAATCGCCACAAGCAGCAGACCGCCGACGGCGATGCGTTGGCGCAGTAGCACAGATGTTTGTCCCAACAGGCCCAATACATTCTCTGGCCCTGAAATGCAAAGTCAATGGCTGGGGCGTCCGCAGGAATGCTACGGCTCCTGGCCGGGCTTAAAGACCGGGTCAAGTTGGCCCGCCAGCGTTTTCAGCCGCTCATCTTCGGCGGGCAGGACAGGCGTGTAGGCGAGACCGACCTCGAACGCGCGGCGGTGGAGCACGTCGTTGGCCCCCGGCAGAATGGCAGTCACTTGGCGGCTGAGGGTCCACCGCACCGAGAGGGCCTGCTCCTCGGGGTCCGTGACGGGCTGATACCACATCTTCGAGAACGCGTCGGTCCCGCGCGGCACCTTGGGCTCCTTGGGCCACTTCTGGCGGGCGAGCGTCTTGATGGCCATCACGGCGATACCCTTCGCGTTTGCCTTCTCCAGGACCCTCGGCCCGAAGCTAGCGCCGTACCACGAGGAGAACGTGAGCGGGAACATGACGGACTCGAACTCGAACTTGTCCATCGCCGCCAGGGCCGCCGCCTCGGTGTGGGCCGTGAACCCGAGGTGCCGGATGCGGCCGTCCTTGCGGGCCTCCTGGATGAACTCCCACGCGCCGCCCTTGGCGAAGACGGCGTCGACGTCTTCGTTTACCTTGCGGATGTGGTGGAGTTGGTAGAGGTCGAAGTGGTCGGTCTTGAGGCGCTCAAGCGACCGCTCGAACTCTTTCTTGGCCGCCTCGGCGGTCCGCTGGGCGGTTTTGCAGGCGAGGAAGACCTTCTTGCGATACGGCTCGAGGGCCGGCCCCATCTTGACCTCGGCCGAGCCGTACTCGGGGGCCACGTCGTAGTAGTTGACGCCTTTCTCGAACGCCTCCGCCACGAGGCGATTCGAGGCGTCCTGGTCGAGCTTGGCCAGAACCAGCCCTCCGAAGCCGACGATCGAAATCTGCTCGCTCGATTTGCCGAAGGGTCGTTTGAGGAGCGCTGCGGCGTTGGCCGGGGCCGTCGGAGGTGCGGCTGCCGCCTCGGCGAAGGCGTACCTCGGCCGCACGGCGATGGCGGCAAGGGCTGCCAGTTTCAGCATATCGCGGCGTTTCATGGTACCCGCCTTTCGAAAAAGAGCACGGTTTTGCGAGGCGGGTACGGAGACCCGCCGCGCGAATTCATTACTTGCCGATAAACGGCGCCAGGTGCCGCCCGATGTGTTTCTCGAGCGCCTGGGCGTACGCCTCCTCGTGCGTCTTGAGTGCCGCCAGCAGCGGCTCGCGGAACCGCTTGCCGCCCTCGGCCGCCAGCACCGAGCCGTACGTCACGTGCAGCGCCTGCCGCGCATCGAACTGGTTCAAGAGCGGCGCGAGGTGCCAGTCGGCCAACACGCAGGAGATCGGCACGCGGTGCAGGTTTGCCGAGACCAGATAGGATGCCTTGTCGGCCTCGTACCGGCACCGCGCGAAATCGAGAATCTCCCGGAAAAGGCGGATCTCCTTTTCGGCGATGACCCGCAGGGCCTCCAGGTAACTCGTGCCGGCGGTCTTGACGTGGACGCGCCGCCCGCCGTGCCGTGCGGCCATCGCGTAGACGCCGAACTTGTCGCTCCCCGAGTGCAGGCTGATCTTGTAGCCGCCGAATCGTTCGGTAATCGCCATGTGAGGCACGAACGTCCGCTCCAGCTCCGCCAGGTCGCCGATGTAGTCGACGCCTTTCTCGAAGCGGCCGACGAACCGCGGAGCGAGGCTCACCCAGCGGACGCCCATGCGCGCGAGTTCCTTCGCCACGTAGTAGTGCTCGGCCGGGGAGGTCGGCGTGTCGGTCTCATCCACCGAGACCTCCAGCTCGAAGTTCCCCTCGCCCAGCCGCGCCACGAGGTGCCGGTACATCTCGGCCGTGTGAGCGACCGCGTAACCGTACTTTGCCCCGGCGCGGTGCAGGGTAACCTCGTCGAAGGCCAGCGTCTCGCCGGCGAGGTCCTCCCGGACATCGGCGTATGCACGCCGCGTGTCCGCCGCCGTCGTCTCGAGGGCAGGCCAGGGAAGGGCCTCGAACTTGGCGGACAACTCGTCGGGCGAGGCCGTCGCGGCATCGTTATCGACGTAGTCGCCGGGGTCGATGGTGAAGAACGTAAAGCCGGCCGCGGCGCAGAGGTCGATGTCCTCCGGGGTCTTCAGGTGATCGGCATCGGCCCCGAAGCCGTCGCGCCAGCCCGCCTGGAACGCGCCCCACGTGGCATCGTCGACGACCTCCTGTGCGGAGCGCCGGGTCCGCGTCATCTCTCGGATGGATTGCTGCGCGAGCATCGGCACGTAGCCGGTCCCGCGGACGGCCCGCACGTGCCCGGGCGTCGCGAGGCCCAGGCGGTCGCCGAGGCCGATAGACGGGCGGCCGGCGACCAGTTGCGGCGCGGTCCAGGGCAGAGCCTGCCGCAGGGCCGCAGCCGCGGCGGCGGTCGGCGTCACTTCGAGTATCTCCGCCTGCCCGACGGGCAATCTCACCTGGCTGATGGGGCCCTTGAATGGCCCCGTGGCGGCAGGCCGCCTGCCGGCCAGCCAGATTATCCGCAGCGATTTTTCGAGGCCGCGGCGGGCGAGGGCCCAGCCGGCCCCGCCCTCGGCCACGATCGACTCGTGGTAAACGTCCGCCTTGACCGCGGCGGTGAAGGCTGCGGCAACCGAGGGCGCCTCGGCCGGGTCGTCGAGCGGGCCGCAGCCGCCCGAGATGATTTTCCGCCAGAACTGTTTCATGCCGGTGCTCCGCGCAGTCAGGCTCCGGAAGACGCGACTATCTTAACGTGTGGGCGCGGTGCGGCCAACGGCAATCTGGGGGCATGGGTACTTCGTCACTCGGACAGTGTCAGGCAAGCAGACCGGTAGGGGCCGATTCGGAGGTCGAGGCCCGGATCGCCCGGTCAACCAGGAGGTAGAGCGGGACGGCCACCACGGGCGCCGCCACCGGAACGAGGGCATCGAGGAGCGGGTCGCCTAAGTCGGTGCTCACGGCGAAGGCCCACGCCAAGTGGCCCACACACGTAAGGGCGACCGCAACGACCGCCCCCCAGCGGCCGCGGAGAATGTACGCGCCGCCCAGCGCGCCTGCGGCCAGCATCGGCGGATACGCGGTCAGCGGGTCCGCCATATTTTTGGCGGTCTCGGACTGTGCCGCAAGGGCGAGGGCTATGCCGACGATCATCCACGCGCCAATGAGGCCGCTGAGCCCCCTTGTGCCGGTGCGGACGATCGGCGGCGTCGTCGGCAGTGCCACCATGCCCGTCACGCCCATCAGCACCCCGCCGACCACCAGGGCGCCCAGGGATGCCGCCAGGGCGACCGGCCACGGCCACGTGCCGGAGCCGGCCAGGGGCATCGTCACCTGCTGCGCCAGCACCAGGAGCACGAGCGCCACCAGGGCGGTCCAGAAGGCGCTTGCCACGCGGCCGATCCACGTTACGAGGGAATTGAGGAGGCCCAGGGCCGCGGCAACGCAACAGAGGATCCCCAGGCGGGTCCAGTCATCGCCCGGGAGAATGTGCGAGTTGCCCCTCAGGGCGATCATAAGCGTCAGCAGCGCCGGCAGGGCGAGGTCCAGGCGCCGGCAGCCGAGCATGAGGCCCATCGCCGCCGAAACCGGCAGCACGCCCACAAGGAGGGTCTGGAAATTCAGGTCCGGAAGTTTCCCGTGCTCCGCAGACGCAAAGACGACGGCCACCAGGACCAGGATGAGGTTTATCCCCAGGACGGCCAGGATGCGAGCCAGTTCGCCTCCCGCCGATGCACCCGCGCCGCCCGATGCCGGCTTCTCTTCCGGCCGGTTTTTCATGCGATACCCTTGCCCGGTTGCTTGCCCTCAAGTGCGGCCACCCTGGCAGGGCGAGCCTGCCGTGGCTCGACCGCCAACATAAGCCAGACCGGGCGCAGGAATCAAGGATTTAACGCGCCGCACCCGGTGGTGCGCGGCCGCGATGCTTTCGAATCTTGAATCTCAAATCTCAGATCGCCCCGCCGTTTGCCGTTCACTTTGAACTTTGAACTGCCGTTGTGCCGTTGGCCCTTCTTGACCCAATCCTCCCTTTGCGCTCTCTGCGTTCTCCGCGGTTAAGGCCTGCCGTTTGAGATGTTGTTTTTTCGCAACATTGCTGCCGGTCGCCGATTTCGGGTTTCCGAGTTTTGGCGCGAACGTAAGTCGCGCTTGCCTAAATTACCAAAGTCAATTATTAGAGCGGCGCGCCGCCTTTTTGCCCCTTTTGGAGGGTCAAAACGGCCCTGGCGCTAGCGCCAGAGGGGTTGGAGGGGCAAAATGTTAAGATGGGTAAGGCAAAAAGT
>Ga0209777_10005158_pt1 | contig 15186 bp, 10 predicted proteins | sample FrelakmetHBP12HB_FD_187147 | JGI IMG/M metagenome (GOLD analysis project Ga0209777, IMG submission 187147) | Freshwater lake sediment microbial communities from the University of Notre Dame, USA, for methane emissions studies -HBP12 HB (SPAdes)... | ecosystem: Environmental > Aquatic >... | reverse complement strand
ACTCGTTTTGACGTTCGTGTTGTCAACAACTTAGAGTAAACTAGTTTTCTCCACCCATTTTCTTCTTGTTCCTCTCTTGGCGCACTAGTTTAACGCGTCTTCTTTTTTTAAGTTGATTTAGAGAGCATTTGGCATGAAAAATGAGACTAACGCAAGACTGTTACGCGCGTAAATCACACGAGTCGACCGAGCCGCTGCCTGTCATTAATGAGCCTGCTCTGACTGTTGGCAGCACGCTCGTATTAGCTGACCTACATATCGGAATTGAGCACGAACTTTCGCTAAGCGGCATAAACATTCCGTCGCAAATAGAGCGACGCATTGAACGCACCCTCCGATATATGGACACGGTCAAGGCTCAACGTGTCGTACTTCTGGGAGATGTGAAGCATTCCATTTCCAAAACCTCGCCACTCGAGCGACACGACATCCCGCATTTTCTGCAATCAGTAGCTGAACGCGCATCCGTGGACATACTTCCGGGCAACCACGACGCTGGCATCGAATATTTGATACCTCGAGACACACGCTTTGGAATCGAAATCCATCAATCAAAAGGCTACAGTATTAACGATGTGGGGCTCGTGCACGGCCACACGTGGCCTTCGACAGAATTGTTAGAATGTAATTATCTGATCATGGGGCACAACCATCCTATCGTTCGCTTAGCTGACCCGCTAGGCTACGTAAGTACGAAGCCCGTTTGGATCAGGGCCTACTTTGTTGAGGCTATATTTCGAAAACGGTATACTGAACTCAGTCGCTATGGTAACCCGCGCATCATCATCATGCCCGCTTTTAATGAGCTCGTTGGAGGAATTGCTTTCAATGAAGCAGCATATGAGACGTTGCTGGGGCCACTTTTTGCAAACCGAGCTATATTGCTCGAAAAAGCGCAAGCGTACCTGTTAGATGGCACGTATCTCGGAACCGTGGAACAATTAAGAAAGCTCGCGCCAGAAAGTAGTAAGTCACGAAGGGCATCATCACAACTAAAAAGGCAAAAGCATTGATCTCGCAAGCATGTCCTTCGGGTTTTTTTCTTTATTATGTCACTACAGTTCTTAGCCACACGTTCGAGCGGAAGAAACTCGTAAAACTGTAAGTAAATTAAAAGCTAATACGAGGCTACAGGCATCCCTTATGGCCGTAGAATGGTTCTATTTTGCATTACTGTCATCAGTACTTATTTCTGGCGTAAATATCATTGATAAGATCTTGATTTCCGATTATAAGATACCACCGCTAGTCTATGTACTAGTGATAAGTGCCACGAGCCTCATGCCGTTAGTAACACTTGCCTTCTTTCATTTAACACCGTTACCCTTAGGAATACTCGCATTTACAATTCTTGTCGGCTTCGTCCGCATTTACTACACCTTGCCTTATTTCAAGGCACTCATGGTTGAAGAGGTATCGAGAGTTATCCCCCTTCTTCAGCTGACTCCCGTATTCGTGTTGATCCTCTCTAGCCTGCTTCTGCACGAAGCACTTAGACCACAGGATTACGTCGCATTCGGGCTGTTAGTTCTTGGAGGGACGTTATTTGCGATTAGACTAACTAAGGGAATTCGTATCTCTCTAGCTTTTTATCTGATGATTCTTGCGTCGTTCTTATTGGCGGTGTACAGCGTAGCTTTAAAATACTTGTTTTCGATGCAGGACTTTTACACCATCTTCATTTGGGTGCAAATCGCAGGGTTCATCACCTTCTTTCAGTTTATCCCATTTAAGCCCTTTAGGAGTTCACTTGTCAAAACATATAAGATAACACGCAGACAAATTGGCGTGATACTCATCGCTGAGCAGGTAGTAGCATACATCGCTGTTTTCGCTTACAATTATGCGATTGCGCACGGCTCAATAACACTGATAAGTTCCGTCGGCGCGACACAGCCGCTCTTCGTGTTACTATTCGCAACGATCCTATCCTATCGATTTCCTAGGGTGCTCTGGGAGGGGCTCACGAAGATGGATACCGTCTTGAAGGTGCTAGGACTTATCGCGATCTTTGCGGGGACGTATCTTATCCAGATTTACGGGGCTTCTGTAATCTAATGGCTTTCGGATTCCACAGAATACTCATTCAGCTCGCTCTCTCGGCGTTCTTTTCTTTCGAATTTGCGCAATAAAAAAGACGTCAGGATGGATCTTATAGATCTTCCTCCCTGATTTTACTGCTATTTTTCCTGAGGCGAGCAATGTCACGTTGTAGCGTCGTGTCGCGTACAATATCGGCTTATTTATGACATTGGCATCAAAATCAAAATTGATGGTGCAATATATAGTGAGCAATCTTGCATTTATCCCATCGCACTCGTTTTGGCTCCATTCGCGCCACTGCGTATTTCTGCCTTCATATGTTCAGCGACCAGAGAATCTTATCGCTCTTCGTCGTTTATCTTGAGAATGGAATTCGTTGCCGAAGAGGTTACATTGACTCTCCACTTTGAGCACCCAAAATTCCTTTTTTGCGAAAAACACGGCGTTTTAAGGACCGACATATTAATATTGAGGAAAAAGAATTTGAATATAATCTCTCGTAATTCTTTTTTGGACGTATTCGAGGGTACATAAACTACTGAGTTAATAGTTGGTGAAAAAATGGCTAAGGAAATAACATTTGGCATAGAGTTTGTCCCGAATATGCCGCCGAATCAGTGTGCTGAAAGGGTGAAGCTAGCAGAAGACAACGGCTTTAAGTACGCGTGGATTACTGACCACTATAATAACCGCAATGTCTATCCAATGCTCACGCTCATATCACTGAAGACGTCGACGATACGACCCGGTACCGGTATCACAAATCCCTTCACGAGAAATCCATTGTTAACCGCTAATGCGATAGCGACGATTGATGAAGTATCCGGTGGGCGTGTCAACTTGGGCATGGGTCCCGGCGATAAAGCGACATTTGACAAGATGGGATTCGGGTTCCCGGCGCCCGCAATCTGGAGCGGCGACTGGAATATCAAGAAGCCCCTGAGTGCAATTAAAGAGGCCAAAGAAATCGTCTACAAGTTGCTGGCCGGTGAAAGCGTTGATTTTGCTGGTGAGATGATAAAAGTTAACGGTGCAAAGCTTGACTTTACTGGCCCGCAGAAGGACAAGGTGCCCTTTTACATGGGCGCGCAAGGTCCTGGCATGCTTAAAACTGCTGGAGAAATAGCTGACGGAGTGCTTATCAACGCGTCCAATGAGAAAGACTACGTAGCGGCGATGCCTCACATCCAAGAGGGAGTTGGATCGAGTGGAAGGTCTATGAGCGACTTCGACGTGGGTGCATACACGGCGTTTTCTATCGGGCCTGATTTGGCGAAGGCACGTAAATCAGCAAAAATGGTTGCTGCGTTTATTACGATGGGCTCTCCGCCGCCTGTGCTCGAGCGACATGGTATTCCACTCGCAACGGCTAAAGCCATCGGTAACGCTATCGGCGCTGGTAAGTGGGGTGAAGTCGGACCTTTAGTGGATGACAACATGATCGACGCATTCGTTATAGCGGGCGACGCAGATACCTGCAACAAGAAGATCGACGCGTTGCTCGACACTGGAGTGACGCAGGTCATAATTGGCAGCCCAACAGGTCCGGACGTTGAAGCGGCAATTAAGATTTGCGGAACGGACGTTATCCCGTCGTTCGCGGGACGCTGTTAGTGACGAGAACGGTTTATCCGTAAACCAACCTTACCTTGCCTAACAGGCAAGGTCTCTTCTTTTTTTTATTTCGTTCAAGCTGCTTCGAGACGTCCTTTTGCCTTTATGCTCAATCACTGTCAACTCGCATAATTACATTAAGAGCGCGGCTATATGCGAGAGATGACCCACTCCAAATCGGAGTAGCTTAAGCAAGTATATTTAAGTCGCTTCAGACGAAGTACTAATCAAGCAGAAAAGCACGCCACTTCATTATTTGGTTTTTGAAGGTTTGTTCCAGGCGGAACGCTTTCTGTTGAATTTCGTCCCATGGTAGCTAGCAGCAGCCTCGAAGAACTTGTCGTAGCTTCACTACATCCCCGCGTGAAAGATTTATTTATCAGCCGATTTGGCCCGCTTACGGAAGCGCAAAGCTTGGCAATTCCAAGCGTGCTAAGGGGTAAACACCTCCTTCTCATAGCTCCCACAGGAACAGGCAAGACAGAAGCAGTGATGCTCCCGGTGTTTAGCAAGCTGCTGGAAGTCCAGCAGCGAAATGGAATTAGTGTCCTCTACATAACCCCGCTTCGAGCGCTAAACCGCGACATGCTGGCTAGGCTTGACTGGTGGAGCGAGAAGCTCGGCCTTTCGATCGGCGTTCGACACGGCGATACGACCAGGTCCGAGAGGCGGCGACAGACTCTCCACCCTCCTGATTTGCTCATCACGACGCCTGAGAGTCTGCAAGCCATTCTCACAGGACGACGGCTGCGAGAGAATCTACGGTCAGTCAGGTTTGTTATCATTGATGAAATTCACGACCTTGCGAGTTCAAAACGTGGGGCGCAGCTGGTAATAGGCCTCGAGCGTTTGGCAGAACTAGTCGGTGAGTTTCAGAGGATAGGCTTGTCTGCTACCATTGGCAGCCCGCAGGAGATAGGACACTTCCTTGTCGGGACAGGAAGAGCGGTCTCAGTTCTCGAGGTTTCTGCTCCGAGGATGGAAGATTTTTCAGTCACTCAGCCGGACATAACCAGCGTGGATGACGCCGCAGCTAGATCAAGAATGATTGCGCCAGAATTGGTAAGCCACGCTCGCGTTGTGCGCGAGATCGTGGATGAGCACAAATCCACGCTCATCTTTGTCAACACACGACAAGCAGCTGAAGCGCTAGGGTCTCTTTTTCGCGGCACTGACGTCGGTGTTCATCATGGGTCACTTTCGAGGGAGGCTCGCATTGAGGCAGAGAACGAGTTTAAAGCTGGTTTCAAAAGAGGCTTAATATGCACTTCTTCCATGGAGCTGGGGATCGATATAGGGGACGTTGAACACGTTGTTCAGTACAATTCGCCACGCGAAGTGACGAGACTGCTGCAGCGAGTAGGACGCGCGGGACATCGGATCGGGGAAATATCTGAGGGCACCATTATCGCCACTCACGCTGACGATATCATGGAGTCGTGGGTGATAACGCGTCGAGCGAGGAACAACGAGATTGAACCTCTTTTTCTTGATTACCAGGCGCTGGACGTTCTAGCAAACCAGTTGTGTTTCATGACCTTGAACGGAGCGATACCCGCCAGCAGTGCATTGAGAATTGTTAGAAAAGCTTACCCATATCGAAATTTAGCGCTTGAAAAGTTTGTTCAGATTGTGAAGCTTCTACAGCAACAACGGTTATTGAGAGTTGAACGTGAAGACACAGAGCCGCTCATAAAAAAGATGGGAAAAACACGCCGGTATTGTTATGAGAACCTATCGATGATTCCCGACGAAAAAACCTACAGTATTTATGATACGATTAATGGGAAATGGATTGGGACTCTTGACGAGACATTTGTGATTGCGTTTGCTGAGCCGGGAGCCGTTTTCGTTACGAAGGGAGAGATGTGGCGGATTCTAGAGATTGACGACGAACGGGTGAAAGTGGAACCCATAAACGGCTCTACAGGTGAAATTCCAAGCTGGGTAGGCGAGCAGATACCAGTACCCTACGAGGTCGCTGCTGACGTGGGGAAGCTGAGGGAGGAGATAGCTCACGCGTCCATCGTAAACGCAAGTCATAGTCTTCTACAGGATTATCGCACAGATACGCACACAGTGCGACGCGTTGTCAATCTAATCGAGTCACAAAAAGAATTCGCCATTCCAACCGATAAGAGGCTTGTTGTTGAAGTTGACGGGAAAACAGCTCTGATACACGCGTGCTTTGGCCACAAGATTAACGAGACGCTAGGCCGCGTTATCACTTCATTGCTTGCTGCACGTTTAGGGGCCAGCGTCGCTATGGAGGTCAATCCATATTGGATACAACTTGAGCTTCCTAACGTTCTGAGTGTGGAGCTAGTTGCTGATCTGCTGCGACAAATGAGGCCAGAGTTTGTGCGGCCGTTGATTGAAATCACTTTAAAAAATAGCATGCTGTTGAAATGGAAGCTTGCTCACGTTTCCCGCAAGTTTGGCGTAATTGAGCGGGATGTCGAATTTAAGTATCTAAATATCAACCGGCTCACGGAACTGTTGAAAGACACCCCTGTATACGAGGAAGCGATACGCGACATCGTGAACGACAAGCTCGACCTGGAGCGCACTAGTGACCTACTCAGGCGAGTGCAAGACGGCGATATAAAGATCGTCACGTCGAAACTAAGCCCTCTAAGCAGACAAAGACATTATGGCACACGGGAGCTGCTCGTAACTGACAACGCAGATCGATCAATTCTCGCAGCGCTTAAAAACAGAATCATGAATGATCGCGTCATTCTTTTTTGTCTCACGTGCAAGAAATGGAAGTCGAAACGAAAGGTGGCAAGCGTTCCTGAGCAGCCGCAATGTCCGATCTGCAGCTCAAAATTGATTGCAGCCCTTAAGCCTTGGGAAGACGAAGATGTCGTTATCGTCACAAAGCCCGAGAATGTAAAGACAGCGGAAGATAAAGCAAGGGCAAAGCGCGTTTACAGAAATGCTAATCTAGTCCTTTCGCACGGGAAGAAAGGCGTTATAGCTTTAGCTTCGCGCGGGCTTGGTCCTGAAGCTGCTTCAAGAGTCATTCGAAAAGCGCGTATAGATGAGGAAGGCTTCTACCGCGATATCTTAAGGCACGAGAGACATTACACGCTGACACGCAGGTTCTGGCACAATTAAAGTTACATGCGGCCCGGGTTCGATCGGGCTTGCTTTTTTCACAAACGATCGGGGCCAAGTTCTGTCTATCGTGCTGCGACGTAGGATTCAGCTGTCAAACTGCCAACAGTCAGAGACGCTATATGATGTTGTTATTTGAGCTCTCTGCCATGGCCGCCGATCTTGCAATGTTATGTGACTCTTTTCGCCTGTGTGGAGCTCGCTTTTTATTCTGTAATTCCCATACTGTAGCCGCTGAGCATTCCGACAGCGATAGTGGCTCGAAACTAAGGATGACAGGTATATATAAGACAGTCCCGGTAGGGGAAAACATGAGCCATCTTACGGAGGCGTCGGAGCTAACAAAGTAGCGACTCGACATCATTCAAGAACTGCAAGACTTGCGAGGGAGTGAGGTTATTTGCTATATTACGGGATCGCCCAACGAACGCCAATATTCCAGGCATGAGCAGCCAAGTCTCACAAGATCACTTGCATTTCATTTATGATCATTTAGATCGTTTGGGGGAGATAGATCATCTAGACTTGTTCATTTACACTCGCGGCGGAGACGCTGATGTGCCGTGGCCACTGGTCAACTTTATTCGAGAGTTTGCAACCAAGTTCTGGGTACTGGTCCCCTACCACTGCCACAGCGCTGGGACTCTTATTTGCTTTGGGGCAGACTAAATACAGATGGGGACTGGTGGGACGCTTAGTTCGGTCGACCCCACTACCGCAAATCAATTTAATCCTCGCGATCTGTTGAATCCAGCAATTCCTCTAGGAATTAGCGTCGAAGACGTCACCGCGTAGCTCACTCTCGCTCGGGAAGCGGCGAAGATCAGCGAGCAAGATCACATTATTGAGGTCTTTAATGAGCTCTCAAAACAATTACACCCACTCGCGCTCGGAAACGTTTACCGACAACATACACGTATCCGAATGTTGGCTACCAATCTGCTTAAGAGCCACATGAGGGGCGAAAAAACGAGGCTCAAGTCACCCAGATCGTCGAAATAATGACCGAGAAACTGTACACGCACACTCATTTTATTAATAGGCGCGAAGCCCGGGGTTATCGGTTTGAACGTGCGCGACCCGGAACGCACGGTCGAGAAACTAATTTGTGACCTTTTTCAAAACTACGCCGCTGATATGCAGTTGTATGAACCGTTTGACTTGAACATGTTCGTCGGCGATGAGACGTACAAAGAAGGAGTTGCTAAAGGAGCATTCATAGAAAGCTCAGAAATGATGGACGTATGGGGCTCGGTATTTGCCGTATCAAAAATCAAAGCGGTTCCGCCAAATCTGCCCGTGCCTTTGTCACCAGAGCGCATTCAGGTATTGCAGGGTCTTCCGTTCAAGATTAACGTAAATATATTGAAGATGGGGTGGGAACGTGCATTGCGACAGAAACAGGGTTAACTTCAAGTAACGTTGCTTCGTCTATAAGCTCCCACGGCTCCGTTCGCCTCTAAACCTCCAAAATTGAGCTCTGAAACACCGCTTTGGTTATATAAGTTTCAAAGCGATATAGCCGACAATTACGATTACGACCCCAATTATGAGCACGCCGACCACAGTTTGGATGATGATGGCAAAGATATTGAGCCATCCGCTAAACGCGAGCATGGGTAGTATCAGACTACCAATCCACCAACCAAGGAGCAAGAAGAGGATCAGTATAATAATAACTGCGATAACCAACAACGCTGAAATGAGTGAATCCTTAAATGCCATCACATACCTCCCAATTCAATCGAAAGATTAGTAGACAGGCCACCCCTTCGGTTAGGCTCTTCTAGTCTAAAAACGTTTCCATATCGCTACACTAGTTCTTTCATCGATCTGCTCGCCAAACTGGCGTATCTGCTAAGAGCTTCCTAACCTGAAATCGAATAGATGGGCGACTTAAGCCTCAATCTCTTCCAGTCCGACAAATTCAAGGGCACAGCTCTTTACTGCGCTGCTTCTTAAACGCGAGACTGCGACTCAAACCAACAGTCTACGAGAGATAAAAGCGGAGACCACGCTCTCACCTGGGTAGCTTTTAACACGCATTTCCGTGTAGTTGGCATAGCTGATTAACGTCCATATCTACCAACCCGCAGAAAAATCTCCCTTTTATGTATCCATTATTAGCCATTAGAGACATCAGCTACACCTGGTAATCCGTCCGTTGCAAAAGCTCGGATAGGCCAAGCATCCTTCACCAGACTAGCTGCGCAGCAGCGTTACGCAACGCACCAGAGGATTTATCTATGAGCATCCATCTATACTCATAAGTAGTTTCTGAGGTGATCTAATGCCAATCTTACAAACTTTACCCCAACTACCCGGCAACCTGCAAATCTCTCAAAGTACGGGCGTCATTGTAGCAATTGGGTTGGCTGTTTTGATAATCATTGTTGCTGTTGCTTTGGTGATAAGAGCCCGCCGCCGGAGTTCTACGGCACGAGAAGCCGGAACATCCGTTGATCAGGAAGCCCCCACTACAGAAAGCTTTGAAGAAATAACTGTTTCGGAAGCATATCAAGAAACTTCGACGACAATACCGCTTTCAGAGGAATCGCCCCAAGACTTAGCTTATTCGTCAACGTCTGACCTCGCGCCTGGCGTCGAGGAACCGACAGACGTTGTAGCTCCGCAACTACCTCAAAAAACTACCACGATAATAAGGGGTAACGTCAACGTAGCAGCAGTTACAGCGAGTTCGAGTCAGGCTGCTGAGATTCACACAGAGCTTACTGCCTTAAGTTACAGTGAGGCGATTACACCAAATGAGTCTTTCATTGATGAACAGAATCTGGCGACGAAGATTAGCGAAGTTAAAGAAGATCTCGGTTCTAACGAGACTCTGAGCGTCATACTGTTAAAATGCATCGACATAGCAAGATCGTTAAATCGAAGAACTGATCTCAAATGGATACAGCGTGAGCTTTTTGGCTCGGTCGAATGGGATAACGCGGTTTATCTCGATGTGAGCAGCGAAGGTGTATTTCCTACATACCGGTTAATCGATGCAACGATGTACCTAAACTACACGCGTGAAGGCGACACGTTCCCAACGATTGAAGAATATGCGATCCCTGTATTTGATAACCGCTCGATATATGCACTTGAGAAGATATTGGAAGCAGCGAATATCCAAAACCAGGACTACGTCGTGTTAAACACACCTGCCCCGGCCCAGTGGCCTAGCACTGCATCCCTTGGGGAACTAATACCGCTCACCATTTCAACAAGAGATTACTTGGATCTGCTAGCCGAAGTAAGAAAGCAAGCTTATGATTTTGTAAGCTCGCTATAGCACGAATTTAAGCTGCGGCGTGCTATTTTTTGTCTGTTAAGCTAATTTCTGGTAGGGCCACTTCTCCGCCATTTTCAATAGCTATTTATAGCAGTGCAATTGCTTTTTGAATATACTAAGCTGCTCGATGCTCCTACGAGCACAGGAACGATGCTTTTGACCGGGCATATCCGTTGGCGCAGAATAACATTGGTTGTTCTCATCTCTGCATTCTTAGCATCACTCCTGTTCCCGCTATGCACTGCGTCAGAGCCCTCACTTATTCTGAACCAGGTCACTCACGACCTATCCTCCGTAGGCAGAACCGGTACTTTTTCATCTGAAGTGGCGATAGACAATATTCACATTTCTGGCACAACTACGCCAGATGCGAAGATTTCAGTTACAAAAACAATATTTGGGGCAGCCACCGAAAGTTCCGTTTCTGTCAGTCCGAGCGGATCCTTTTCAGCTAGCGTGCAACTTGAGGTAGGTCCAGGTTCTACACAAGCTGTGGAACGTGGTGACATAAAGATCAAGGTGGTTGCCACTCAAGGCAAAATGACCAAGGAGCTCGATGTCCCGCTAAACCAAGAGGCGTCTGGCGCTGCTTCGCCTAACTTGGTAAGGGCTGCACTGAATACTGGAACGCAGGGCTATCCACATACGTTCGAGGCATACAACAATCCTTATTTGTTTTATATTGGACAATATATCGATGACAGCGGACATACCGTGCAGACCACAAAGAACGCCGTTGCAACACAACTGGCGAAATTCAGCGCGGTATCCTTGCATTATACCGATGACGCAAGTAACATAGCCCTCATAAAACAGAAGAACCCGAATACCAAGGTCTTTGCTTATATCAACCCGATGTTCTGCTATAAGTTAAGTAGTGAATATCAAAACGTTGTGCAGTATCATAAAGATTGGTTTTTGTACCCGAGCGTAGCCGATCGTCAAAGTCATACGAATCCGATCGTCGTATACGGTGAACAAGTCATGGACCTGACGACCCATGGGTGGAGCGCCGAAATCGTTAAACTTTCCAAAGCCGCCTTGGCAAAGGGCTTTGACGGACTCTACATCGATTGTGTGTGCGATAATCCGTCGTTGTGCTACGGAAATGGGGCAACCACCGCACCCGCCAGGAATTGGCATAATGCACTTAACATATACCTTACTCAAGTGAACGTGGCAGGCGAGACGAACTTCTATAACGGGCAGTCACCAGTGGGCGTCCCGTCAAACCAAGATTTCTTAAGTAGGACGAGCGGATGGATGGACGAAGGGTACATATCGTACAAAGGATGGAAGCTCAGCGCGATTGATATGCCCGCATATGCAAGCGCCCAGAACAAGTTCACTATGTTCTACACCTCCGCCTCTAATTCAGGCACGAACGCCAGGCATTTCTACTTCACGTCTGCACTACTTTCCGACGGTTTTTTCTTCTATTCTCCGACGTGGACGCAGTGGTTCTCTGAATATGGGACCTACTTGGGTAATCCTAAGGGACAAGCTTACCAACTATCGGGCTTTCCTGGCGTATGGACAAGAGATTACGCAGTAGCTAAGGTGATCGTCAATCCAACATCGGCTGCCGTCACCGTAAAGATGCCTGGTTACGTAGATCCAAGCGGAAAACCGGCGTCTCAAATTACCATAAACCCGAAAGATGGGGTAATACTCAAGTCAAGTAAGCGGCTCACGCAGATCACCCTAACCGCGTCTACTATCACCCCCGCCATCAATCAAAAGGTTACCTTCACCGCCAAGCTCTACTGGTGGAACTCCTCTACTAAAAAATGGGTACCTGTCACCGCTAAGCCCGTTAAGATCTGGCACTACCTGAACGGCGTCCGCTACACCGACACCACCAAGACCACCAACGCTAATGGCCAGATCGCCCTCATCCAGACCTTTGGCTCCACCGGCAAACGTACCTACTACGCCACCTTCGCTGGCGATAACACCTATAAGACGTCAACGAGCAACGTTGTCTACATCAACCCTTATTAGTCCTTGGTACAGCAATGAATGGCGCGAATATTTTCACACGCGATACAATAAGATAATCTCCCATATGCAGTAATCGTAGCATGAGGCCAAGGCGGAAAAAAATCTTGAATTTCTCCACTCGAAAAGAATGCGCTTAATTGTGACTGTAGTCTACGTGCTGGCCGTATAGGTCTCAGTGGCGCACCTTACCATCCACGAGTCTGCAGGATTTCTTCTTTCGGTATCTGACCGACAGACAATCCTTTCATAGGTAGTCCTAGACCCTTGGAGATTTCTGCGAGCGCTTTCGGATTATCGAAATTATTAACCGCTTCAACAATAGCCTTAGCCATCACTTCAGGCTGTTCTGACTTAAAGATTCCAGAACCAACGAAAACCCCATCCGCGCCCATACGCATCATAAGTGCTGCGTCGGCTGGCGTAGCGATACCGCCGGCAGCGAAGTTGACTACGGGCAATCTTTGCATTTTAGCTGTCTCGGCGGTTAGGTCAACGGGTGCTTTAATTTCACGCGCGACGCGGCCAATTTCTTGCTCAGATTTACCTTTGAGTTCTCTAATCTTGCTCATAATTGCGTGCATATGTCGCACTGCTTCTGAAACATCACCAGTTCCCGGTTCGCCTTTCGTACGGATCATTGCTGCGCCTTCGTTAATCCGTCTTAGGGCTTCTCCAAGGTCTCGCGCGCCGCACACAAACGGCGTGGTAAAACGTAGCTTATCAATGTGAAATTGGTCGTCAGCAGGAGTCAAGACTTCGGACTCATCAATCATATCAACTCCGAGTGCTTCCAAAATTTCCGCTTCGACGAAATGTCCAATCCTTGTCTTGGCCATGACCGGTATCGAAACTGCATCGATAATCTGAGATATTATTAAAGGGTCTGCCATTCGTGCCACACCGCCGGCCTTGCGAATATCCGCGGGCACAGCGTGAAGCGCCATTACCGCAACAGCCCCGGCCTTTTCAGCGATGATTGCTTGCTCAGCTGTGGTCACATCCATTATGACCCCGCCTTTCTGCATTTTAGCGAAACCTCTTTTTAGCAACTCGGTTCCACGATGCAGTTTTTCAATGTCCATTTAACTCAACTCTCTTAGCCGAGGGTACGCACACTTGACAGATAAAACTTATGTAGCCGCCTACCGCAAGTGTGATCTGATCCTGTTTTGTATCTCTTCAGCTGCAAAACCTTGGCCGTAATCCTTTTTGTACGTCTTGTACAAATCTGCTAGGTCTCCAAGCTGCATCTTAGAAATAAAAATGGGGCCACATTGCGCCTCGACTAGCTTCTTTAGCCTCGTTATGGCGTCTTGAGCATGTTCGGTGGCTATTTCTTCACTCATACAATCTCAATAAGTTACGCAACTTTTTAATACTTCCTGTCCAGTTATTTAAAAAAGGTCAATCCAGCCTTTTTAAGCTGATATTATCGCGTGACGTGTGTTAAATGTTAAATGAACAGTTAAGCCTTGGCGCTCTTGAATATCTGAGCAACAACTTCGAATCAAGATCTTGTAGCAGCTGCGGCAGTCGATTTTGGGCGCGAGAGGCGCAGAATACGTGTGGTGACGCACCGTGTGCGCCTTATACGTTTATCGGAGCTCCCGTTTTGAAAAAGTATGAGCCCGATGATCTTCGGGAATCGTATCTGTCGTTTTTTGAGCGTCGGGGGCATGTGCGCGTCTCTCCTTACCCCATCATTGCTAGGTGGAGGGAAGATGTGCTGTTAGTAAACGCTTCTATATACGATTTTCAGCCGCTCGTAACCTCGGGAAAGATTCCTCCACCTGCTAACCCACTCACGATATCACAGCCTTGTATTCGACTAAGGGATATTGATGCGGTCGGGAAAAGCGGTAGACACCTAACTAACTTTGAAATGATGGCACATCATGCGTTTAACGATCTCGACAATCACATCTACTGGAAAAATGAAACCGTGCAGTATTGCGATAGTCTGTTACACGAGCTTGGAGCAGAACCTGCGTCTATTACGTATAAAGAGACCCCTTGGGCGGGCGGTGGTAATGCTGGAATCTCTTTAGAGGTGCTTGTTGGTGGTCTAGAGCTTGCTACGCTCGTTTTTATGGACATGGAGCGGTCAAAAACCGGGACAACGATCAAAGGTGAGAGCTATGCGCAAATGAAAAATTCGATCGTTGATACAGGTTATGGTTTAGAACGTATGATATGGGCAGGTAACGGTATGCCTACGATATACGACGCTGTTATGCCGGACATCGTAAACTATCTGATAGAATGTACCGGCCTTGAGCACTCGCTTGAAGACCCCCATTATTCACATATTTTAGCCCAAAATGCTCGATTTGCTGGCATGGTTGACTTGAACGCTTCTAACTTGCTCGATCTTCGTAAAAGAGTTGCTAGGAGCATAGGCATCGATGTTGACGAGCTGGTAAGAATTGTGGAGCCTATTGAGACTTTATACACAATTGCCGATCACTCTAGGTGTCTTGTTTTCATGTTAGGTGATGGGATAGTTCCTTCTAACGTGAAAGCTGGATATCTCGCTCGCCTAGTCATAAGAAAGGTACTCCGCTCGTTGCAGAGTTTAAATTCTGCTATCCCGTTGGAAAAGATCATAGCAAAACAGATAGAGGGCCTAAACGCGTTCCCTAAATATACAGAACGGGCAGACACTGTAATTGACATAATACGAAATGAAACTGAGAGGTATAGTAGCACCATAGATAAGGGTAGGAGGCGTGTGTCAAGCCTGGCGCAGCGTTATCGGGGGCAGAGTTTTCCAACTGCTGCGGTCATTAAGATGTACGACTCTTTTGGTGTGCCTCCAGAGATTGTTAAAGATGTAGCGACGGAAATTGGTGCGCGCGTTGAACTGCCGGACGATTTCTATTCACTCGTCGCAGCGACACATGAACGGGTTGAAGCAGTCGAAGAATTAACCTCCGAAGATGTTCAAAGCTTGCCTGTGACCCATCGATTGTTCTACGACTTGCCTGAACAGGTGACCTTCGAAGCTCATGTAGTTGGGTTACTGGAAGACGGCATAATTCTGGATAAAACGTTGTTCTACCCCGGTGGCGGCGGACAGCCAGAAGACATGGGCTATATTACAGCAC
>Ga0209777_10005157_pt1 | contig 15189 bp, 13 predicted proteins | sample FrelakmetHBP12HB_FD_187147 | JGI IMG/M metagenome (GOLD analysis project Ga0209777, IMG submission 187147) | Freshwater lake sediment microbial communities from the University of Notre Dame, USA, for methane emissions studies -HBP12 HB (SPAdes)... | ecosystem: Environmental > Aquatic >... | reverse complement strand
CCGCCGTTACCTCCTCGGCTCGGGGGCGGGCAACCAAGACGTCGCGCGGGGTTCGTTCCTGCAGCAAGAGCTCCGTCGCTTGGATGATGGGCGCGGCATGAAAACGGGCGCGCATGGCCCCGTTGTGCAGCGCGTTGGCGATCGCGACCAGGGTCATCCCTTGGTGGTGCGCCATGTAGGCGCGAACGATCGCCACCGGCTCGCCTTCGGGAATACGCGCCGGAGTATAGTCCAGAGCCTCGTACCAGCCATATCGGCCACGGCCGCCGGCTGCAGCAAGACGGGAAAAATTCTGCGCCGCGGCCTGGGGATCCACCATCGCCGCCAGCGCCGTCGCGTAGGGAGCGACGACGGCGTCTTCGCTGAGTCCGCGCTTGAGCCCCAGGCCGGGGACGCCGAAGTTCGAGTACTGATAGGTGAGCTGGAGATCGCGCGCATTGTACGCCGATTCCGAGACGCCCCACGGCACACCAAGCTCGGTGCCATACTTCATCTGCCGGCGAACGATGAGACGGCTGGTCTGCTCCAGCAGGCTCCCCCCCGGCGCGCGCATCACCAGCGACGGCATCAGATACTCGAACATCGATCCCGACCATGAGATCAACGCCGAACCGCGGTCGACCGGCGTCAGGGAGCGCCCCAGCCGAAACCAGTGCTGTGCCGGCACGTCGCCCTTGGCGATCGCGATGAAGCTCGCTAGGCGCGCCTCGGAGGCGAGCAAGTCGTAACAGTTGGGATCCAGACTGCCCTCGGCGACCCGGTACCCGATCGAGAGGAGCTGCCGCCCGGGGTCGAAGAGAAAGGCGAAGTCCATGGCGTCGAACATCTTTGCCGTGAGTTCGGCGAGCGCGGCGAGGCGCCGCTCGAGCGACCGGGCGGCGCGCGCGGACCGCTCAAGGGCATCGACCAGCGCGTCGGCTCGCGCGAGCGCGTCGGCTTCTCCGTCGGTCTGCGCCGCGAGATCCGCCCGCTGGCGCGCCAGGATGCCGATGGCAACCTCGCAGTGATCGGGCAGATCGGCCAGGGTCGGGACCGAGTCGAAGAAGGGTGCCAGCGCCTCCTCCAAATCGCGAGATGGCCCTTCGAGACGGCCCCGAAAAGATGGGACCTCCTCAGGGCGAGCGGAAGTGTTTTCTGAAATTGATGACAAAACCGTTCGCCCTGAGGAGCCGCCTCCTGAGGAGGCCCGCAGGGCCGTCTCGAAGGATTCTTGGCGGCGTCTCGAAGGGCTGCCTAGAACAACGTCGACAGACTGCGCAGCGACGAGACGTGCCCAGGGCATCAACCGCTCGATATCGCGTTCGTGGCTCTGAATGGATGCACACACCGCCTCCGCACAGGTCAGCACGTCGGCGCCGGCGCCGTTGCCCCGTTCCTCGGTCAGGGTTCGCGCAATGTCGGTGACGGCGTCGGCCTGGCGTGCGAGTTCGGCTAGGCGCCCGGCAATGCCAGCGCCACTGCCCGCCGGCGTCGCGGGAGCCGACCGCAGCGCGGCGGCGAGAGCGTCGAGAGCTTCCTCCAGCTGCTTCCGCGTCACCGTTTGAATTCGTCGGTCGTCGGCAAGCGTGCGCAGCGACTCGCGGGTGAGCTCCACCGCGTCCTTGATCCCACCGAGACATTGCGGACCTACCACGGGACGGCTGATCATCTCCCGACAGGCGTTGCCAACAGCGATCAAGTGTCCTGCAAGATTCCCGCTATCCACTGAGGAGATGTACTTCGGGTCCAGCGGACGAAGGTCATGCGTGTCATACCAGTTGTAGAAGTGGCCGCGGAAGCGCTGGAGGCCGTCCATCGCCGCGAGCGTTGCATCCAACCGCTCCACGGTCTCGAGCGTACCCAGCCAGCCGAAATCACGGGCGCTGACCACAGACAGCAGGTACAGTCCGAGGTTCGTGGGGGATGTCCGATGCGCCACCACCGGCTTGGGTTCTTCTTGAAAGTTGTCAGGAGGGAGCATGTGATCCTCCGCCGCCACGAAGGTCTCGAAGAAGCGCCACGTGCGGCGGGCGATCAGCCGCAGTGCTTGCGCGTCCGCGGCGGAGACCGGCTTGGGGCCGGCCACGGGCGGCCGACGACTCGCCCACCGCGCGACGGCCGGCGACAGCATCCACAGGATCACGAAGGGCGCCGCGATCAGCCGAGACCCGTGCCCGGTGTACCCGACGAGGATGGCGGTCACCGTGGCGAGCGCAACGCCGCCTGCCATCCGCCGGTAGAACCCGCGGAGACCGAGCCGAAGGCTCAACTTCGCCTGAGCGGCGGTGACCCACTGTAGCAACCCGCGACGCCTCACGAACAGACGGAAGAGCGTCCGCGCGATGGCATCGGTCATCAACCACGCCTGATGCGCGAGGAGCGCGACCAGGAACGCGATCTGAGACAGACCGAGGACGAGATCCGCGCCCGCCGCGCGCAAGTGGCTGCGCTTCGAGATCCCGAGCCGTCGCGGCACGATCCCGGTGAGAAAAGGCAGGAGGGTGGGCAGCGCGATCATCGAGAGAACGAACCCGCTCCAGATCGCGGCGGAAGCGAAAGGCAGGGTCCATCCTCCGAGCAACGCGAGGAAAGCGGCCGGCGCCGAGAGCGTTCGACGCAGGTTGTCCATCATCTTCCAGCGGCCGATCAACGGAATCGCGGCTCGGCCCGGGTCGCCACTCGAGTCCCGCCCACGGCCGAGAATCCAGGGAAGCAGTTGCCAGTCGCCACGCGCCCACCGATGTTGGCGCGCCGCGGCGACGTCGTAGCGTGACGGGAACTCCTCAACGACCTCGATGTCGGAAACCAGTCCTGCCCGAGCGAAGATACCCTCCAGAAGGTCGTGACTCAGCAGCGTACTCTCGGGGACCCGCCCTTCGAGGGCGGCTTCGAAGACATCGACATCGTAGATTCCCTTCCCGGTGTAGGAACCTTCGCCGAAGAGGTCCTGGTACACGTCGGAGACGGCGAACGCGTACGGGTCGATGCCGCACGGGCCCGAGAAGACGCGCTGGAACAGCGATCCCTCGCGACCGGTCGGTAACGCCGGCGTGACGCGCGGCTGCAGCACCGCGTACCCCTCAACCACACGGCCGGTGCGCGGATCGAGCCTCGGGCGGTTGAGCGGGTGCGCCATCTTCCCGACCAGCCGCCTCGCAGCTCCCCGCGGTAGTCGCGTATCGGCGTCGAGGGTGATCACGTAGCGGACGCCGGAGGGGACGACGGGGGGGCGGCCGCCGACTGCCAGGAAGGTTGTGTCGGTCGCGCCGCGCAGCAATCGATTCAGCTCGTGCAGCTTCCCGCGCTTGCGCTCCCACCCCATCCACTTTCCCTCTCCGTCGTTCCAGACCCGTCGACGATGGAGCAAGAGGAATCGTTCGCCGTCTGGCGCCGGTCCGTGGCGCCGATTCAAGCGCGCGATGCCCTCGGCGGCCGCGCCGAGCAGCTCGTCGTCACCTGGCGCACGCTCTGTTGCGGAGTCCGTCCAGTCCGAGAGCAGAGCGAAGCGGAGATCGCCCTCCGCGCTCGCCAGATAACGAACCTTCAGGCGCTCGATCTGCTCCTCGATCTCCGCTCGCGTCGTCAACATAGTAGGCACGACGACCATCGTGCGCAGGCTCGGCGGCACTCCGTCGCGAAGCTCCAGAGCGGGCAACGCAGTCGCGCCGAACCGATTCGTGACCAGGCGGTTCACCAGCGCTACAGCCACATCCGATGCCGGGACTAGGGCGAGAAGCGCGAGCAGGAAGAGAGCCGACCCGCTGACCCCGGGCTCCGCCACCGCAAGTAACGGCAGAGCGAGGACGACGGCCGTCATGATCGCGATCGCTCCCGCATAACCCAGGATACCGACCGCCGTGTTGGCGCGAACGAGCCGGTCCCTCATCGGAACACCAAATCCGAGCTCCGTCTCGAAGGCCGGGCGGCCTGTTGAGATGAGGTAATAACCGGGATCCTGCTTACGGCGAGAGGTTGTGTCGTCGGCGCTGCGTGGCTCGGCTCCGGCGCGCTTGGCGGACAGAAGCGCGCGCTGGGCGACTTCGAGCTCCGGGTGCCCCGAGCCGCGCGCCAGCTCTTCGATCGCGTGCCGGTACCGATCCCGCGTCGGGAAATCCATCTCGGCGAAGTCGCTGCCGGCACGGAGCGCCGCATCGACGAGACTGACGCTCTCGAAGAACTCCGCCCAATCGACGGCGGACATCAGGCGCATGCTGGTGATCACATTGCGAACCGTCACGTTCATCGCGCCCTGCCGCCGATGCTCCTCACGGACGATGTCGTCGGCGGTCGTTCCCTGGGCTGCGAGCCGTTCGTCCAGCCAGCGCAGCGCCGGCGTCACCGCCGGATCCTGATCGCGCAGCCGCTGGACCAGCTCCACCGCGAAAGCCGTGGGCAAGCGCGTCGGGTCGAGACCTCGCAGGACCGTCGCCGCCGGCTCGGCCTGACGGCTGCCGACTCCCAGGAGCCGGTCGGCCAGTGCGTCGGCCTCTTGGCGCGCCACTCGGCCGCGCACGATCTGCTCGGCCGAGCGGCGTAAGTTCTCGACGAGTACGATGCGCAGCGTGATCGCTACGGCCCAGAGCTCACCGATCGTCAGCGGTTGCACGCGCTGGTAGGCGCGCACGAATCGGCACAGCGTCTGCGGGTCGAACAGGCTGTCGCTATGCGCCACGAAGGCCCAGGCCAGTCCAAACACGCGCGGATAGCCCTCGAGGGGCCCTTCCGCCAGCTTGGGTAGCTGGCGATAGAAACCCTTCGGGAGATCGTCCTGGATCTCGCGAATCTGTTCCTCCACGACGTGAAAGTTGTCGACCAACCACTCGGCCGCCGGAGGGATGAAATGTTCCTCACGGATGGCCTCGGCGATCGCGCGATACGCTTCAAGCAGCACCCGGCCGTTGTCTCGCAGCCGTGTCGCCAGCGGCCGACCAGCCCCGGGTCTCGGCGTGACGCGCTGAGCAGCCGCGAGGCTCTCGGCATGTTGCTCGAGGCGCTCGATGCTGAAAAGTTCGCTGCGGATCGGCTCTTCGGGGTCCCGAGGGGGAGCCGCCCACCGACCCGTAATGCCGCGACGGATTGAACGCTTCAATTCTGCCTTTCCGCTCGGTGAACGCGCCGAATCACGCAGGAACATTCTTCGAGCCTTTCATTATCACACCGAAGCGTACAATCCCCTGGCGAGCGCGGTCGGGGTCAGGCGGTAAAAACGAACGCCGCTGCGCTGCAAGAACCATAGCACACCCGACGAGAACGCGCGCCTCGCGACAGACGCCTCGCGTCACCGGTGCTTTGGCCAGTGGGGTACCAGGGCAAGGTCTGAATCACGCGGATTTTCAGCGCCTAACTCCGCGAGCCTCACGGCGTCGTCTAGCTGCTACACGCTCTCGGACTCCTGGGCTCGCCGGAAAGCATCCGTATGTCACTCGGCCCCCTCCTGGTCTAGCCGTTCCTTCCCGACGCGACGGTTCCACCTCCAGGCGGCGACGATCAGCACCGTCGCAACGCCCACAAGACCGACGAGAGCAAGCCAGCGCTCCGCCCGGTGCACATCGGCGACGATGGCCTTGATCTGGTCCGTGAAGAAGTAGGCTAAACCGAACCCCAACGGGACGCTGAGTACCGCAGCGCCCGCGTCGGCCACGACGAACTTCCAGAACGCCACGCGTGCAATCCCCGCCGTCAGAAACGCGGCGGCGCGAAGGCCCATGACATGCCGAGCCGTGACGACCGTCTTCAGTGCGTGCCGCCGATACGCCGCCTTCAGCCACTGCTCGCGCTCGGGCGTCAGTACCAGCCGGACCGCTCGCCAGTTGAGGACTTGCTCACCCCAGTGCCGGCCGATCCAGTACAGCACCACATCGCCGGATAGCGCCCCCACGAGGCAGACGGGCACTGCAAGCCACCACCGGACGATACCCTCGTGGCTCAGCACGGCGGCCGCGATGATGGGCATTTCCTCTGGGATTGGCACTCCCAGGCTGCCAAGTAATAGCACGGCGAAGATGCCGACGTACGTAAACTGCTCAACGAACCCTTGGAGCATCACCATCACCTCCACGAATCCCGAACGGACAGTGCGACGTGAACATGTCGCGCACCTCGGAATCGGCGGCCATCCGCAAAGGCTCGGGAGGCTCTGTGACCGGCGCGGCGCCAGGGCCGGGGGGCAAGCTGGACATCACGCGGACTCGCAGAGCCTCCTGATCGAGAGCCACGTGGACGAGTCATGAGATCGCTCTGGCAATCACGACGAGCTGCGCCCGCCTTCAGAGCAATGTACGGATCGAGCAGCGGGATAAAACCACCACCGATGTAGCCCGCCGCTATGGTCACCGCGCTGGTGCAGGCCTACCTGCAGGCGCTGCTGCTGTCGGCGAAGTCGGCCGCCGACGTCGCCGGCTTGCGCGAGCGCATCGTGGAACTCTTCGAGCGTGAGATGAGAGCAACCGACGCGGTGACGTGCCCGCTCTGCAAGGATGCGTAGAATTCCCGGGGCCATGGCGACCGTTCCTGTGTTCCGAGAAGAAGAGCGCAACAACCTCGAGTTGTTGAATTAAGCGCAGAAGAAAGCTGGCGCGGAGATTCGAACTCCGGACCTGCTGATTACGAATCTCCCTTGTAATTGTCCCCCCGGATCAGACGGCTGTCAATCGGATAGCACCTCGAACGATAGGGTGCTATGCGTCCTCGTCGACGATGCGACGAGACGGCAGCCGTGACATATCAATGGGCCTGCTTCGTGTCGTCACGCCCAATGCTTTAATCTGGACGCTCTCGGCGCTCGCCCGTGGACGGCGCTCCTTGCGGCGGCTGTCACGTGGTGGCATTGTTGGATTAGCCCGGGGAAGGGGTTGCCGCTGTGGGAAAGCCGACGGTTGAAATGTTGCGAGAGCGTGCTCGTGGTCAGGTGATAACGGCAAGTGACGCGGAGTACGAAGAGGCGCGCAAGGTCTACAACGGGATGATCGACCGGCGCCCGTCGGTCATCGTGAGGGCCGTCGACGTCGGCGACGTGATGGCGGGCATCGACTACGCCCGCGAGAATGGACTCGATCTATCGGTGCGAGGTGGTTCGCACAGCGTGCCCGGCTTCGGCACCTGCGACGGCGGCGTTGTGATCGACCTAGGTAGGATGAATGGTGTTCGCGTCGATCCCCACCGACAGACGGCGCGAGCCGAAGGCGGTTGCACGTGGGGCGGCTTCAACCACGCCACGTACGCGTTCGGACTGGCGACAACCGGCGGGATCGTCGCGAGCACGGGGATCGCCGGCCTAACACTGGGCGGCGGGATCGGCTACCTGTCGCGAGGCTTTGGTCTCTCGCTGGACAACCTGCTGTCCGCGGACGTCGTCACAGCTGATGGACGATTCGTCGTCGCGAACGCGGAGGAGAAAGAGGACCTGTTCTGGGCGCTGCGGGGCGGCGGCGGCAACTTCGGCGTTGTGACATCGTTCGAGTTCCAGCTGCACCCGGTCAAGGATGTCGTCGCGGGCATCTTCTTCTATCCGATCGACAAGGTGCGCGACGTGTTCAGCTTCTACCGCGACTACGTGGCGACAGCGCCGGAGGAGATGGGCCTCTTCCCAGCGTTTCAGATCGCGCCGCCGCTGCCGTTCATCCCGGAAAAGGAGCACGGCAAGACGTTCTCCGCGATCGTAGCCTGCTGGGCCGGCGCGCTCAAGGACGGCGAGAACCAGATGGCGGCGTTCCGAAAGCCCGCGCCGACCGTGGCCGAGATGGTTGCACCGATGCCCTACTACGCGATGAACAGCTTTTTCGACCCGCTGCTCCCGCCGGGCCTGCAGCACTATTGGAAGTCCTCTTTCGCAACGGAGCTAGCGGACGGTGCGATTGCGGCACACACGGAGTTCGGGCCGAAGGTGCCGGTCGTGAATTCGACTGTGCACATCTATCCGATCAACGGCGCCTGCAACCGTGTCCCTTCGGATGCAACGGCGTTCGCCTACCGCGACGCCAAGTTCGCGACAGTGATCGCCGGCATGTGGCCCGATCCCGCCGACAACGAGAAGAACATCAAGTGGGTGAAGGACTATTACAAGGCGATCGAGCCCCACTCGCTGGCCGGTGGATACGTCAACTTCATGGCCGATGACGACCAGGGCCGCATCAGGGATAACTACAAAGACAACTACAGCCGGCTGGTGTCGATCAAGAAAAAGTACGACCCCGACAACTTATTCCACCTAAACCAGAACATCAAACCATAGCAGTTCGTATCTCCATCGCCCAGTCAGGAAATTTGGGCCGGAGATAAGCGTCAGACTCGTCAAAGCTGGAGCCACGAGACTTCGTGGACACGAACTGGTTCGTCGAAACCTTTGAGCAACATCTCGCCGCGGTCTAAGAATGTGAATCCTTTGCCGATGCAAAGCTCGCGGACGACGTTCGAGGTCAGGATGGTGGCAGGCTCAGCCGCGTCGCAGATGCGTCGTGCGAGCTGAACGACGGCGCCGAAGAGATCGCCGCCATCGCGAACAGGCTCACCGGCGCTCATGCCGACGCGGATGCGCACCGCTTTACCACCGCGCTCTTCGTTGCGGCCCTGGAACGCGCGCTGGATCTCAAGTGATGACTCCACCGCTTTGGTCACCGAGGCGAACGACGCCATGATGCCGTCGCCCGTGTGCTTGACCTCGCTGCCTTCGTGCTCGTTAAGGGCCGCGCGGACGATTGCGTCGTGCTCTCGCAGGACTGCCATTGCGCCCTCGTCGCCCAGCTGCTGGGTAAGGTGTGTAGATCCCTCTATGTCGGTGAAGAGGACGATTCGAAAGGCGCTGTCGACGATCGGTTGCCGCGAGGAAGTGCCCGGTGGATCGTTCAGTCGCCCTAGGAAGTCGGCGACGGTATGTTCCTCCACCTGGATGATCTCGCTCGCGATGCTGCCGTGCGCCTCGGCATGCACGGCTTGGGCTGCCTCCTTGGACGGCGCGTCTACCAGGCAGAAGACGTGACCGCGAGCCTGGTCCATCCAGTACGTCAAGTATCGCGTGTGATACTTCTCCTGGACCTGCAGGTCGAGAAGATGGGCGGCGTGGATGTTCTGGGGGGTTAGTTCACCTGCTTCGTGGCGGTCCATGAAGAGCGGCATTGTCCCATTCCTTGCTTGAGCGTCCTCCACCATCATACATGCGGGCAGTGTGCCGTCAATTCGTGAGCCAACAGCGGGCGAAATGCGACATGCAGGTGACACTAAGTGTTCTCACGCGAGATGGGCCGTCGCCTCGCCGAGGTTGGGTTCACTTCGGCCGTTTCCTCCTCACCAAGCTACCGCGAACCGACCGCGACGCGCGCCTCGACCTCGATGGCAACGTGCAGCTCCGTTACTGCCGCCTCCAGCGCACGGCCGACCGCAGCAACATCGCACTCGACAAGGGCTGGAGGGCCAACTTACCGGTCCGGTCGAGGTCGGCACCGGCGCCCTTCCATGAGTCGGTAACATACTGCGTGACACAACTCGATCGCTCGTGCACACTTGTCGGTGCGATGGCTACCGGAAAACGCAAACGGTGGGGGCTGATCGCCCTGGTGGTCTTGGCCGTCCTGATCGCGGGCGGCATCGTTGGCTTCCGGGTTGCCGTCGGGGTCCTGAAGGGCAAGGTGGTGGAAGCCCTGGGGCCGGACAGCGAGATCAAGGGCATCCGGGTGGGGTGGGTCAGCGTCGATGTCGAGGGGCTGCGGATCAAGGGGCCGAAGGGGTGGCCGGCGGCCGATACGTTGCGGGCAGAGCATATCGGCGTCGTGCCTAGCCTACGTAGCCTGCTCTCGCCGCAGTTGCAGGTGCACTCTATCACCATCGTCAGGCCGTATCTTTCGGCGCTCCGGACCAAGGATGGGCGGCTCGAGATGGTCCCGAGTCTGCTGGCGGGAACGGCCGAGAAGGGCCAATTGGCGGGCTCCTCGGTCCCCGCCGACGCCTCCCGGACGGTGACCATCAAGCGTATCACCCTGCGTGACGGTGTGCTGGAATTCTTCGACGTCACCGTGGCGCAGCCGCCGCTGAAGATCCGGCTCGAACAAATCCAGGCAACCGTGAGCGATGTGGTGGTCGCGGCGCTCACGGGGAAGGCCGGGTTAGACCTCGCCGGCGTGCTGAAGGGTGTCCAGCGGGATGGCACGGCCGCTGTCGCGGGCTGGGCTGAGATCGCCAGCAAAGACTCCTCGCTGCACACCACGCTCCGATCCGTGGACCTGGTGGCGCTGCAGCCCTACCTGATCAAGGCCCGCGAGACAGGTGTTCAGAGAGGCACCCTCGATCTCGACCTGCAATCGGACGTACGCAAAAACCGGCTGAAGGCGCCCGGGAAGCTCACGATCTCGGACTTGGAACTCACCCCGGCCAAGGACGCGTTTGGCACCTTCATGGGCGTGCCCCGTGATGCCGTGGTGGCTTCCCTGAAGAACAAGGACAACAAGATCGCCGTGAACTTTGTCCTGGAAGGGGACATCAACAATCCTCAGTTCTCCCTGAACGAGGCCTTCACCACACAGTTGGCGTCCTCGATGGCGGAGACGCTCGGCGTGAGTCTCGGCGGGGTGGCCAAGGGCGTGGGCGGCCTGGGACAGAAGGGCGTGGAGGCGGCGGGCGAGGCGGCCAAGGGCGCCGTGGAGCAGCTTTTCGGGGGCCAGAAAAAGGAGAAGAAGCGCCAGAACAAGCGCTAGTGTAGCTAGAAGTGACACGCTATTGGAGAACGTAACCGATCATCAGGACAAAGTGGGCTGTGCTGCCACCGAGGACGAAGAGGTGGAAAATCTCATGGAACCCGAAGCGCGCGGGGAACGGGTCGGGCCGTTTCACGGCATAGACCATCGCTCCAAGGCTGTACGCAACTCCACCGATAAGGAGCCACATCAGTCCACCGAGGGGTAGACTCCTTACTAGAGGCGCGACCGCGACCACCGCGATCCACCCCATTCCGAGGTACAGAGCAGTGGTCATCCGCCGCGACAGGTGCGGAGAACTCAGCTTCAGCACGACCCCCACGAGCGCCAGCCCCCAGACCACTCCGCCCAGGCTCCAGCCCCATCTCCCGCGCAGCGTTATCAGGCACACCGGCGTATATGTCCCCGCGATGAGCACGAAAATGGCCGCGTGATCCAATCGCCTCAACAGATCCTTCCGTCGGGACGGGAGGGCCAGCCAATGGTACGCTGTGCTGGCAGAATACAGAAGGATCAGGCTAGCACCGTAGATGGAGAAGCCCACCACACGCCAAGGATCGCCCTGCGAGAGAGCAACAAGGGCCACCAGACCGCCGATCGAGAGCAACACTCCGAGCAGGTGCGAGTAGCAACTAAAGGGATCGTTGGGTCGCCACGACATCATGACACTAGCGGGCTACACCCAGCGTCCTTTCGGCGGGTCCGCTCCCCATTTGGTCGCTGCGGGCGGCTTTGAGTGAAACTTGACTCATGAACAACAAGTTCCTGCCGTCTGGTGCCCTAGCTTGGTAGACTATTGCACCATGAACGCAACCATCGCAAGGAACGACGGGCGGATATCGGAGCCTATCTGAACCGAAACGATCCCAATGGCCCAATGATTCCGAATGCTTGCAGCAACCATATGCAGACCGCGAGAATGACAATGATGTGAATGATGCGTTTGATCGTTGCATCGATTGGGAGAAGGGTCTCTACAACGTAAAGTAGAACTCCAACGATCACTAGAACTATGATCACGTTAATCAGTGGCATAGTGACTCACCTCCGTCTCTGACAGTGCGGTACGAGGCTGCAACCAGCCTAGCCCGCGATGCGCAGATCGTCCTGCACCGAGCGACGCTGTATCAGTGAGCGGCCGCCGCGGTTACGGAATTGTAATGGGGCCTCGGCCAGCGAGTAGCGCGACAGCGAGGAAGATGACGGCGATGACCGCGAACACCCAGCCAATCTGCGCCGACATGCCGGCGATGCCACGGAACCCGAGCACCGAAGCAATCAGGGCGATGACGAAAAAGACGACTGCGTAGTGCAACATGGCGCTTCCTCCTTTTCAACGGCTCCGAGATTCCCGTCTGGCAACGTACATCTGGCGTGGCACGAGTACTGGTTGTTGCTTTTGCGCCACGCCCAAACGGTGACGCACGGCGTCCGCGTCGAGACCGAGGACCTGACAGATGGACTCGAACGAGTACGGCCAGTCGGTCTCCTTGGCGCCGAGCCACTTCGTTACCTCGTCGAAGAGCCGTCGGCCTCGATGGTCGGTGGCGAAGCGATACCTCTCAATACAATTGATCGCGTTTTGGACGACGGCGATCATGAGGCGTTGCTCTGGTGCCAGCGGTTTGCGAGCTCCGAAGTGCTGCGACGGCAAGATGACGTTGGGCTGCAACATGCCAATGGGGACTCCCGAGAGATAGCGATCTACTTCTGTAGGCATGCTTGCTTGTACAATAGGTGCGGCAGCGCCCGTAAGCTCGCATTACTACGCGCGTGGTTCTACGCGGGCGGTCTTACGCTCAGCACAGTGCGGACAAGCTGGGTTGCCGAGGAGACGTTCATCTTGGAGAACACCATGCGGCGGTGCCCTTCGACGGTGCGGACACTGACGTTCATCGCCACCGCGATCTCCTTGGACGTCTTGCCGGCAACGAGCAGCTCCGCGACTTCGCGCTCGCGTGGCGTGAGGTGCGCAAGTCGATTCATCACGACGGCGCGTTCGGTGGTCACCGCGCGTGCCTGGCGATCGGTTTCGAGCGCCGCGCGGACGCGCTCCAGCAACACCTTGGGCGGCGCCGGCTTTTGCAGGAAATCGGCGGCTCCAGCTTTTAGCGCGCGCACCGAGCTCGACACATCGCCGTGGCCGGTCAGGACAATGATGGGAAGCGTCGTCTTGCGCCGTCGCAGTTCATCCTGCACGTCCAGGCCACTGCCGTGTCGCAAGCGAACGTCCAGCACCAGGCACCCCGGGCGCTCCGGGTCGTAGGCAGCGAGGAACTCTTCGCCCGAGGCGTACGTCTCGACCGCGAGTCCCGCCGACTCCAGCAGGGCGCGCAATGACTTGCGCACGCCGACGTTGTCGTCGACCACAAAGACGGTCGCTTCGGCGGTCATGTGGCACGCTTCTTCCGCGCCGCCCTGGGCGGCTGCAGCAGCGGCAGCGTGAAGCGGATGGTGGTCCCGGGGCCGCCGTCGGCGCGGCGCTTCACCCAGATTCGGCCCCGATGCGCCTCGATGATCGAACGACTGATTGCCAGCCCCATTCCAAGCCCCTGCGCCTTAGTGGTAAAGAAGGCTTCGAACAAGCGCTCCGCGGCGGCGTCTGAGAGCCCCGTGCCGATGTCGCGCACCGTGACCTCCGCCATTGCATCCTCCGTCTGCCTGGTCTGCACGTGGATCTGCTTCCGCTCGCTGCCGGCCTCGCACACCGCGTCGATGGCGTTCTGGATGAGATTCACGAGGACCTGTTCAATCTCGATGCGATCGGCGCGCACCGGAATTGGTAGCGGCGCCAGATCCAGTTGGAGCGTGATCTCCCGCTGCACGATCTCGCGCTCCAGCAACCGGGCAACGTTCCGAACGAGTCCATTCAGGTTCGTCGCCTCCAAATGCGACCCTCGCTTCTGAGCGAACTCCCGCAAGTGATGCACGATGTCGCCGGCGCTGAGCGCCTCGGCGGCGGCATGCTCCAGCAGCGCGAGCAGTTTGCGGGACGCGGCCTTGCCCGACCGCACGTACGTGACACATGCCGCCAGGTCGTTGGCGATGGCCGTGAGCGGCTGATTGATCCCGTGCGCTAACTCGGCGACCAATTCGCCCATCGTGCTCAGGCGCAGCACGTGCGCCAGTTCGGCCTGATGCTGGCGTGTCTCCTCCTCGATTTGCTTGCGGTTCGTCAAATCGGTGAGAATCAGACACACGGCCTTGAGGTCCTCCGTCCGCACAGGATTCGCGGCCAGGGTGACCGGGACGCTCGTGCCGTCGGCTGCACACAGGGTCGCTTCAGCGCGCTGCGCTCCGGTGCGGCCGTGCTCCAGGAGCGCACGAACCGCCGGCTGATCGGTCGCGCGGATGCATGCATAGATGGACGCGCCTACCAGGCGCTCCAGCGCGGTCCCGAGCATCACCGCCAAGCGGCGGTTGGCGTATAAGATGGTGCCATCGGTGCTCACCGTCGCCGCACCCTCTTCCATATGTTCTACTAGCACGCGATACGGATGGTCGGCCCCCTGGAGCGTGAACACTTGGTCCCCGTGACGGGTACGGACGACAAACGCGTCCACCGCGCCGCCCCGAATCGCACGCAGGGTTTCTTCGGCCTCGGCGAGACGCGCGCGCAGCTCCCGCACGCTCGGTCGCCGTGGGCGGGGCGCGGTGCCTTTGACGCTCATCGGCGTTCGACATCCACTGCGGGCAGCGGCATGGCTACTTTCTTCTGCGCAGATCCAATCCGAGCAGCACACGCTCTGTGTTCGACAGGTCTCCCACCAGCGTGCGCAACGGCAGTGGGAGCTTTTTCACGAGCGCTGGGACCGCCACGATTTGCTCGCCGTGGGCGAGCCTCGGGTGTTGGTACACGTCGATCACCTCCAAGTCGTAGCGACCACGCAGGTACTCCTCGCAGATCGCCTTGATGTTGGTGATGGCGCGGGTGGATTTGGGCGTCATACCGACGACGTACAAGCGCAGCACGTACCGTGCGGCGGCCGGTTTCGACAGGACGGCCTCGAACTCCGCCCGGGTACTGCGGCGTCGCATGCTGTCGCCTCCCTCACTGGCGCGCGCGCAGTTGCAGGCCTACCAGCACGCGTTCGGTGTTCGACAGATCCCCGATGATCTTGCTCAGCGGCGGCGGCAGTCTCCGCACCAGGGTCGGGATCGCCACGATCTGATCGCCGCGCGCGAGTTGCGGGGTCTTCACCAGATCAATGACCTCGATCTGATACTGGCCAGCAAGGTGGCTCTCGCAAATCTGCTTGAGATTGGCGAACGCTGCCAGCGACCGCGGCGTCTGCCCCGCGATATAGAGCCGTAGGTCCCATCGCTCCGCGCTGCTTGCCGAGCGCCGTCGGCTGCGCGGCGCGCTGGCGGACACTCTTCTCCTGGGCATGCTCATTGGCGCCCCCCCCTTGCGTGCACTCTCGGTGTGCGGCGCACCGCGGGGGCCTTGTCGGCCTTGCGCTGGCGCGTCATCTCGGCGCGATCCAGCTGCGCCCGTTGCTCCCGCTGCTGCAACTCGGCGACGCTG
>Ga0209777_10005156_pt1 | contig 15190 bp, 12 predicted proteins | sample FrelakmetHBP12HB_FD_187147 | JGI IMG/M metagenome (GOLD analysis project Ga0209777, IMG submission 187147) | Freshwater lake sediment microbial communities from the University of Notre Dame, USA, for methane emissions studies -HBP12 HB (SPAdes)... | ecosystem: Environmental > Aquatic >... | reverse complement strand
AGCTACACTGGCGTAATCAAATTCTGCGGCACTATTCCTGGAATCAGCTAACCCTGCTCGGGCAGGGTCAAGAGGCAAAATCTCTAACATTACTTTCCTGGCGTCTTCATATTGTACCATCTCTCGCTCTAAGCTGCGTTCTGAGTTCGGCAAAAACACCCCCCAAATAAGTAACGGCCACACAACGGCTGCAAGAGGTATTAGTATATAATAGAAAACCGGATTTTTGTATATGTCCTTCATATAAAGTCCTGTCTAATCATTTTTTCGGCACTATTGATATATTGAAATTGTCACGACCGCCTTTAGAGGTAAGATTCTCCTGCAAATTCCCCAAATTGGTATTCTCAAGAGCTTTGCGAAAATCTAAAGTGTTTTGGCGGCTGGAGGTGTCGCCTGTAATACTTATGCTTTTTGTTGTAATGGAAATTGTATCTATATTTAAATTAGTTTTCGCTGCGCATTTGTTAAAAGCATCGAGTATCAAAGTCAACTTCGCTGTTATGGATTCTTCACCCGTAACACTTAACTGCCCGCTTTTAACATTTTTAATGCGCTCTAACTCACCCGTAAGCTTTTTCATGGGATTGGCTGGGAGATTTTTGCCTAACATAACAGCTGAATAATCCTTTTGGTAATTTTTGCGCAGCCGGCTACGGTATCTGTTTTTCTGTAACAATTGCAGCTGAAAATACGCGCCGAGAACGAGAACAAGGATGGTGACTGTGATGCTTAGGAATCTCAGCGTTTTTTGTAATCGCAGTTTCTTGCCCATATAAGGCAAAAAATCATTACGGAAGTTTATGCTCTGTGGTTTTTCCATGTGTGCCAGGGCAGCCCCATAGGCAATTGCAAAATCAACCGGGTTGGCACAATCAGCCAAAGCCTCCGATCCTATTGCAGCAAAAGCGGCCAAATCCAGGGATTCGGTCTCCATGCCAAGCCTTTGTTTAAGCTGCTCACAATTTACTGAGCCGGTGGAATCAAAAACTTTGAGGCGATTTATGGATTCGTCAGTTTTAACCAACGCAGCGGTTATGGGTATTTCCCTGGCAAGTAGTTCCGTTCTATCCTGTATCGGGCTCAGAAGGAATGTCCGCAGCACTGACTGCCCACGCGATTCCGATAAAACCGGTGAGATGAAATAACCCCTGTTACGAGAAAGAATCCCGGACAAAATCCCCATTTGCTGGGCTTCCGTGACGGACCGTCTTTGTGAGATATACCTTGACAGGCAATTAATATCAGGTTCTATAGTTGAGGGGTCAATGTTGTTACTTTGCAAAGAAAGGATAATCTCCGAAAGTATCTTGCGATGTGCCGTAAAAACACTCAATGCCGAGCCGCTCTGGTCACTTGAGGCTATCTTGAAAGCTATCGCAACATCGGTTATGTCCATAGCGAGGGCTTCTTCGGTATCGAACCTGATGGTTGCGTTGATTTGTTTGGTGTCACTAAACTCACTGTGAACATTATGCTGCATGAACATCGCACAATCCAAAGCAACCGCAACTTCGGAAAACTTTAATCCCCGTTCTGAGCATCTTTTGGCAATAAGATTTGCCAGCTCCTGCTGGGTTGGTACATCCTGTCCTTCGGCAGAGACGCTAAAGCAGCCCTGGATTTCTGTGTCCTGCCCTTTCGTACCGAGGCAGACTACCGTCGCTGTGTCTTTACCGAGGTAAATTCCCAAATAGTTCTGGCCTTCCACTTCGATTAAACTCCTAATTATCTACTTTCAGCCGGAGATTACACAAATCTGTTCCGCTATTCCACCTTCTTTTCTTATTGCCATAATAGCTGATACTTTGGAAGCTCCACTTATCGCAGTTACTTTTATCGTAAAAAAACTGCTGTCTGTTGTAATATATGGTTCGGACTTTTTAATGGAGCCGGCATACTTAAATAACATTCTACTCAATTCCTCTACGTCTTTAAAAGGTTTTACACGTCTTTGTTTTATAATCTCTTCGGCTATTTCCCTGTAGTCACCACCGAAAACAAATGCCGATTCCAATACATGCCGAGGTGCCGTATTTATGTTAACTTCGCACGTGCCCCACAATCCCATATATTTGAGTGCTGATTCTTTTCTGCTCTGGCTGATTATTGTAGGCATGGCAAGCTCTTCGCTATCAATCAGCGAACTATGTAGAAGCTTTGCGAAGTCCGCTATGTGCACAATGCTGGGTATCGTTGTTCTTTTACCCCCGGCTTGACGCGTCCTGCCGCTGGCGGCTCCTCGTACTCTTGGCTCTTTTGTTCTTATCGGCTTAAACTCCATTTTGAACTGTTTTATTTCTTTTATTGTATTCAATTGCGATTTCAGATAATCAGTCTGCTGGTAATCCATGCCCATCCACTCACAGAAAGTTTCCAGGCTTGCCTCGGCTTCACGATTTGTATTCTCATCATTCAGCAGTGCCAGGCCTATGGGGTATTTTGCATTTTCATCCTCAATTTCAATCCTGACCTTTGCAGTGCCGATTTTGAACTCAATCGGCTTGACTACAAAAGGCCATGGCGGACCATAAGGGCCCCGAATCGTCAGACTGTTAGGCTCATTGATGTCAGTAGTTTTGCCAATGTAATTAGCATCGTTGATGTCATTAATATCATTAATGTCCCTGATGGCGTTGACGTCATTCGTATCTTTATTTTTGAGAGCGTTAGCCTGCTTATTTGGGTCGTTGGCTATTTTGGCAGCCCACTCGGCCAGAAGTTCCTGGTATTCCTGCTCACTTAGTCTGAATAAGTCGGAAAAATCCGGCTCATCCGGACGATTAATCAGTTTTGGGGAAATCCCCGACAGTGTCATAATTGCATACTTCAATCCTGAGTCGCAGGCATAGCGGGCAGCCTGATGGTCTATGATATACTGGTCACGATGGTGTTGGGTGGCTAAACGGCTGCTTAGAGTGTAGCCCATTATTGAAAGTATAACCAGCAGCACTAATGTCACTAAGAGCACAATGCCGCGCCTTGTACTGTCAATACTGAAGTTGTTCAAGCCTTTCTTGTTCATTGAGATTTCCGGCCGCGGTTTTCCCGCCGCCTTTTCTTTTTATATCTTCTTCCGCTGTCTTGTTCCATTGACATCCGGATAATTGACATCCTTATTGTTGGCATCTGAATTGTCAGTATTTTTGTCATTAACGTCACTTGAGTCTTTATACTCTTTTTTAACAAATTCGTATGCGATTTTTCTGGTTCTATTGATAGCGATGGTCCGCGTAATTTTTTCTTCATCAGGCACATCCAAAGTGCCATCGGCCTTCTTGACCGGTTCAGCAAAAGAAATAGTTATTACAGCACCATTAGGCAGCGAATTACTCGTCCATTGCTCCTCGAAGTTTTCACCTTCGGGTATCTGTATCTTAAAAAACGTAACACCGGTACAAATCGGCACAAAAAGCTCCCTTTCCCATTGTTCTTTTTTTTCGTCGAGCAGCCTGTCTTCCAGGACGATTCCGCTGTGTCTTCGATATATAATAAGACCGCCGGTATCGGCATCGTAGCAGCCTCGCCAAATAATTTCTTCAAAAGTCTGTCCTTGGTCATCGTTGTCGTAGTATGTCTTTGAAATTATCAGCTGAGCGGTAGGATATCCTTGTGCAAGTTTATTATTAATGGTAATCTTGATATCCTGACTGGCTGTTGCTATTCCATCGAGGTCTTCGTTTATGCGATGCAGAACCTCAGAAGCTAAACCGGAACCATCGAGCCGGCTTGTAATTGCCGCAGCCGATTGTTCCGCCCGGCCGTAAATACCTAACACCGCAATCAGGACCATAGCTCCTATTACAAGAGCTGCAAGAACCTCGGCCAGCGAAAATGCCTTTTGACCGCATATTTTGTAAGAAACATTCTTCATACTGCTTAGGTCGAACTTATTTATCTAAACGCATTAATAAATACTCATTAGGACATTATCTCAACAACAAGACCACAGAAGCACAGTTATTTCTCCGGCTTTTCTTTCTGTTCTTTCGGCAGCGGTTTGTCAAGTTCAGCTTGTGCTCCAATTAAGGCCGAATAGTCTTTGTCTGTCTGCTTCCTCGCATCGGCGGGAGGAACGCCGTCATAGCCTTGATACAGCTCCAGATAAAGCTTGATATATTTACCATCTTTGGTCCTGCGCATTCCATTCTTGACCCACTCTTGAATGATTTCAACATCGACGTCAGCATATTTAGCGGCTTCTTCGGCAGTGTCGAGTATCTGTTCAGCTTTGGCCAACCATTCCTTTTCTTTTTCCCTCTCTTCCGTAATTTGACGTGATTGCTCCGGTGTCAGATAGGTTAACCAGCTCGTCAATTCAACCGTCTGCTCCTGACCATTAACATCGGTATACGTCGCAGAACAAACCGCCTGCAGCCATGTCTGCGAATACAACGGTTCATCGAATGCTTCAACAGTACTCTGCCACTGTATTTCAGGGTATTTATCACTGCTGCCATAGTCGACTGTCTCTGTTGCCGAACTCTTGCACAGGATAGCTTCCATATTCTCCTGTGCAATTTCAAAAGCGCGCATTCGTTGCGATGAATCAGCCGCCGAAATCAAACAGCGATGTATAACAAGCAGCACGCTTGAGCAGATAAGTGTCAATATTGACAGGGCGGCTACGACTTCTATAAGGGTAAAAGCTCTGCAACAGCGTGTATCCTGTATTTTGTACCTCTTGTTTCGCATCACAGCTATAACTTCACTTTATAAAATATCTCGAATCTTGTACCTGTAACAATACGCAAATCAAAAATCGCGATTCAGAATGGAACTTCATCTTCAGATTTAAGAGCCAAAGGCTCAACCTCGCCCTGTTGTAATGTAATAACTTTATTGAGTTTGTTGACCACAACTGTGTATGCCTGTTCGTTTTCATCGAGCAGGACGATTATTCCGCCGCTTTGCCAGCCTGCGTGCCCTGCCCTGAACATTGCTCTGGTTTCATTGGTGAAAACACCGTCGTCAAACAAAACATATTCAACCCGGCAGTTATCACTAAAGTATTTTTCGGAAATAATATCTTCTTCCAGAACTTCAGACAAATCCGGAGAAGTAATCTCTCGAAGCACATATCCCTGCTCTGCTATATCAATAATAACTTCGTATCTCCTGTCACTTTCCGCTGCGGCATTGACTGCCATTTGCATCGTCGAGATAAGCTCCTGAACGTTGGCCTTGAAGGTATTTTTTCTCAGCATTCCCACCAGGTTCAGCTGCGGCATAAGCAAAAGAAGTGAAATTATCAAAAGTACCATTATAATTTCAGCCAATGTATAAGCCGAACAACGACGGAATGGTAAAACCGCCGATCGCATGGGGCGTATCGTACGACCGTCAGGCTGCACGAAAAATTGACCGTCAATATGCGTCTGTGCTGTGCAGGTCTTTATCGTAACCCTCACCGCCTTCTTTACCATCAGCACCATAGCTCATAATATCGTATGGCTTGCCGCTCTCAGTGTTTCTAATATATTCAAATTCGTTTCCCCATGCGTCTTTTGGCAGTTCGGTGGTTCTCAGATAGCCGCCCTCAGGATAATTCTCAACGTCGGAAGGCGCTTCGATAAGAACCAACAGACCTTCCTCTTCGGTCGGGTACCTGCCGGTATCCATTTTGAACTGTATGACTGCTTCATCGAGCGAGCGGAGACTCGCCTTTGTGGTGGTGACGCGAGCTTTGTCGGTTTGTCCCACGAAGTTCTTGACAACAATAGCAGCCAGCAGACCGATTATTATGATAACGGCCATAACCTCGACAATAGTAAATCCGGTTCGCCGGATTATCTTCCTTGTTTTCATGTGCTCTCCTTTACGCCAAATATTAAAATTCTTCATTTATCTGCCCGGCTTATGCCGACTTTCTTCCTGTCAAAACTGCCCTACCGAGAAGCGTATTATCGGCAGCAAAGTCGCATAAGCAATAATTCCAATGACACAAGCCATAAAAATTATGATAAGAGGTTCAACGGCAGCGCTCAGCCTCTCTATAACTACGTCCGTTGAGGCCTCGAGGTTTTCGCTTATACTTGCGAGCATTTTCTCCAGCTCGCCGCTCTTTTCTCCGACAGAGACCATGTGGGCGATGGCCGGGTCGATAACGCCGCTGTCTCTAAGCGGTGTTGCAATATCCGCACCGGCGAGAATCCTCTCGCGTGCCTGTCGTACGGCCCTGCTCATAAGGGTATTGCCTGTAACCTCCGCAACGACACGCAGGGCCTCAGCCATGGAAAGCCCGGAGCCCAGGAGTGTAGATAAAGTCGAGGCAAAACGAGAGACGACACGCTGCTTTACCAGGGGGCCGAACAGCGGCAGTGACAGTATGAATTTATCCCGCAAATACGCACCTCGCTGTGTTTTCATAAAACGCTTGAAAACAAACACAATCGCAGCCACCACCCCAATGACCAAAAGCAGCCACCAGCTGGTCAGAACGTAGCTGAAGTTCATCAGTTGCCTCGTAATCCATGGTAATTGCTGCCCGGTTCTTACAATCTGCTCGGCTATCTTGGGTATAACAAAAGTTGTCAGAATAAGGATAGCTGTCAGGCAGAATATAATCAGGATTATAGGATATATCATCGCTGTTATTATCTTTGCTTCAACCCGCCTGCGTTTTTCCATGAAGTTGGCAATAGTTGAAAAGTTCTCTCCAAGAGAGCCCGTAACCTCGCCTACGCGAACCATACTTATATATATGACATCGAAATAATCGCTGTAGTCTTTTAATGCATCGGTAAGTGACTCACCCGTGACGACGCGGTCGCGAATATCGATAAGCGCATTTTTAAAACGCACATCGGAGCTCTGCAGTGTAAGTACGGAAAGCGCTTCGGTCAGTTTTATCCCTGAATTGAGCAGCGTAGCCATCTGCTTGGTAAAATCGATTATCTGGGTCTTGCTGGTCCTGCCGAAAATTGAAAGCAATGCCGCCTTACCCTCACCATCTGCGCCGACTTCTGTGATTGATGTAGGATGGATACTGCGCACCCTCAGTTGTTTCCTCGCGGCGTAAGAGTTCTCGGCGGTAACAGCGCCTTTGACTCGTTTACCGTCTGTCGCCATTGCTATGTAATTGAATCTCGGCATAATTATCTTCTTATCAAATTACATCTGCCTGTGTTACCCTTAATATTTCAGCGACGGTTGTTATCCCCGCGAGCACTTTCCTGGCTCCATCCATGCGCAGAGTTTGAAGCCCCGCGTTAAGGGCAGACTTTTTTATTACTCCGGCGCTTTCTCTTTTGTATATCTGCTCCTGAATTTCCTCATTGACGAGCATCAGCTCATAAACACCCGTTCGGCCGCGATACCCTGTTTGAAAGCATTTATCACAACCTTCTCCGGTAAAAAACTGCTGTTCATCAGGGCCTTTTTCGGTCGAACCGGATGACCCATCCCCTGCCGGAAACAGCCCAAGTTCCCTCAATTCATGGGGCGTAGGTTTATACGTCTTTTTACAATCCGGGCATACCCTTCGTACCAATCGCTGTGCCATTATAGCAATCAGGGACGAGCTTGCCAGGTAAGGCTCCACGCCAAGGTCCAAAAGGCGACTAATCGCACCCGCTGAGTCGTTTGTATGAAGCGTACTAAAGACTAAGTGCCCTGTTAATGAAGATTGTATCGCCATACGGGCCGTCTCGACGTCTCGGACCTCACCAACCATTATAACATCCGGGTCCTGACGAAGCACGTGTCGAAGTGAGTTGGCAAAAGTCATTCCTTTTTTACTCGCCACCTGCATCTGGCTTATGCCTGCAAGCTGATATTCGATGGGGTCTTCTATGGTCATGATGTTCTTCTCTGCTGAATTAATCCGGTTAAGGCAGGCATAAAGAGTTGTAGTTTTGCCGCTTCCTGTCGGGCCGGTTACGAAAATAACTCCATGAGTACGCACCAGCAATGAATCGAATCTTTCCAAATCCTCTTTCCACAAGCCAAGCTCATCAAGCCCGTACAGGCCCGTGCTTTTATCTAACAGTCGAAGAACGCTCCGCTCGCCATAACTGGTCGGCACGGTGCTGACACGCAAATCGACCTCACGCTGCCCTATACGAACACTGCACCTGCCGTCCTGAGGCATTCGCCGCTCCGCAATATCCATACCCGCCATGACCTTGATACGGGAAATAACCAGAGGCAGAACATTTCTGTTCAAACTCAGCGTGTCATATAAAATACCGTCGATACGATAGCGAATCTGAATCTTTGTCTCATACGGATGAACATGAATATCACTTGCCCTTAGCTGTAAAGCCCTGAAAAGAATATCATTGACCAGCCTGATTACAGGCGGCCGATTTACAACATCGAGAAGGTCATCGGATGCCGCCACTTCATCTGCAAGCTGGTCTATATTCTGAGAATCAAGCTCTTCGACCACATCATCGATGATAGTCGTCCTCTGCTCATAAGCAACATCTATCGCTGAGGTAATGGCCGTGCGGGTAGATATTGCCGGCCTGACGGGCATACCAGTCATCTTAGAGACATTATCCAGGGCATTCGCATCCAATGGTCGGGACAAAACTACGGTGAGCTGTCCATTATCTGCTTCGGTTTGTATGCCGATGATATAATGGTGCTGGGCATACGTTGCTGGCACAGCTTCTATAAACGCCGCTGGCACGGCCTTGGCAGATATTTCCGACAGAAACTCCCAGCCAAGCGCGGACGCAAACAGCTTCAATACGCTTTCCTCGGTAAAATACGGACAACTGAGCAATATCTCGTCAAGCCGACCCACAGTTTTATTATTTTCGAGAAATTCCCCTAATTGCTTGGCGTCGACCAAGCCTGTCCGCTTAGCAGTTTGTATCAACAAATCTTTCATTCGCTATTTTATTTATAACCTGAATCATTATCAGGTTTTCTTCACTCCGCTTCAAGAACTTTCAACGGGTCCATCGGTGCGGGTTTTATTCCCGGCCAATCCGCCTGGTTTTGGAATTTGCCCTCAAATTCTTCGAAAGCAGTTCGGTTCCTGTCCGATATTCTTTCCAGCTCCGGAAGTCCGGCAATAGTTTCCTCGGGTCTGAGTATGTTTGCTTTAACAAATATATAAAGCTTGGAGTCACGTGCCGTATTGCTGGTACTGCGGAACAACCCGCCTACAAGGGGAATATCTCCGAGTAGAGGAACCTTTGTACCTCCCTTGCTTTGATTCAGCTTTATCATACCGCCCAGAATTATTGTCCGCCCGTTAGGTACGGTCACGGTGGTATCAATATCGCTTTCATTCGTATTTGGTGGACCACCGGCAGGCCCGCCTGTACCAAAATCAGACCGTGTAAGTTTTGTTTGGAGCAGCAGCAAATCCCCTTCGCTGATATTTGGTGTTATTGTCAGTGTGATACCAGCTGAATATGGAGTATATGTTTTAGTTGAAAAAGCATTCTGATTATTGGTCCCAGGTACTAGATTTTCTATTGCCACATTAGTCGTATCTTTGGTCTGTATTGTACCAGCCTGTCCGTCATTTACGAGAATCTTTGGCTTTGCGAGAACTCGACCGTAGCTTTTAGTTTGCATAGCGGTCAAAAGCGCCTGAATGTGCCTGTCACTGTAGAAACCCTGGGCTAAACCTGTCACAGGGGAAGAATACGCCTCTATGGATGTCTTTGATAAAAATGGGGTTTTAACCGCACCAACCTTGTCCATCGTTCCACCGGGTGCAAGTTCGGGAAATTTGCTGGCAAGCTGCAAATCCATGTCAAATAAGTCGGTTCGGCTTACCTCGACGAGCGTTACATCGATAAGTACCTGCGGTCTTCTCTTATCGAGTTGCTTTATCAGGCTTTTTATCCATTCCTGATTTTTCCTGCTGGCATAAACGATAATCGAAAAAGTATTCTTATCAGGGACAATGACAATATCCTCTTCCCTTTTTACGACTTTTTCAACCTTGCTTTCCTTGTCTTTGATAGTCTCCTGGATAAGTTTCTGCAGAACTCCCGCCAGATCCTCAGGTTTTTGGTTCTCGAGCGAATAAATCTCATAGGGTATCGCCCGTTCGAGGGTCTCGCTGTCCACGTAGCCGATAATCGAAGCAATCCTGACATGCTGCTCGGCTGTCGCATTAACCAGCAGCGAATTTGTCGCTTCGATTATTACCACCTGAGGCTCTTCCACAAGGGGCTCTTTTATTTCACCGGTTGCTGTCTCAGGCCTGGGTGCACCACCAGGTGCTGCTGCTGGTGTTTCCCTCAGCCTGGTCAATCTGGACCTGTCAGGTGCTGTCTTGCCGCCGCCGATTATACCAAGCTCTTCCAGCTTGTTCTTTACCTCCTCGGCCCCGACATTCTGAATATCATACAGCCGAAGGGTACGCAGGTCTTGCTGTTCCACATCGAGGGCTTCTATCAGCTCTTCGACAACGGCTAACTGTGCCTCAACACCTATCATCAGAATACGATTCGTCCTTTCATCGGCATCCAGATACACCGAGGGTTTGCCAGTTTCCGCAGCAGGTGTTGGTGTAGGCTGCTGTGGTGGTGTTGGCGGCGTGCGGGGACGCCTGCCGCGTCTCAGTGTTGGCTCTGCAGATTTGGCGACTGTAATCGATATATCACCGAGCTGCTCTACAAGGTCTTTGACCTTCGGTGCAAGTGTAATTGCCATCGTATATTTTAACTGTCTGAACTTGAATTGCTTCGGCTCGCCGGGCTTGTCAATCATTTCAAGAAGTTCTTCTATCCGGCTCATTCGTTGGGCATATTCGGTTATGATAAGGGTGCTTGTTTCGGGAATCGGTGTTATATTTTCGCCTTTAGCGCCGCCAAGCTTCATAGCAACCAAAAGATTCTGCGCACTGGCCGGGTCTATGTATTGCAGATTGAATATCCGGGTCACGACCACGTCGCCAAGTTCTACTTTACCCTTCTCTGCACCAAGCAAAGTCGGGTCAATATTTAAGGCCTCAGTTACCGGTACAATCGTTACAAGATTGACCTTGCGGCTCATTACAAAGCCGTTGAACTTCAATACGGATTCAAGCAGAGGGTACAAATCTCTTACTTTGATTGGTCCTTGAAGCTTGAGCGTGATTTCGCCTGCCACCTTTTTCGGATCATACAGGTAGTCCAGTTTTAGATTCTTGCCCACAAAATCTATCAGCTCCATGATGCTAAGTTTTTCCGGAAAATCCAGTTCAAGCATTTCGTTGCCAAGAGCAACCGCCTCTGGTGTGTATGACCTGCGGACTGAAGCTTGTCCTCCCGCTTCACCTGCCTTAGTTTCGGCTGGAGCTTGCTCTAATACGGATTTGCCTTGCGGCTTCAATGCTGATTCTTCAGCTGCCTTTTTAGTTTCAGGGGTCTCGGCAGGGAGCGGACTCGGTTCACGAATCGGTTCGACGGTGGGCTTACCGGCAGCTTCCTTCTCAGCGGCAGTTGCAGCAATGTTTGGTTCCTTTGCCGGGCTCGGTTGTTGTCCTGCCTTCTCGACCGCTGTTTTCTTAGACTCGTCAAGGAGGTCTAAGAGATTATTGAAGAGCTTATCTGGTTCAGGTGCGTTCACATCTGCCTTAGCTGCGGTTAATTGATTCGGTTCGACAGTTTTGTTTGGCTCAGCCGATGCCGGGGTCTGTTTCTTTTGAAGTCGGTCGATAGCGGAAAAAATCGCATCCAGCCGACTTGCCGGTGCGATGAGGATTACCGCATCGTTATGTTTATCTATAATTGCCTTTGTCGCTTTAGCAGTCGCAGGCGGACTATTGAAAGTTCCTATCGATATATTGCCGACTTCCTTGGCAATTTTGTCATTGGTGGGCAAACTACCAGCCTCTGCCGCTGAACAAATCGCCTCGATGACAAATTGTTCCTCTGCATCAACAAGCTTTAAAATAGCGCTTGCCTTGACCAAATCAAGCGGCTGAGCTGTTACTAAAATCGTATTGGCACCAGGAAGCTTGGACACCGCACCGATTTTGAACTCTGTAAGATACTTCATCCCCTGCTCCGGCGAGATGTGTTTAAAGGAAAAAACCCGGTATCTTGTCAGTGAGGAAGCAGCTTTTTGCTCAGCAGCAAAAGCGAAACTGCTGCACAGAACAATTACAATAATTGTGATACAAACAGAAAACAAAGCCTTGCTGTAACCACGGTTTTGAGATAATTTTTTCACCACCATAAATTACTCCATATCCTGTGAGCTAACCTCTTTAAATATAAGGCCTTATGTTGATTTTTGTACACCTCTTAACAAAACCTTTCGAACACCAGCTACTTAATCAGACAGAAAAAACCGCCAAAAGTTCCGCTTTTTCCGCCAAAAAAGGCGAATTTTCGTCAATCAAAAATCCTCCGGAGGTCCGCCGGAGCCGGACAAAAAGTGCCGAACAGAATTGTGAAAAACCTCAAATAAATCTTTAGAAAACTGTAAAAACTAAAGGGCAGTGAGCCGATTATAGTATTACGGGGAGTGTGTTTAAAATGCAAAATATTCTTGTCTTTTGGGCGATTTTAGGGTATAATGCCCTGCTAAGACATAGTTTTGGGCTTTAAAAAGACAATATATATTCCTTTTGAGGGATACATGATGAGAATTTTGGTTTTTGGAGCTTTGGCGATTCTGGCGACTGCCATCGGGGTTTGTCAGGCTGCGCCTGAGCCAGCCATTGTGCCTGGTCCCTATGACTGGACACTGGATGTCAAATTTGAGCACCCGCAGCAAATCATGGTCAACCTAAGTGGAGACAACAAACCGAAGCGATTCTGGTACAATATAATAACGCTGACGAGTAATACTAATAAAGATGTTGATTTCTACCCCAAATGTGAGCTGATGACTGATACGTTTCAAGTTATACCTGCGGGTAAAGACACGCCGGCAGTGGTTTTTGAGAAGATAAAGCGGCGTCATCAAAGCAAATACCCATTTCTTGAGCTATTAGACAGGGCCGATAATAAGATACTGCAGGGCCAGGATAATACCAAGGATATCGCTATTATCTGGCCGGATTTCGATGCTAAGGCCAAAAATGTGAAACTGTTCATAGCGGGCTTGAGTAACGAGACCGTGGCGGTTGAGCATCCGATAGCGAAAGACGACCAAGGCATTCCGCTGAAGGTTTTTCTGCGAAAGACGCTGGAGCTGGACTATGCTATTGGTGGAGACCCAGCCCTAAGGTCTGAAGGCAAACTGACCTATGAAGGCAGGAAGTGGGTTATGAGATGATTTTAGACAGCGCTCTGGATACGGACCAGCCGTATTGCCGATCAGCCGGCTTTTTATTTTTGCAAACACTCGATATGAGCGATTAATTCCTCTCCATCGGCCCAGCCGGACACAGTTTTTTAAAACCGTCAAACCCCAAAAATTTCTTATCCGGCAACCAGCGACTAACAATTAAATTACAAACGGTTTCGTACCAACCGATAGGAGCAGAAGCATGATTATTGTGATGAATTTTGCCGATTTTCTCAGTTGTCTGCCTTCCGCGAAGGTTTGTAATTTAGTATAAAATCCCGCATGACTGTGCGTTTCGGAACTAAAAGATCGTGTCCGAAACTCGGAAGTTTATTAAGCACCATTTCATTTTCACCATCAAGAAATTCCATTTGATAAATTGCTACCATTATATTTGTACGGATAACACCTTGGTCACAGTGTACAAGGATAGGAAGATTTTCATCTTTACTGAGCAATCTCAACCATTCAGCTGCTTGCTCTTTTGATGGAGGGGTATTTCCCTGCAATGGCAAATTTACAAGTTTTGTTCCGTTTTTTTGGCAGATACGCTGCTCATCACTGTAATTTTTAAGATAAGTTTTTTCGGTGGGAAGGCACAGATTGACTACTGTTCTAATACCATATTTCCAGATTATTCTTTTCTCACTGTCAGCGCGCATCCAGCCGCTGCGATATAACACCCCAGGTTTAACAATCAGAAAATGATAAAGTCTGACCTTGTAATACCAGACCATACCACCGGCAATAAGAAAGATTAGTAATAATGACAGGCAAGTTACTTTAACCCACATTTTCCAAATAAACTTTCAAAAGACACAATTTACATCTTCCACTATTTCGATCTTACCTTGAGATACCTTACAATGTCAAGGATTTGCCGTGCTCGAACGTTTCTGCACAGCAGGTTTACTTTCCCCACGCCAATTAGGTTCCCTTTTTTACCCTGAGTGCCAGACGACGGCGGGTTTTCCTCACTACTCGATAGATCCACTCCTTTTTATTAGTCATTAATTCCGGATTTTCTTTCAAATAGAATTTTAAAAAACGTAGTTTATTCGCCTGACTTACCGGAACCTCGGGTATCATATTTAACTGCACCAGATTTTTTAACCTTTTGCGATCGGGCAGATAACGATATTGTCTCGTACGTTCATTATCAAGGAACACATAATGAAAATTGTTAACATCGGATGCATCGATAAGAATATTGCCCCAGCGTAAATCGCCATGTGACACTCCGCAAGAATGCAGTCGTCCGATTGTTTGTCCGAATTCGGCTATAGTTTTTCTGCAATGGACCGTTTTCTTTTCGATAAGAGGCAAAACAAACACGTCACGAAAATACTGCTCTAATGTTAGTGGGCTTGAAACCATCTGTGAAACAGTAAAGTTATGTGTCCCTTTTTGTCCGACAATAACCATTTTGGGAGCAGAGAAGCCATTTGCTTGCAGGATCAAATCCCCCTTAAAAGCCCGCTCAGCACGGTTTCCAAAAAAGATATTCTTAATCCTCTCCATTCTGTTACGCGGCAGATAAGTTTTATGGAAATAAATTGTCTGATTATATTCAAAACGATATATTCGGGTACAATGAGAGCTGTTAACCGGTGTGAAACCACTTTCAATTTCTTTAGGCTCTATACAGCATCTTTCCAAAAAATCTTCGTCAAAAGATTCGCGGCGAACAGTCAGATGATAGCCCCGGAAGCGGCAGCGTATATAGTTTCTCTCTGTTCTAATATTCCTGAATAACAATCGCATTTCCGATTAAATATTTCTCTTCACTAATGTCCTGTTAATGTTTTGGGAAAGTCTTGCAACCTGAACAAATATAATAGGTTGTTAGAAAAAATGGCTGTAATCGATTTTAACTCGTCCTTAACACGGATTTCCCGGATACCATAAAATCTTCTTCGATTCTCCAATTTTGTTGTAATATAATATCAAACTTTCGCCAAAAATGCAAGGCCCTATGCCTGCGGCTACAATG
>Ga0209777_10005155_pt1 | contig 15191 bp, 17 predicted proteins | sample FrelakmetHBP12HB_FD_187147 | JGI IMG/M metagenome (GOLD analysis project Ga0209777, IMG submission 187147) | Freshwater lake sediment microbial communities from the University of Notre Dame, USA, for methane emissions studies -HBP12 HB (SPAdes)... | ecosystem: Environmental > Aquatic >... | reverse complement strand
CTCCTTGAAGTCTATATGCCTCCTCACTATGTCAAGCAGCCTGGCAAAGGTCTGGCTGGGCTGGGGGTCGTCGCCCTCCAGGAACCTCTCGATATCCGCCCGGCGCCAGCGCTCCTCGTCCGGGGCCCTGGGCTTGCTCCTGAAAAGCACCGGCTTACCCTTGATATGCAACTGTTGCCCGTCCAGGGCGAGCTTCTCCCTGCTGCTCGTGATCAGATACGCCCTGGGCAGAACCCTGTCGCCGCTCCCTTCCTCTAAGGCTACGCTCACCACCCCGTCGTCCCCCGCGTAGTCCAGGGCGGGATGTATCTCCAAAAAGGAGCCCGGGGGCTCATCCCCTGCCCAATCGGCCTGGCCTGTCCTGCCCCCCTGGGATCTCATTTCCCTCCTTCGGGCGGCCTTTACGTATCTGGTGTACTCCCCCAGGCTCATGTTCAGGGCGTTGCACACCCAGCCGCTTTGTCCCACGATCCGAGACTCAGGCAACCAGCAAATGCAGGAGAAGAGCTCTTCTACCGCCTTTTCCCGGTCTCCACCCCGGCATGATTGAATACGGTCCAGCATTATGTTGAAAAGCCCTCGACAATCCTGCAATGGCCCTTCGCAGTCAGATAGCAGGCAATCTCGGGGTCCCCCTTCACACCTGTGGAGCGCGGCCAGAAACTGCTCGACGACGTAGGGCACCACGCCCCCTTGTCTCACGATCCGCTGGGCCAGGGCCATCGCCTTGTCAAAGGTGTAGTCGCTGAACCAAACGTAGACCTGCCCCTTGATCCCCAATTCCCTGAGTTCCCCCTCCCATAAGGCCGTCTCCGACATAGGGACGGCGTTGTAGCCCCACTTCTGGAGGGACAAGGCGTCGGCAAAGCTTTCCACGATAACTAGCTTCCCCTTATGCCGCTCATCCCCCGCCGAAAGGGCTCTCCTGGCCAGCTCGGTCACCGGGAGATCCTGGTATCGGAGCCCCCCTGGGTCCCAGTCGAAGCTCCCTGACATGTACACCACCCTGCCCTGGTAAAAGTAGGGCTGCACAGGCGTGTTGTGAAAGAATTCGCTGCCGTCCCGTTTCAGCACCCCAGCCTTCTTGGCCAGCTCCAGATCGAACCCCCTGGTAGCCAGATGCTGCGCCAGGCCTGGTTCCTCCGGGAATGCTTCCTTCCAGGCTTCTCGTTCCTCCGGGGCTAGATCCTCAGGGCGTAGTTGCTTCTGCCATAGTCCGTCCGGGAATATTCTTTTCAGCCATGGTTCCATGAAGGCTAGGTCCTCCGGGCTTACTTCCTGCAGTCCGGGTCGCCAGGCCGTCCCCATCTTGGCTTCTATCATAGCATCGTTCTCAGGGGACTTAGGGCTTCTCAGGTAGTCGCCGAAGCCTAACCTCATATATTCCTGATAGTAAAAATCGGCTGCGGCCCCCAGGATGTCCCCCAGGGCCCTCAGCTCTAGCTCCGCTTGCCAATCCCCCTCATCCAGCTCTGGCCTGGGTATGTCCGCCCTCCGGGCGAGCACCTCCAGAGCCCCTGGGAAGTCCACCTTCTTGAGCTCCCTGACCAGGTCGAACACGTCTCCCATCTGGTCACAGGCGAAACAGCGGTAGAACTGTTGCCGGGGATAGACGATGAACTTGGCATCCTCCCCTTCATGGAAAGGACAGAGGCACTTGAGCTTCGCCGTGCCCTCCGCCTCACAGCCCTGGAAATCGGAGACAAATGCGGCCAGCACCTTCTCTATAGGGTTAGCCTTCCTTACCTGCTCAATGAACTCCGTCACTGCGTTTGCCATTTCCACCTCCCGCACCGGACGAGATTTGTACGTGCGCCTTCATGGGGAGCGCCCTATGTCTACGAGCTTCAGCTCTGCCAACTCTCACGAATGCATGTGGACTGCCAGGCTGGAGAACCTGCCGTACGCGGGGCACACCGGCCGCGGCCTCATCTCCGGGCTCTACCCTTTCCAGCGCGCCTCACAGGGCCACCCGTCAGAGGGCGGGCACCTCTCATCCGCGCCGCCGCCGAGAGCAGCTTAGTCCCTCGCGACTACATTATACGACGCTTATCCCTTGCTTGACAGCGATTTGCCCGGTACTTTGGTACGGGTCGAAGCTAACTCAGGCTCACGGCCCAGGCGCTTGGCCCAACATGGGTTCCAGCACAAAGCAGGGCCCAATTCAAGACACCTCCGGCCTGTACTTAGTACATTATGTCAAGATAAGCCTGTTTTTAATCAGGATTTCCCTAGCACTTTGGTACTGGTCAAAGGTGGGCCGCGCTCTGTCGGGTGGCAAAGACGCCCTAGCGTGGTTGGATGCAGCGGAGCGACCGCGCAAGAAACCGGCAAATCCGCTGCTAATTCAGCCCCTGCCGCAGGAAATTAAGGGGTTATCCAGCCGCCTGGTTCTCAGATGGCCGCGACCCCTCAGGCAGGGATAGCGCTGAAACCGACCTGGATCCGTCGGTTGTATCGCCCAGCAAGGACAGGCTTGGCCACTGCCAGCTTTAGCTTCGGCTGATCCGGCAAGGTTTGACCTTCCCCGGCCAGTGCAAAGCCCCAGCGCCGCGCCCCCCCCAGGCAAAGGCCCCCCAGCAACCGTGACGCCTTGCGCCCAACAGTCCCCGGCACCGGTGTAGGCTTGCGCACGCTGTGTAGGCTATGTAGGCTTTTGCCCAGGGTATATACCTGGAATTACTAGCGTCAGCTAAGCTCAATTAACATCCCTGAAGCCCCCAGGGCGCCTGGAGCTGCCTGCCCCCTGGGGCCATCCCAGAATCAGGCGCCTTGCCCATCTCTGAGGCGTTGCCGCAGCCGCATAGGTCGCTCCCTGGGCTCCCAGGCCTCAACATAGCGCTGCTTTGTGTGTACCTTCCTCCCAGTGCCGTGCCTAGGCAGGTGGATGGTCGAGCCAGAGCTGGTTATTTGAGCTGAGGAATTACGTGGAATCTAATTTAGCTAGGGCGTTTTCAGAGTTATGCCCACGGGGCAGTGCTCACTGGTCCCCCGATTGATGAACATCTCGGTGCAAGTCGCACTTGGTCATCTTGGTGGGCTAAAGGGCGGCAAGGCTAGGGCTAACGAACTGACACCAGAACAGCGGAAGGAAGCGGCAAGGAAAGGAGCGCAAGCTAGGTGCGCCCAAAATAGATAAGCTTCCCTTCAGTCAACCTCGATAATGCTCCCTGGTCAGGGTACTTTCTCAAGAATAATTTGGCCATTATGACCATCGAACCGGATATCAAATAACGAGAAAACATCAATCCTTCCCAGCAGAAAAGGAGTTCTATCAGATTTCGTAAACAAGCATCTCGCCTCGAATTCCTCACCTTGAATTCGCAATTTTAACTGACCTTTGTAGGCTGGTATGCTTCTACCGGAAATGCCGGCCACATATGTATCGGGCGAATCAGGCAATTGCATACCGAGTAATTCGGATGAACCCGTTATCAAAGAGCAACCTGTCCTTGCTGTGGATTTGGGAGAGCGGTATCTGGCAACTATCTGTGGTAGTGAGGGTATCCGACCCCAATTCCTGGGTAAGGAAGCCAGGGGAGTTCGGAGACACTATGCTTGGCTGAGAAAGAGGCTGGGGGAGAGGAATCTCCTCAATGTCATCAAGAAGGTAGGGCATACCGAGCAGCGAAAGGTCGATGCCATCTGCCACCAGATTTCCCGCCAGATAGTCAACGAAGCCAGAGAAACAGGCTCTGTTATCGTGCTGGGAGACCTCAAGGGCATCAGAAAACGAGCTAGGGGCAAGCGGATGAACCGTATCGTCTCCAGTATGCCCTGCTACAAGCTGACACAGTTCATCAAATACAAGGCTCTCTGGGATGGAGTCCCCGTGCTGGTCATAACCGAGGCTTATAGCTCGAAGACCTGCCATCGCTGTGGCTCTCTCGGCACTCGTCCCTATCAAGGTTTGTTTCTCTGCCATTCCTGTCGTCTCCGTTATTCCGCCGACTTAAACGGTACTCGCAATCATATCAAGAGGGCTAGGGACTATATGTCCTTAGCTGGGGCTGCTTTGGCACAGCCCGCAACTCAGTCATTGAACTGAGAATCCCCGCACTTTAGTGCTGGGGAGTGTCAATGACAAAGGAGTGGGCACAGTTCAACTCCTCCGCTTGAGTCCCAAGGTATCCTGCAGGTTGTCTCCGATTCTTTGCATATCAGGTTGGGGCATTGTTCCCAGATGCTTGGCTATCATGCCTTGCTTGATTGTCCTTATGATGCCTGTCGCCACTGACGGAAAAAGAAGTCCGGCGCCCTGCCAGTCAGCGATGAGATGGTCGCCCACCAGTATCCGGTCAGTTTTGCTGGTGATTGCCGCAATTATCGCCTCTTGACGGCTTTGATGGTAGGCATTTGAACTCACTATGACTGCTGGACGCCGCCTCTCTCCAGTTTCGTCGGAGAAGACGAAGCTGACGAGGACCACATCGCCCCTGTTATATGCGGTCATAGGCTGCATCCTTTTCGTTGTCCCAGACTTCGGCTAGTACTGGGTCAGCTTTCGCACTGAGCTTGAAAAGCGTCTCAACATTGGCGGCTTCCCCACCTGGGCGAGGCACTTTATCTAGGTCCTCCTTGCGAAACCGACGATGGCGTTCTCGGCCAATGCGGAAGGCTGGCAACCTTCCCTCCGCACTCAGTTTGTAAATGGTCCTCTTCGAAACACATAGGTACTCAGCCGCTTCCTCCACGGTAAACCATTCCTTTGCAATAACCATCAACACACCTCCCCACGAAGCTAAAAACCTCGAATTTAGTATCATTCTAGCACGTAGAGGCAAATAAGTGCAATACCTCACACAAATCTCGGTTCTCGACCTGCGTTGCCTCGATTAGAAGTAGGTCGGAGAGGGATGACTGACTACCCTCTATGCGCGAAGACAGAACTGCTTCTCTCCTTATGAATAGATGGATTAGCAGGTGTGGATTGGGCAAGGTTTCACCGTGTCCCGCAAGAGTTCCCACAGCTAGGCCAGCCCTGGATATTTGGGATACCAGCGCGGTGTTCCATTCCAGACTCGGAGGCAGGGGACCCAGTACATACGCCCAGTACCCACCCACAGCCCGAACCAGCCTGCCGCTAGAGCGCAGACGAATCATTAAGAATTCAGGAAGCCGTTGAATATCAGTGGTGAAAACAATTACAAGAATTACCCCAAAAGGACATTGACATTATATAGTACAGAACGATATAATTAAGTCGACAATGATTAACATTCATAGGTGCTTACGGTGTGGGCATGAGTGGCCTAGTAGACTTGAAAGGCTGCCAAAGGTGTGCCCTAAGTGCAATTCACCCTATTGGAATAAGCCTAAGTGGAAGGGTGTAAAAGGTAAAGGTAATGGCAAAACCTCAGACGAACTACGCGTTTATTGACGGTAATAACCTTCACTTGACTATGGTTACTCTGGGGTGGGCCTTAGACTATAAGAGATTCCGGGTTTACCTGAGTGAGCATTACGGTGTAGCTAAGGCTTATTACTTCATTGGCTACGTGCCTGAAATGAGTGACCTTTATATCTCACTTCAGTCATAGGGCTTTGTGCTTGTCCATAAGCCAGTGCTAAAGCTAAAAGACGGCAAGGTAAAGGGTAACGTCGACGCTGAAATGGTGCTACAGGCTATGATTGATTATAGCAACTATGAAAAGGCCGTAATCGTGACCAGTGACGGTGATATTTATTGTCTAGCCTATTACTTGCAGCGCATGGGTAAGCTGGAAAGTGTTTTAGCACCGTGTGAGGCTGGGTGTTCTCACTTACTGAAAAAAGCGGCGGGAAGCCGGATAGCCTTTATGGATAACTTGAGGGGGAAATTAGAGTATAAAAAGAAAAGAACCCCGTAAGGACGAAACCTTACAGGGTGCTTTCCATCGTGATTCTTGCAACACTTTAGCAGAAATGTTAAATTTCGTCAATAGCCACTTGGTGCCTGCTACTTGGTGCCCTGTTGATTTCAAAATGATACACTACCTCTGCTCATCGGTCAAGCTGTGCTAAGTGTGGGAATCCGCTGAATACGAGGTGCACGAATACCTCTTGTCTGAGTGGTAGGCAAAGCGTAATATCCTTCTTGGGTTTGGTAGCATGGAACTGTATATCATGCTCCTCAAAGAATCGGTCTCTCTCACCTACATCTTCAAGTGTATTTAAATGCAGCCATACAGCTTCGTCAAGCCCCTTTTCTGCTTCTGGCAAAGAGCGACCAAAGGTTGCTGTACCAAGTTCTTCGCAGTATGCCGCCCATCTTCTGTTCAATCAGCGGAACTTGTACGTAACAACTATATATCCTACGTCACTCACTGATAACCCCCCCACTTTCACCTAATTAGTATCAGCTTACCAAGCAGTTCAGTAGGAATCCATAACCCAAGAGTGCACATAGCGTAGTAGTACGAGGGCAGAGCAAACCGTTACGAAGTAACAAGGCACAATCGGTTCATAGTACTTTTGGCGACCATCGCATAATACTATTGGACTAACGCCAGCAATTCTCCATGAACAAACCAATGCAAGTGTATGGGTGGTAGAATGGGGCACGGGGAGGAAGCGCTGACGCTCTGTTTGAACCATGAGCAGCCGTCCGTATGGGAATTGGTTCGGCCATCTCAGCTTCTGCAGATGGGTGAGGTATCGGTCGAAGTTGAGAGGCTACTGGTGTCCGGCAAACGTAGGCGCAGTTCAAGAGATCTCCCGCCTATCCCCCTCATATTATGTCAAGTTAGGCCTGCATTTAACAAGGATTTCACTAGCACTTTGGTACTGATCAAGGGTGGCCCACGGTTTGTGGCGGTTGGGGAGACGGCCGGGCGTTTGAGGGAGTGGGGTGCCATATGTCCCCAGCCGGGGCTGCTTCGCCACAGCCCGCAACTCAGTCATGGAACCCAGAATCCCCGCGCTTTGGTGCTGGGGGTTGTCAAATTTCAGCTAGGGAATGGGTACACTATCGTCTCCGCAGGCAAGGTATGGAAACTGGAGCAGATCTGGTCTAATCTGATTTTTGCCCGTTATTCTGAGGTTAGTTCCGGTTACGTAGCAAGGCAAATGATAGCCTATAATGGCTCGGACGCCGTTTCCTCATCGATGCGTATTCCGGTGATATCGGCCGCGGCAAGGCGCACCAGCACTCTCCTGCCGCCCTACAAAATCACGCTCCGCTCCTGTCACCTTGGCCTTAACTACTTCCATTATCCAGAATCTGCGGGTTGAGTGAAAAATTCAGGTCATTCCGATTGTGGTACCTGTGATATGACGTTACGATAAATGCCGAGCCGGGCCGAATGGTGGATACAGAGTGTAGCAGGTTGTGAGATTGGGGGCTGACATCGGGATTAAATGCCGCGGGTGCAACCGCTGGGCACTGCTGGAGCGGCGTGATTTTGAGCGCAGGGTGAAGTGGTTTATTCCCCGCGGCGAGCAACGGCCCGCGGTGGAATAAACCGGGTAACTGCTGTAACTGAGGTACAAACGATGAGGTTCCACTTAACTTATTCAGGTAATTGGAACCCCTAAATTGAATCATCACCGGGACAGCTAATAGACCGGCTTATGGAGTATCTGCAACCTTGGCAGTGGTGCTCTGGCGAGAAAGCGTCCGTCGCTCTACCTTTGGAGCATGCTGCCTGGTCTCAGCCGCAGAAACAATGCCTCTGATGGAATCGCCTACTGTGGTGAAACAAATCTCTTCGAAAGTTTCGCTCGTAACCAGCCAGACATAGGCCAGCCAGTTGATCACTCCACCCACCCGATATAGCAATTTTCCCATCTGAGCCACCTCCTTGAGCATTCTGTTTCAATTATCCCTTGAGTGAAGGTGGCGCAACAATCCCCTTTTGGTACTGCTCCTCTGGTACTTTGTTCCTATTCTTGCTGTCGTGGAAATAGACAGCTGAACGCAGTATGGCTGCTTGACTTGAGGAAAGGAAGAGTATGAATCTAGGTTAGCTATGGGGTTTTCAGTATTATGCCCACTGGGCAGTGGTCAGCGCCCGTGACCTCAGGCATTATGAATGCCTTGGTGACTGATTTCAATAGATTCTCTGTCACAAAGAAGTAGTCTATCCTCCAGCCCACGTTCCTCTCCCTAGCTCTGGTCTTCAGGTCCCACCACGAGTACTGATTTGGTTCCTTATCAAAGTGACGGAATGTGTCGATATAGCCATGAGCAACTAACTTGTCCATCCATGCCCTCTCGATGGGCAGAAACCCTGAGACAGTTGAGTTCTCCTTCGGCCTGGCCAGGTCTATCTCCTTATGTGCGGTGTTGAAATCGCCGCAAATGATGAGTTTGCCCCCTTTTTCTCGTAGCGAGTCTATATACCGGAGGAAAGCCTCATAGAAATCGAGCTTATATTTCAACCGTGTCTCGTCCTTTTTGCCGTTTGGGAAATACAAGTTGAAAAGAGTGAATTCAGGATATTCAGCTACTATAGTCCTGCCCTCCGTGTCAAACTCTGCGGCACCGAAGCCGTTTTGCACTCTTCGCGGTCTTTCCTTGGTAAATGTCGCAACGCCGCTATAGCCTTTGCTTCTTTCCGGGCAGTTCCAGTATGCGTAATAACCGGGCGGCTCTCTGAGGTCGTCATCTAGCTGTTCTGGATGCGCTTTGGTCTCCTGCATACACAGGATGTCAGGTGACTCTCTATATAGCCATTCCAGTAAGCCTTTCCCCTTTGCCGCTCTGACTCCATTAACGTTCCAGCACAGTATTATTAATTCTTTCATGTCCGACGCCCAGAGTGCTTGCGCCATTTTGCTGTGGTACTTATACTACCACAAGTCGAGCAATGCATAAACCCACATTAGAATGAAGTCCTGAATGATAACTCTCGTTCCCATAGGTGACGTAGGTGAAAGTCTGCTGGGAAGCCTAATCTTCCAACAACGAACTCTTGAGGAGGCGGTTCACGAGTTGGGCCACACACATAGGCTTGGGCACTGTCCGAATCCAGCGTGTGTGATGCATTTCTCAAACACCCCTTCTGATACCGATTGGAAAGGATTGAAGTTTTGCTCCGTCTGCCAAATACGTGAGGAGTGGTAATTGCCAAAGGTCAAGGTGGGCTGCTACGGCTTCTCATGTTGCATGAAGGACAAAACCCTCACCAACCTCACACTCAATTCACATTTCAACCACTTCATGCTGCTTACATTAATTCATTCAACGGACGGGTTAATTTCTAGTTCCTTTTCTGTTCTGCATCCGAAAGTCCTATTACGCTCAGGACGAAATTACCATTGTCGAGGGCCATTGTTTACATTACGCTCATACGCGAAAAGGATACACTCCTCAGGTACAAGCCAGTTATGTCGATGACGAATAATCGGATAAAGATGAGCAAGTTACACGCATTCGATCCGGGCCTAGATAGCCTGGATGGCGAATTGGCGTCCTTCATCGCCAACCTGATAGACCAGAATGCCGAACTCGCTGCAAAACTGCAGCATATAGATTCCCTAACAGAGCTCGCCGAGAACACTGTGATCCAAGCAGGCAAAGAGGCAGAGCGAATCAAGTCAGAGGCTGAAAAAGAGGCAAACGCCAGCGTTGCCGATATCGTTGCCACGGCTGCAGAGAGGGCCAACCTTGAAGCCCACAGAATCATCGCCCAAGCCAAGCAAGGATCTGAAGATAGTATGGCGGAAGTGCAGAAGAAAGCCGAACAGGAAGCACTGCTTATGAGAAAAGAGGCTGAGCAACCGCTGGCATCAAGCAAGCAAACTGCACAGAATCCCGGTACAGTCTCTGAGGAATTATGCGCTCGACTCAATAATGATGCAAGAATCAAGGCCGCATCAATGGAAGAGGAAGACAAATCTCCTGAACCACCTGAGACCGAGGCTGATATATGCGTGCAACTGAATGTATTTGTCGAAAAGCCTGTAGAGGAGCCCTCGTGCAGTAAAGAAGAGGGGGACGATAATGAAAGCCCGGCACAATACGATGACTTCGTGGATTTGGCCCTTCTACCTCCCATAACTTTAGATGAAATGCTTAAAGTGCATAAGCACTTAAAGAGGAATCCTGGGGTCAAAGTCCTCGACCTCAAAGGCTCGTTGCATAGAGGTCTCTGGATTAGATTCATTGTGCAGGCTCATACCCCGCTTCTAAACGTGTTTGAGGCCCTATCCGAGGTTGGAAAACTATCGTATGAAGTCATTGAGGTAGGAAAGATTTCCTTGGCCTATGGGAAATCCGGCTCGATACCATCCAGCATGCTGATGGCAGAAAGCAGCTCGCCCCAAGCTGAGGCAAAGATTTTTGCCTAGGCGATGGCTTTTCCTGTAGAAATGAGGCGCGAGTTTAAAAACGACAGAGGGCGTGGCAGTTCATGGACCACGTTCACATTTAGCGTAATCTAAATTCTGGAATCCTTCAGCTTTCGCCAAAATTAGAAACCTCTGTATTTTCAGCATTGCTATTTACCTCTTAGCTACTTTAAAAGACGAGTACCCCTGCAGTGAAACTAGTGTTTTCGGAGCACTCGCTGTGAAGATTGCGTCGAAGTAGTTTAATACAGTTTAACCTAGCCGTACCGAGAGTGTGATAATGGCATATAGTGCAAGTAGTATGTGCTGTCCGCAACATACTACGAAATACAGAGGTGAGACTGCCAGAAATGGCACTGAGGGCAGCATCAAGCACTATGGGGCAGCGAGGCGTCAGCTTTCTTAGCTCACTGGGTAGACTGGAGCAGCAGATACTCAAGATTTTGACCAGTGGGTATGGATCTAGTTACGGTGCCGCAGCGGCCCCTGTTCCTGCCAATACAGCGAGTAATGTAGCACATCCAACTGGGGTCATAACTACCAGAAAGATCATTAGTAAGAGCAGGATAACAATGAACCCCTTCTGCTGCTTCTCAAGTTGCTCTGTGACCTCTGGACTATTCGCCTTAGTTATGCCCCGCCTTTTCAGAGCTATTCTAGCCATATTGTGCTCCACCACACTTACCGTTGCGCTATCGACATAGACCTCTGGCAGCATTCGATTGCGATTTCTATTTTACCACATAAGTCCATAGTCTGCTGTCTGGTGCGGCATCTCGTCGTGGGATATGTTTGACAAATGTCTGACACTGGGACATGCTATACGGAGCTGCCCAGGCTACCGACTTTCAAGCTACGTTATTAAGGCACCCACTAATCTCCCTTTTGTTTATATATAGACCACGTTCCAAATCCTTTGGCTACCAAATTCCCTCCTTGGCGTATTTCTGACTCCAAGGCAGCTATTCTTCTACTTCGATGTATTACCCTAGTATCGCAGGTGAGGGTTCCAGATCTAGCGGCTCTGAAGTAGACTACACTGGTTTCTATAGTCTAACATAACTCATCGTCATCGATGTGAGAATACAGAGTGGCACCCATACTAGAGTCTGCCATTGTCAAGACGGCTCCTCCCTGCACTGCCTTATGGGGGTTTTGAGCAGCTTATCTTGGACCTCGAGCGTACATTGAGAATATTCTGTCTCCCACTTCGTAAAAGTCAAACCTATTAAATCACCGAAGGAATCGAATCCTGCTATATTATCAGGGACTTTCTTGGCCATGTTAGTTACCTCCGAAAATAGCTGGAGACTAAGTACTACGATATGGTTTTACTGCGGCAGTATATTTACGCAACCATGCTTCGACAGGCTGTATGTTTCGGCTTTCTATAATACTAGGCACGACTGCCACATGTCCGGTCCCTCACCTAGTTCCATGTGGTGCGTCCGTCTTCTTAATATCGTTTTTGAACCAGCAAGGCGCCTTCTCCATATGGCCCATGAGTTTAGTAAATGTGGAACACCAGCGATGAATCTTCCTGGCCGAGTGACAAAGAGGGCACCCTGAAATGGGAATGCCTGTTTGATAACCGGCATTGCTCTATTTCGATGTTACCTTCGACTGGTTTCATTTGCAGGTTGCTGGCTTTCCATACAGTATCCAAAGCAATATCGAGAATGGTCTCTCTGTTGCTAGAAGCAATGTGGCATATTGACACTAGCTTCAGCGGCGTTTTCAAGAAAGGGATGACAAGTTAACTAGAGTGAGGTTGAACCATTTGATCAAATGTGTTAAGAATATACTGCGTATTATCGCCCTTCGGGACTCAAATTATTGCTTTCGAGTCCGGATGCCCCAGATGAATTGGAATACCCAAGCCAGCTTCAGGAGGTGATTCGTGAGTGGAGAAGATAGAACTAAAGAACTGGCCGCTTTCCAATCAGCGGGACCTGCCGAGGCTGCGGATGGAGATATGATGGCTTTTATCTCTAGCCTCATAGAACACAATGCGGAACTCACACAGAGGCTTGATCAATTACATTCTCAGACGAAGTTTGCCGATGACATTGTGGCAGAGGCTCACAGGAAAGCAGAGGCTATTAGACTTTTGGCGGAAAAAGAAGCAAATGATAGGGCCACCGCCATCATCTCCCAATCCGACAATAAAGCCAAGCTGGAAGCAGGTAGAATTGTGGCAGGGGCCCGTAAGGAGGCAGAGGATATCAGACTCTTGATAGAGCGGGAAGCAAGAGATAGAGCAGCCGCCATTATTGGCCAGACTCAGAGTAAAGCCAACCTAGAGGCAAATAGAATTCTGGCAGAGGCTAAAGAGAAGGGTCAGGCTATCATCGAAGAAGAAACAAAGTCAGCGCAGCAGTACGGGCTGCTAATTATTAACAAGGCAAAAGAGAAGGCCATCTCGATACTTGAAGAAGCTAACATTCAGGTCCGCGTAGCTACCGACAAGCTTAGTCAAAAGGCTAGAAAATAATTCTGCAGAGCTGACCGCATCACGTAGCGTAGACGTCCCGGGATACCATTTTTGAGACGGTCTGTTATTAAGTGGCCTGAAACTGTTGGCTCGAATCTGTAGCTCTTCAAGCTACCTTATAGTCTATAATGTGGTGGAAATGAGTCTGCACATTCTGGCACTATGTGGTCTTGCAGCAGGTACACACCCATCACAATAAGCACGCAAACACTAACCCAGGGACAGTCCTCGCTGCAATATCTGGAATATCGCTGTTTCACCTTCCCCAGACAATCATGATGCGTCATTTTATTTACTTTTTCTGCCACTTTATGCCATCCTCTCGTAATCAAGTTGGACGATGCCTGCCGCTTTCAAATCATATGCCTTCAGCACATGAGGAATGTTTAGCGGTAATTAATATAATACTCCCTGGCATTTTATACATAGGCAATTGTTGCTTGTCAATAAGGTTATCCACGAAATTATCCACGAAATTGTATCTCATGCTTTGTTGGATAAGCTCAACCGCTATTTAGCTATACTGGTATCCTCGACTACCGACAAAGTCTAGGAGCCTGTCTGAGTAATATTTTCCTTGAAGCTAAATGCCCCCAGATTTTAGATGTTTCTAGCTTCGACTCGCTGATTACTCGGACACACTCCTAGCGAGCGAAGTAGAAAGAGTGTCATCGTCAACCTCTTGGCAGAGCAGCCAGTCTATCTTGTCCTCTGGCGCCTCATCCTGTCTTCAGTGTTCTACTTCACTTGCTGCTGGCTTCTAGCATTAGATAAATGTCGTGCCATAACATCGCCACAACTCTATGAAGGGGAGCAAATACAGTCTAGCCATTGCAGTTAGTGTGGTCCGACAATTGACCTATGCTCCCCGTACTTCGGGATGAAGCCCGGTATTATGAGTTACGTTGAACATCGCTAGCCCCCAAACAGTATGATAAGTCAACTAAAGTCTATTGAAAAATGGATACGAGTAGTGATAGAATGTACTAAGCAGAATTTAGCCACATTTGAAACAGCGCCTTCTAATGAAGGTGCTCCGTTCAATCGAAAACAGCAAATGCTTCTTAGCGTCTAGGTAATCTATGATGAGCGCAAACGACAAATTGCAGGCAGTTTCCAGATTGCCATCGTTGCCACGTGACGGGGGCTTCGATGAAGAGTTGTCATTTTTCGTTTCCAGCCTAATAGACCAGAATGCGGAACTGATGCGAAAGCTACAGGGACTGAATTCCCTCAGCGAGCTAGCAGATCAGATTATCGAAGAGATCCATAAACAAGCAGAGACTATCAAATCTCAGACCAAGCAAGATGCAAATGCCAGAGCGGCTGTTATTATCAGAGAATCGGAGGCGACAGCTAAGCTAGAGGCAGAAAAGATCTTAGCAGAGGCAAAACAAAAAGGGGAAGGCATCATCGAAGAAAAAACACAGATGGCAATCCAACAGGGGTTACAGATAATCCAAAAGGCACAGCAGCAAGCGCTGTCAATAATCGATGAGGTTGAGAAGCAGGCTGAGGGAATTGTAGGGTGGAAAAGCACGGGGGCCCGCTCCCCCGCTCTCCAACAGCGACTTAGAGGGAACAAGGTTAAATGAATATCCGGAGAGACAACCTGCATCTTGTGAGTACGAGTCATTCCCCGTCGGTGTTACGTTTTCTCCGATAACGGCGCCCTGTAGTGGTTCGTGCTGGCACGGGAAAGTGAGTGAGCTGATAGGGCGCTGCATCATCTCCGAGGGTTTCCCACTAACCTTATACTCAATTCTAATTTCGGAATCGCGCCCTCCATACACGGCAACAGCTACCTAGCGGCACTGGTACTGCTTCAGGCAGTTCTGAGAGATGACTGGCATAGTAATACCGGATCTTGAACAGAATAGCGTGAATTAACTCTTACTATCCATGGATGGCATCTCAACATTGGCACTCGCATGGTCACACACGTCTGGCACTAAGCATTGAACACATAGAGGCCGTGCGAACCTGCATATTTGCTCGGCCAAGTCTAAAAGGCTAGCATTATATTGAGCGGCGTTGAAATCAGGCAGCAAAGTCTCGCCCATAGCCTCGATAAGCCCTCGTGATGGCCGAGAAGGAAGGTTATTGCGGAAGATCCGAGATAGCATTCTCGATACGTTCGAATCAATGACGGCCAAATGAAGGCCATAACCGAAGCACATGATAGCATTGACGTTATGGGCCTGAAGGCCCAGAGCTCGGAGTGCGTAGGAATCCTTTGGTACGCCTGCTATCCCCTTGTTCAGAAGATCTTGGATTACTGACCTAATGAAAGTCCCATGGCGTTTGAGGTAGGAGAAGTCAAGGGCTCTTGCTAACTCATCTTCATTTGCTTCGACCAATGCGCTAAAGGAGGGAAAATGGAGAAGGAAACTACTATATACACGAGTAGCGACAGCATATGTGG
>Ga0209777_10005154_pt1 | contig 15192 bp, 11 predicted proteins | sample FrelakmetHBP12HB_FD_187147 | JGI IMG/M metagenome (GOLD analysis project Ga0209777, IMG submission 187147) | Freshwater lake sediment microbial communities from the University of Notre Dame, USA, for methane emissions studies -HBP12 HB (SPAdes)... | ecosystem: Environmental > Aquatic >... | reverse complement strand
CTATAAGTCCAAGAGGACGTTTTAGGATCATACTTAACTAACTTAACATTATTACGAGGTGAATTTTTTCTAGAAAATTCACTTGTCGATCTCATCAAATCTTCTATAGAAGTAGCTGTTTTTTCATTCCAATTAGGTAACTCAAAACTCAACACTATAGGATCATTATCTACTCTATAATTAGAAACTAAATTTTTAACGTCATATCTCTTATAGGGATTAACTAAAACAGGTTCGTTTTTAGCCCAATTTTCAGGACTAAAATTATATTTAAAGTCACTGTTTTCAGTGTCTCTAGCTATCTCATCATCCCTAAAATTTTTAAAATAGGGGTCACCTTCTCCAGGAGCATTATCAAAATTAAATACTTCAGGACGAGTTTGGTAAAAAGTATCCTGCAAATAATAATTAGCTTCATCAATTAAGCCACTTGGCTTAGCGATATCTTGGTAACCATCTATTTCATAAATTGAATACGCCATTAAATTTCCCTTATAGGGTTTGTATTCTTTTAAAAGGGCACTCTTCCGCGAAGAAGATTGCCCTTTTTTGCCTACTTGAACTCCTTTTTGGTTTATTAAACTTTTGTCTACACAGGTTCAAATCCTGTTCGGCTCAAACTAAAATTAAAATAACAGAAAAAACAAAAGATGAATCTAACGCTAGACGAAGAGCTCAAGATCAAGAATCTTGAGAAAGAGATCCAGAGTATTGAACAAGATTCGACAAAAATGCAGTTTCAGATTTCCGAAGAGCTAGCAATTTTCTCTTCTATGACGGTAAAAAAGTTTGAATCTTGAGAAGAAAGATTTGGCTTGTTAGAAAGAAGATTCGAAGCTTTAGAGGCTGTTACATTACGTATTCTCTTGAATCTTTCAGCTTTAAATGAAAAGCTTGAAAACAAGTAGTGAAAAAGAAAAAAGCGAGGAAGCAGCTAGCATAAGATAGCTGCTTTCAAGTCTACAGTCACTACTTTAGTAGTCTAGAATCTGTGTCTTAGAGAAAAAAAAAGCTAAGACTTAAAGCTAGAGAGACTTCCCTGCTTTTGATGAGTCTCTGTTGCTTCAGATTGAAGAACTTATAGGAGTAAAGAGTTAGGAAGGAGAGAGTGAGATTCGAACTCACGGAACCATTAAGTTCTTCTGATTTCAAGTCAGACGCGATAGACCACTCTGCCATCTCTCCGGAATTTTTTGAAGCTAAAATTTTGGACTTTCTTCTTCTTTGTTTCTTAGTTAAATTGACTATAACACCATTTTTAAGTAAATACAACTTCTGAACTTCAAAGTTCAGAAAACTTAGTTTTGTAAATCTTCTCCTCGGACTTCGTTCTCGGAGATTTCATTCATTTTTCAACTAAGGGACATTGTGTTTAGAACTTTGAAGTTTTGAGGGTAGGATTAAAATAAGATTATCTCTTTTAATAATTTTTTTTTGAGGAAAGTGAGGAAAGGGTTTATACTATTAGAAGGTTGAAGATCCACTGATTCTTTAACTTTTTTAAAACAGTTCTTTTACTCTCTAGTGTTTGTAGTCGACAAGTTTGGTTTTCGAACTAGAAAATGACGAACTGAAGCTCAAATCTAGGATTAGAACTTTGAAGTTCAAGAAATAGAGAAAGTAAGAGAAAAAATCCAAAGACCCACTTTTTAAAACTTTTAGGTTCTATTAAAACCTTTTTCCTTACTCTTTAAAGGTCTTTAACAACAATTTTTTATTTCAAGCTAAAAATTATGATTTTAGAAGCAAAGTGTCCCCGAACAGGGGCTTATACTCTCATTGACGCTTTAGTCCAAAATGGTGTGGAACATATTTTTGGCTACCCAGGTGGAGCAATTTTACCAATTTACGACGAATTATATCATTGGGAAAAGGCTGGTTTAATTAAGCATATTCTAGTAAGACATGAACAGAGTGCAGCTCATGCGGCCGATGCTTATTCGAGAGCAACAAATAAAGTTGGAGTTTGTTTTGCTACCTCTGGACCTGGAGCAACAAATTTAGTCACAGGAATTGCCAACGCACGAATGGATTCTATTCCAATGATTATCATTACAGGCCAGGTAGGACGTACTTTCATAGGAACAGACGCCTTTCAAGAAATAGATATTTTTGGAATTACCTTACCTATTGTAAAACATTCTTATACCCTTCGTGAAACGGATCGCTTACCTAAAATTTTAGCCGAAGCTTTCTTTCTTGCTCAAAATGGTAGACCAGGGCCTATTTTAATTGATATACCTAAAGACGTTGGCTTAGAAGAAATCGAGAGTTATTCCTACCCCAAACTCTTCGATTTATTTCTAGAAAACGACTATCGTATTGGGTATAGAACAAATGTGACTTCTTTTGAACGTTTTCTGTTTCATGTAAGAAAAGCATATCAACCTTTATTTTACGTGGGGGGTGGAGTTGTTCGTGCCAATGCTTTTAAAGTGCTTCAACAAGTAGTCAAACTTTGTCAAATTCCAGTAACAACAACTCTGATGGGAAAAGGGTCGTATAGTGAGGAGGATCACTTGTCTTTGGGAATGTTAGGGATGCACGGAACAGCCTACGCCAACTTTTCGGTGAGCGAATGTGACTTACTGATTGCTTTAGGAGCACGGTTTGATGACAGAGTGACTGGCAAACTAGAGGAATTTGCTCCTGACGCAGAAGTTATTCATATGGACATCGACCCTGCCGAGATTTCAAAAAATCGTTGTCCTAACTTAGCCGTGATAGGTGATTTAAGAAAAATCTTGCTTCAACTTTTAAGAGAAATGAGGATTTCAACTCTTCCAGTGGTGGGTCCTGCCTCTGTAGCTTGGTTAAAGCGAAATTATCAATGGAAAGAAGCCTACCCACTGATGGCTCAAAATTACAAGGCAAAAACTCTTTCCCCACAAGAAGCTATTTTTTTAATGGGAAAAAACCACAAAGATGCTTTTTTTACAACAGACGTTGGACAACATCAAATGTGGTCTGCTCAGTTAATTAATTGCCAACCTAAGAAGTGGATTTCAAGTTCCGGATTAGGAACAATGGGATTTGGTCTTCCGGCAGCCATTGGAGCCAAAGTAGCTAACCCAAATCAGGATGTGATATGTGTGACAGGGGATTCAAGCATTCAAATGAGTATTCAAGAACTTGGGACAATTTCCCAATACCAGTTAGGGATCAAAGTCCTGATTATAAATAACGGATGGCAAGGAATGGTTCGACAATGGCAAGAATCCTTTTACGGAAATCGATTTTCAAACTCTTATATGAAAAACGGGATGCCCAACTTTGCCGACGTTGCCAAAGCCTATGGAATTAGTGGATATCAAGTTCATAGTTTAGAAGGTTTACAGGAGTTAGTGACTCAAACAATGAAAGACAATCAACCGCTCCTAATTGATGTCAATGTCATTGAAAATGAAAATTGCTATCCTATGGTTTCTCCTGGAAAAAGCACAAATCAAATGATGGGAATAGAAATTAAGATTCTACCAAAGATCTAATCTAGGTTTTTTCTGAAAACTTTTTGTGTCAAAACGTCTTTAGAAGCGCACGTCTCGAATTTGTCTCGAACTAAAGATTTTTTAAAAACTTCAACATTAGTTTATGTCGAAGTTTTTATTTCTATTTCTTCTTAGAACATCCAAGATTCGGTCTTGGTCTTCGATAATGATATTCAGACTTCTTATTAAAAAAGTTAGTAAATACCCGGCTCCTAGTCCTAGTACGGTAGGTATTAGTAATTGTAGAGTATTAAATCTTTCTTTCAGTATAATTAGTTTCATTCTAAAAAACCATTCAGCCCAAGTTTTTTTTGAAAGACTTGGTTGAACGGTTGGTAAATCTTTTGGGAGATCCTCCAAAGCGAAAACCTTTAACGGATGAGATAGGCTCCCAAACGCGATCGATAACAAAAAGGACTTTGCAAAAATTCTAATAAATTTTTTCTCTTTTGGCGTTTTGCGAAACTCTCGAAGCTTCGTTAAAAGCATTCTTAGTTTTCTTACTCTTTTAATTTTTAGTAAAAAACTTCCTGATTTTCTTACCACCATGCCTCCTAAATTTTGATTTTTTCTTAAAAGGATTCTAGGACCTTTAAGAAATCTTGCGGATAAATCTACCATAGCAATTCGTTTTTTGGTTATAAGTAAGTATTGAGATTATCTTACCGTAGATAAAGGTAAAATAACAAAGCTGAACAAACTTTAATCTCAGAACTTTTTAGAAATATTTTAGTTCTAGTCTAAGTTTCTAGAAATTCGTAAGTTTGTGTTCCTGTAAATTTAATAGATCCTGGATTTGGATTTTTTCCGATTGAAAACTCGCGTTTTCCAACTGCTACTCGTCCATCATTTACCTTTTCAGGAAAAACACCATCTGCTGGATGAATAAATTGAATTTCACCACTAGGTACCAATCGGAAAATTCGGTAGTCGTTAATTTTGAAGTTCGTCTTAATTTGTTTTCCCAAAGCAAGACACTGCTCTTTTTTAGCAAAATAAACAAGATTTGAGCCTTCTTTCATAATAGCTGCGCCGCCTGTAGGCATTTCAAAAATGTTTTTTTCTACTGGAAAAGAAGAGTTTTCAATGGTAGGTTTTTTTCTATCATTTGTCCACGTCATAACGTACTTTTCCTCTGTTTCTGCCGCTTGCAACCAACCCCCGGTGCTTCCGCCGAATTCTGGGAAATAAACCGCATTTTGGACGTCATGTGCCTTATTATATGTAGTCATATTTTAGTTTATATTTTCCTAGTAGTAGATTAGGATTACTCTAAAATAAAAAAAGTCAACTTTTCGATTTAAAACTTTTAAGATCAAAATCTAAGGTATCTTTCTTTCAGTCTTATCTTTTTTCTCTCTTCTCTTTTAAAATCACTTGTTTTTGCGAAGAGATAAGAAAGAGAGGTTCCTGGCAGTTCAAAGTAAGATCTAAAAAAGATCAAAGGGAGAATTTTAGAAGGGTTAGCGGAGAATGGATTCGAACCATTGGCCTTCGGGTTATGAGCCCGACGAGCTACCAGACTGCTCTACCCCGCCTTTTCTTACCCACATTCTATTATAATCCAATCTTTCTAATTTTCAAAATTAGTCTAATTTAAATAGAAGGAACAGTCCAAGATTCCATGACAAAAGAGTGAAAATTGTTCTTGAAATTCGTTCAAGAATCGGTTTAATTTTTTGAGTGCTAATTAATTTATCATTTTTTAAAATCGACAAAGGTTTTTCCCAAACCTGTCCATCATACCAGGAGGCTTCTTCATAAAATAATCTAGGTTGATTAAACTCTTTTTCAACTTGTTTCCAACGTGCAAAAATCACTAGAATAAGAAAAAAAAGAGAATTTAAACTAATAGCGACATTAATTAATAACCAGTCAAAAAGATAACGATTATCTAGAAGAGTGGAAGAGCGAAAAAAGCAAATAAGAATAAAAAAGAAGGAAAAAAGAGAAAGTAATTTTTTGTCATAATTCTTTTTCGACAAAGTTGTCCAATTAGTTAAGGGATTCTCTTTTAATCCAATATAAGTATTAATTGGTTTTTGATCCTCGGGAACCGGACACAATAAAAAAATTTTAATATTTGAATTCATTCTTAAGAAGGGTAAAAACTAGCTTAACTACCTTCCAACCGAAGGTTGACCTTTGGTTTTTAACCTTCGGTTCGTCCAAGGGTTTTGAGGAGTCATAGATCTATTTAAAATTTGATGCACGTAATCTAGAGTCTGCGTCTTTGTAAGACGTTTAGAAAAAATGAGTATCTACTAGAACCTGAAGAACAAAGTTCAAAGAGCAATCCTTGAGTGCTGAGGGGTAGAAAAAAAGAAGAGTTTTCTTTTTTTTTCTTAGAAATCAGTCGTCTTTGTTTTAATGAGTAAAAGAACTAATTGAAGAAATAAGCAGCCCCAAGTAATATTTTCCAGAGGATTTGAAACCGAAGTTGACGTGCTATTTGTCGTTAATTCTTTACTACTTTGATTTTGATTTAAAATGAAGAGAATCCCAAGGAGACTGTTGCCGAGTAAAATAAAATTGAGAGAACTTGTTACCTGAATCACGTTTAACCTCATTTAGAACCTTAAGGTTCAATTTAAAAAGTAGAATCCATGGGCTCCCAAAAATCTTAGAACCGAAGGTTGAGCTTTGGTTTTTGAACTTTGGTTTTTGATTCTTGGACCTTCGTTTCCTCAAAGGAGTCTTTTTCCTTTTAGAACCTGAACTGTCGAAAATCAGAGATCTTAAGCAAAGTTCAATGAACTTTGTCAAAATTTATGTGTTAGCTTGTACTTGTAAAAAAACAAACCCTAAGCCTAATCCAAAAAGTGTAATTCCAAAACAACAAGCAGCCGTTGTAACGATTTCTCCCATATATTTGTAGTTTGTTAAGATTTCTATAAATGAATTGTATTGATCTTTGAACGTTGTTTGTAGATTGATATTAGCTGAAGGTCAGGAAAAATCTTTGATGAATCAAAGGTCAACCTTCGGTAGAGAGTCGGAACTAGTAGAACGTAGATGACTCTTTAAAAACCGTTTCTTCCCCAAACAACTAGAGCTAATGAAAAAGAAAATACTAACATTAAAGAAGCCCACCCTAAACTAAGTACGTCAATCATAACTGTGTTTACTTTTAACTTAATACAATTTTATTTTAATGCTATTTATTATTATTTTAGGATTCTGCCCTTTCTCCTATGCCTTACATCGAAGGTTAAAGAATTGAAGTTCAGAAAAAGAATAAAGGAAAAGACTAGGACTAGGACTAGGAATAGAAAGTAAACAATTAGTTCTTTCCTTTATACTGTTATAATAATTAAGAAAATAATAAAAACAAAGGAATTTTTATGATCACAGAATTAAATATTTATGTTGCTCTTGGATTAGCACTTTGCCTTTTGGCTCTTTCTGTTCGCTTAGGTGTCTCATTGTATCAATCTTAACCAGTCGGGTGGAGAGTAGATTTGATGTTGTTTCCTGTTGATTGCTTGTAAGGGAAACTGGGAATGGAAATTTGACGAAGATCTCTCAGAGTTTTTTGTCTTTTGATGAACCGAAGGTCTAAAAGGTCAAAGAGCTCTTAACTTGAACTTCTTCTTTCCAGCGTCAGTGTCTTCTTGTATTCTAGAATGAGAAAGCAAAGAAGTTAAAAAAACTCAAGAGTACCTAATTCTTAAGGACCGTGAACGATTCTTTATTCTTTACTTAAGAACCTTTCAGAATTTGAGTTGAACCTTCGGGTCGCGGTGGACTCTATTCTCTTTTCTCTTTTTCTTTTCTTGGATGTCAGAGAAGTCTAGACAGCCAATCCTTTGACGAGCCGAAGGTCCAAGTCTAGATAAAAGGTTCAGGTAAAAAGTTTTATTATTTTAAAAAGGAAAGTTAAGGAACTAAAGCAAATAGAACTATGTCAACAGTTAAAAATTTAAATAACTTCCCTTTTGCCGCTATTATTGGACAAGCAGAAATGAAGTTGGCTCTCCAATTAAATGTGATTGACCCTAAAATTGGAGGAGTGATGATTATGGGAGATCGAGGGACCGGAAAATCAACTACAATTCGAGCATTAGCAGATCTTTTACCTGACATCACTATCATTAAAAATGATCCATTCAATACCGATCCAAAGGGATTAATTAAACACTACGAAACTGAAGACATTAAAATTCCAATGGTGGAGCTGCCTTTAGGGGCGACAGAAGATCGTGTTTGCGGAACAATTAATTTGAAAGAAATTTTATCTGGTGGGAGTAGCACGTTTGAACCAGGCTTGTTAGCTCGTGCAAACCGAGGAATTCTCTATGTAGATGAAATTAATTTGTTAGATGATCATTTAGTCGATGTCTTATTAGATTCGGCTGCCTCTGGTTGGAATACCGTGGAACGGGAAGGCATTTCAATTAAACATCCTGCCAAATTTATTTTAGTAGGTTCCGGAAACCCAGAAGAAGGAGAATTAAGACCCCAATTGTTAGATCGTTTTGGAATGCATGCAGAAATTCGCACGATTCGTGAACCAAACTTACGAGTAAAAATCGTCGAAGAAAGAATAAGTTTTGATCAATCTCCAGAAACATGGTTTGAAAAATATGAAGATGAACAAGTAGTGATTCAGAATCGTATTATTACAGCTCAAAATTCATTAGATAATGTCATAATGAACAAAGAGTTTCAATTAAAGATTTCACAAGTGTGTAGTGAATTAGAAGTGGAAGGACTTAGAGGTGATATTGTTACGACACGAGCTGCAAAAGCATTAACTGCTTTTGAATGTCGACAAGAAGTAACTATGGATGATATTAAACGAACAATTACCCTTTGCCTACGTCATCGTTTACGTCGCGATCCAATGGAGTCCATTAATTCAGGACACAAAATTGAAGCTGCTTTCGAGAAAATATTTTCGGGTGTAATAATTTAAATCTTTTTGAATCTTTCAGAACCAGAAGGTTCTCTTGACGTGAGCTCAGTAGGATTCGAACCTACATTAGAAACTTAGAAGGTTTCCGTCCTAATCCCTTAGACGATGAGCCCATTATGAATTGTTTTTTCTTTCCTCAAGTTCTTTATCTTCAAGTTCCGTTTTCTTTAGATTCTTCATTAAAATCAAACAAGAAAAGAAGAAAACAAAGTGAAAGAATTTCGTGGTCCTGAACTTTCTAAAGAAGAACTCCAAGATCAAAAGATTAAAACAAGATCAAAAGATCAAAGTTCAGCACACCTTTCGCTTAAACGCAGGGTTCCCACTAGGCGGTACTGGATTTGAACCAGTGGCCATCTGCTTGTAAGGCAGATGCTCTACCGCTGAGCTAACCGCCTTTATACTAAAATTATAAACCCTTTTAGACCAAAAAAGATAATTTTAAAAATCTTTTGAACTTTCTTACAAGACATAAATAGCTAGTCAGTTTCTTTAAGTCCACTTTGAAACTTGATGAGAAGCAGCCCTTTTTGTCATTATCTTATTGTGGCCAAGCTCCTCGCTTTCATTTTCTAGGGCAAAATGCACTAATATTTACATAAGTACACTTGCTATAGATACGTAAGAAATATAACATAAATCTATCAGCCATTTTAATTATGGTTTTACCACTACTCTTCACAATAAGAGTATTGTTCCTGAAGAGTTTGATTTGCCTAAAAGCCCTTCTTTCAATGTATTAGAAGACCTTTTAGGCCCAAAGCTTCAAGAATACGGAGATTTCTTTTTGGATTATAAATATCCATCATCCGAATTTTTTTTAATATTTTCGCAACCTTCGTTTACAAAGGTAATAATCCTAAGTAGAAGCTCTTGCTCTTCAATTTTGTATTGTTTGTCGGCAAGAATTTTTAAGAAATTTCGCTGAGCATCTCGTAAAACCCAAAGGGTACCAAAAGAAAGACCAAATCTCAGCGTGAGAGGTAGCACAGTGTGTAGCAAATTGTAACGATTCTCTAAAAAGAACTCCTTCCAAGAGCGTGAGTTTTGCTTCTTTAAGGGTTCAAGTGGTAGTTCAATACAATACGCTAAGTTTGGTTTTAAAAGGAATAGCGCTATACCGCACGTAAAGCCTATAATAATTCGGCGACCAACCGGAGTAAGACTAGCTTTTTTAATCTTTTCACTTCTTTTTTTTATTGAAAAAAACAAAAATGCTATCACCTTATGAAAAACCTTTTTCATTTATAACCTTTTTACTCATCTATTCTTTCTCTAAATCTATGTATATAGATGTATACTGTTTAAGTAGTTAATTATACAAATGAAAAGTTAACTTTTCATTTGTATAATTAATTTAAATTACTTTATTTAGTCAATTGGTTTTAATTGTAAAACAGGTTCTGTTTCACGGTTAATTCCTTTTTCAAACCCAGCAGCCGCTGCGCGTGCACGTCCCGCGTGCCACCAGTGGCCTACTAATAAGAAGAATCCAAGAATATAATGAGAACATGTCAACCATGAACGAGGAGAACAGTAGTTTACAGAGTTAATTTCTGTGGCTACACCAGCTACTGAATTTAATGAGCTTAAGGGAGCATGTGTCATATATTCAGCTGCTCTACGTTCTTGCCAAGGCTGGATATCATTTCTGATCTTGTTAATATCTAATCCGTTTGGACCTCTTAAAGGTTCAAGCCATGGAGATCTCATATCCCAGAAACGCATTGTTTCACCACCAAAAATGATTTCTCCGCTTGGAGAACGCATTAAATATTTTCCTAATCCTGTAGGTCCTTGCGCCGAAGCAATGTTAGCTCCTAAACGTTGGTCACGAACAAGGAAAGTGAAAGCTTGTGCTTGTGACGCTTCTGGACCTGTAGGACCAAAGAATTCACTCGGATAAGCTGTATTATTATACCATACAAAAACAGACGCTGTTAGACCCATCACGGCTAAAGCAGCTAAGCTATAAGATAAGTAAGCTTCACCGGACCAGACGAAAGCTCTTCTTGCCCAAGCAAAAGGTTTTGTTAAAATATGCCAGATTCCTCCTGTTAAACAAAGGATTCCTACCCAAATATGGCCACCTACTAAATCTTCCATATTGTTAATAGAAATGATCCAGCCGTCACCACCGAAAGGTGATTTAAAAACATAGCCAAAAATAACAAGGGGATTTAGAGTTGGGTTTTTGATTAAACGCACATCACCGCCACCTGGAGCCCAAGTATCGTATACACCACCTACGTACATGGCTTTGATAACTAATAAGAAAGCACCAATTCCTAGTAAACATAAATGAATCCCTAAGATTGTTGTCATTTTATTTTTATCACGCCAGTCATAACCGAAAAGTGGAGCATTTGTTTCTAGTGTATCTGGACCAAAAAGAGAGTGATAGATTCCACCAAATCCTAGGACAGCAGAAGAGATTAAATGTAAAACACCTACTACGAAATAAGGGTAAATATCAATAATTTCTCCCCCAGGTCCTACTCCCCAACCTAAAGTTGCCAAATGGGGAAGAAGAATGAAACCTTGGTCGTAAAGAGGTTTTTCTGGAATAAAATGAGATACTTCAAATAAAGTCATCGCTCCACACCAAAATACCATTAATCCAGCATGGGCTACATGAGCCCCAAGTAGTTTTCCTGAAAGATTAATGAGTCTTGCGTTTCCAGCCCACCAGGCAAATCCTGTAGATTCAATTGTTTTATCAGTCGTAATTTCTAAATCATCAAAGCGCGTTTCCACGTGGCAATACCTCTTCTGGGAATATATAATTTTCATGGGGTTGATCCTGAGCGGCCATCCACATGCGAATACCTTCATTTAAAAGAATGTTTTTTGTGTAGAATGTTTCAAATTCTGGATCTTCTGCTGCTCTTAATTCTTGAGAAATGAAGTCATAAGCACGCAAGTTTAGAGCTAAACCAACGATTCCTACGGCACTTGCCCAAAGACCTGTTACAGGAACGAATAACATAAAGAAATGTAGCCATCGTTTATTTGAGAAAGCAACACCAAAAATTTGAGACCAGAATCTATTCGCAGTCACCATAGAATATGTTTCTTCAGATTGAGTTGGTGTAAACGCACGGAATGTGTTTGCAGCATCTCCATCTTCAAATAATGTATTTTCTACAGTTGCCCCATGAATAGCACATAAAAGAGCTCCTCCTAAAATTCCAGCAACTCCCATCATATGGAAGGGATTTAATGTCCAATTGTGGAACCCTTGTAAGAATAATAAGAAACGGAAGATAGCCGCCACACCAAAACTTGGAGCGAAGAACCAACTAGCTTGACCTAAAGGGTAAAGTAAGAAAACAGAAACAAAAACAGCAATTGGACCTGAAAAAGCTAAAGCGTTGTACGGACGAATTCCAACAAGACGAGCAATTTCAAACTGACGTAAACAGAAACCAATTAAACCAAAGGCTCCATGTAAAGCAATAAATGCCCAAAGACCGCCGATTTTAAACCATAATGTTAAGTTCCCTTGAGCTTCTGGACCCCAAAGTAATAGAAGAGAATGTCCCATACTGTTGGCTGGAGAAGAAACAGCCACTGTTAAGAAGTTGCACCCTTCTAAGAAAGAGCTTGCTAATCCGTGTGTGTACCATGAAGTAACAAATGTTATTCCTGTTAACCATCCACCTAAAGCTAAATAAGCACAAGGAAATAGAAGTAATCCGGACCAACCAACAAAGACAAAACGGTCACGTTTTAACCAGTCATCAATAAGTCCAAATAAACCTTCTTTTTTTGTTTGTACTTGACCAATTGTAATTGTCATATTTAAAAAAGAAATTTTTTATGTAATTTTTGTCAAGGAAGTTAGAGACACGGAAGGCATAAGATTGACTCCTTGACGTCATTTGAATAGAGGAGTTGTTGCTATGTTTTTTCTTGAAATAAGATATCTAGTTTTCCTGCTAGTCTAAGATCCTTTAATGGCTTATTAGGTATTTAGGATCTGATAAACTTTAGAAGACTTGTCGGTAGCTCCAAAAAAGGGGAAAAAAGATATTTTTTGAAAGATCTCTTTTGTTTGGGAATCCTTGTTTTTTATCCAAGAATTCTTACTCTAGTTACTAACTTTTTTGTAAGTTTTTTACACTAACTCTTTAGTCTTTATGACATAGAAGAAGAGGAAAAAATTTACTAACTTTTTAATTGACTCTTTATTCCTCAAGCTGTCTATTTTATCTTTTATTCCTTTTCAGGCTCTTACTACTAATTATTAGTAATCATATTCATTGTAACTAATCTTTGAAAGGTAACTATCAGTTATTATATGTATTCTCTTCAGTGTACTTATTTAATGAGAGCTGTTTTTTCTACGATTTTTCTTAAAACTTAGATACTTTTATTTAAAATCTGTTGTCTATTGACAAAAGTACTAATACTAATGTATTATTATTATTTATGATAATAATAATACAAATAGAGAATGCACTAAGGTATTAGTATTATTAATAATAAAAAGTAATTAATTATTATTTTTAATAATTTTAGAGTTATTACTATCTAAACTAGGTTTTTATATGAGAAATTCAAAGATGAGCTTTCTTGGCTGTTGATGTTAGGTCTACTAAGAAGTTCTTACTTGCTTAGAAAACACTTTTCCTAATACTATTTAGGAACTTAAAAGAGGTAGAACCTAATAAAAAAAGACAAAATTTCTTCTTTTGTTGTATAAATTACTAAAAAAGTTTTGATTTCATAAGTCTTTTAGAACTAGAGTTATCTAAGTTTGATTAAAAACTAACTCACTTTCTTAAGTTCAAGAGTAATCTTCTTTACCTTGCCCTTTTTTTTTGAAAGAAAGCGTTTTTATTATTTACTTTAGTCTAATGTCTCTTTTTGCTTTCGTTCAATAGTTATTTCAGTTGTTTTTGCTTTTTCTTTCTACACTTTCTATATTTAGTCATTCCCATATGACTTTTTTAATAGTCTTTTTTTTTTTATTTCTTTTTTTTACTTTTATTTTTTTCATTAATTAGATTAGTTATTGACTAGCTTATTCTTTTTACTTCTTTTTTGTTGAACTATTACTCATAGAATAGAGGTTCATTGCTTAAATTAAAAAAGAGTCTTAATTTTCAAAACCTGTCCTTATTTAAATTTTTGTTCTTAAAAGTCTAAACTTTTTGTCATTTGTATTGAATTACTCTTCTAAATCTATCTAAACTAGGTTCTCGAAATAGGGTACCTTGGATGTTTTTAACTGCTAAAGTACGCAATAATTTCTGACTTGTTACTCTTTATAATATAAAGTTTCTCTTCCTCGTACTTTTTCTATTTCTTTTTGTTTATATTAAAAAAAAAAATTGTTTCTTAAATTTTTCTCCTAGCTTGACAGAATATTCTTGCTATGACTATAATAAGCATTGTTTGTAAACAAATGAATTTTTACTTTTCAAAGTCAATTTTCTTTTTCTTAAAAGGAAAAGTTAAACTACAAATAAATACTGGAAAAGATAAGTACAAAAAGAACTTTTAAGTTCTGAGTCAGTACTTTTTATTAAGAGTTTGATCCTAGCTCAGGATGAACGCTAGCGGTATGCTTAACACATGCAAGTCGTACGGAAAAGCAATTTTTAGTGGCGAACGGGTGAGTAACGCGTGGGAAATTTGCCTTTAGGAAGAGGATAACACCTGGAAACAGCTGCTAAAACTCTATATGCCGTTTACGGTGAAAAAAGTAATTTGCCTAAAGAGAAGCCCGCGTCTGATTAGCTAGTTGGCAGGGTAAAGGCCTACCAAGGCGACGATCAGTAGCTGGTCTGAGAAGACGATCAGCCACACTGGAACTGAGACACGGTCCAGACTCCTACGGGAGGCAGCAGTGAGGAATTTTCTGCAATGGGCGAAAGCCTGACAGAGCAATACCGCGTGAGGGATGAAGGCCTACGGGTTGTAAACCTCTTTTCTCAAGGAAGAAGAACTGACATTACTTGAGGAATAAGCATCGGCTAACCCTGTGCCAGCAGCCGCGGTAATACAGGGGATGCAAGTGTTATCCGGAATTATTGGGCGTAAAGCGTCTGCAGGTTGATATTTAAGTCTTTTGTTAAACCTCCGGGCTCAACCCGGAATCTGCAAAGGAAACTATTTATCTTGAGTATGGTAGGGGTAAAGGGAATTTCCAGTGGAGCGGTGAAATGCGTAGATATTGGAAAGAACACCAACAGCGAAGGCACTTTACTGGGCCAGTACTGACACTCAGAGACGAAAGGTAGGGGAGCAAACAGGATTAGATACCCTGGTAGTCCTACCTGTAAACGATGGATACTAGATGTTGTGTACCTCCGGGTAGGCAGTGTCGTAGCTAACGCGTTAAGTATCCCGCCTGGGAAGTATGCTCGCAAGAGTGAAACTCAAAGGAATTGACGGGGGCCCGCACAAGCGGTGGAGCATGTGGTTTAATTCGATGCAACACGAAGAACCTTACCAGGACTTGACATGAAGAGAAGTTTTCCGAAAAGAGAATGTGCTACGGCCTCTTACACAGGTGGTGCATGGCTGTCGTCAGCTCGTGTCGTGAGATGTTGGGTTAAGTCCCGCAACGAGCGCAACCCTTGTTTCTAGTTAGTATTCTAGAAAGACTGCCGATTATAAATCGGAGGAAGGTGAGGATGACGTCAAGTCATCATGCCCCTTACGTCCTGGGCTACACACGTGATACAATGGACACGACAAAAAGTTGCCAGTCTGCGAAGATGAGCTAATCTCTAAACGTGTCCCTAGTTCAGATTGTAGGCTGCAACTCGCCTA
>Ga0209777_10005153_pt1 | contig 15193 bp, 12 predicted proteins | sample FrelakmetHBP12HB_FD_187147 | JGI IMG/M metagenome (GOLD analysis project Ga0209777, IMG submission 187147) | Freshwater lake sediment microbial communities from the University of Notre Dame, USA, for methane emissions studies -HBP12 HB (SPAdes)... | ecosystem: Environmental > Aquatic >... | reverse complement strand
TGCAATTGGAGCAATGGACGAGCGATCCAAAAAATAAAGAATATTATATCCCAAACGAAAAAGATAGAAAATTTATAATTGAAGATAAAGATCATTATAAAAAAGAAGGAGTTTTTTATATTCCTGAAAATGCGCGTTGGGAATATTTGCAAGCCAGAGCGATGCATGCAGATATTGGAAAATATATCGATGAAGCAATGGAAGAGATTGAAAATGAAAACCCAAAACAACTAAAAGGAGTTTTACCTAAAATTTTTACACAAACAAAACTTGAAGGACAAGTTATTGGAGAATTAGTTAATATTTTTTCAAAAATTAAATTTGACCACAACATTGATAAAGAAAAAGATATTTTAGGTAGAGTCTACGAATATTTTTTGGCTCAGTTTGCTACAACCGAGGGAAAGCGTGGAGGAGAATTTTATACACCGCGTTCTATTGTTAATCTTATAGTAGAAATTTTGGAGCCATTTGAAAACGCCCGTATTTTTGACCCGGCCGTTGGAAGTGGTGGAATGTTTGTGCAGTCGGGAGAATATCTAAAAAATAAACACAAAGATTCATCTCGCGTCGCTTTTTTCGGACAAGAGAGTAACCCAACAACTTTGCGCCTTTGTAAAATGAACCTTGCCATAAGGGGAATTTTTGGACAAATAGAATCTGGCAATTCTTATTACGATGATAAATTTCCCGACTTAAGAGCGGATTTTGTTTTAGCAAATCCACCTTTTAATGCAGAGTGGGAGCCAGGCCGTTTAAGCGATAACGACCCAAGAATTAAATATGGCATTCCGCCATCGGGCAACGCTAACTTTTTGTGGATTCAGCATTTTATTCATCATTTGGCACCGAATGGTATGGCTGGTTTTGTTATGGCAAACGGAGCATTGGCAGTTAGTGGCAAAGAGGGAGAGATTAGAAAGAAAATCGTTGGGGCTGATTTAATTGATGTTGTCGTTGCCTGTCCGCCCAAAATGTTTTATAGCGTGGCATTGCCGGTTTCGCTTTGGTTTGTTACAAAAAATAAAAAAGAGGGTAAATTTAGGGACAGGACTGGCGAAACGCTTTTTATAGATGCAAGGGAAACGTTTGAACCAATTTCAAGAAAACAGGTAATATTCAATCCAGAGCAAATAAAAAAAATTGCGAATACCGCTCGTGCTTGGCGAGGTGAAAAAGGAGTAGGAGAATATAAAGATATTGCAGGTTTTTGTAAATCAGTAAAAAAAGAAGAAATAACTAAAAACGGTTATGTTTTAACGCCCGGCCGTTATGTCGGAATTGCGGAGGAAGAAGACGACGGCATACCATTTAAGGATAAAATGAAAAAATTAACCGGCGAATTAGAACAATATTTTTCAGAAAGCCGAAAATTAGAAAAACAAATTGAAAATAATTTAAAGAATTTAAATGGCTAAATACAATTTCGTAAAAATTGTTTGTGATGCATGTTGTCATAAACCAAATGCTCACCTGGGAAACGTAGGAAAAGGCAAATCAGCTGGCGGTGCGGTTTTGCTTGATGACGTAGGTAATATTATAAGTGAACATGGGTTTTATTTCGGAGAGATGACTCCTCCGCAAGCCGAGTATACTGCGTTGATTAAAGCTCTTGATAAAGCATCTGCAATTTGTCGTGGTGATTTGGAAGTTTGGATGGATAGCGAATTTGTTGTTAAACAAATGAACGGCGATTATGGAATTAAATCAGAAAATATGAAGCCCCTTTTTGCAGAAGTGAAAAAATTAGAGAATAGATTCGACACTATTAAATATTTTCATCATGGGAGAGAAACTGTTTTAGCCAAAAAAGCCGATCAATTAGCAGAAAGAGAATATAAAAAATATCAGAATTAATATGATAAAAAATAAAATACAGCCTAAAAATTGGCGGAAAGTGAAGTTGGGAGAAGTCGCCGATATCAAGAATGGGAAAACAAATACTCAGGACGCGGTGCCTCGTGGCGCGTTTCCTTTTTTTGATAGGTCAACGCAAATAAAGCGCAGTAATAAATTTTTATTTAATACGACAGCCGTGATTCTGCCCGGCGAAGGAGCGGAATTTATTCCTAGGTATTACTCGGGAAAATTTGATTTGCATCAACGGGCTTATGCAATTATTCCGCATAAAGAAATAAATTCTCATTATTTATACTATTCTGTTTTTTCAAGCAGAAAAATTTTTGCACAGAATGCAGTGGGAAGCACGGTTAAGTCGCTGCGCATGCCAATTATTCAGGATATACCGGTTATGCTTCCACCGTTTGAGGAACAAAAAAAGATTGCCGGAATACTTAAATCTTTTGATGATAAGATTGAGCTGAATAATAAAATTAATCAAAATTTGGAGCAAACCGCGCAGAATATTTTTAAGGAATGGTTTGTTAAATTTAAATTCCCGGGGTATAAAAAAGTAGAAATGATTGATTCCGAATTAGGAAAAATACCAGAGGGATGGAAAGTAAAAAGGCTTGGTGATGTCGCAGATGTTCAATGGGGCGACACTTCAATTACAAAGTCGGCATATATTAAAGAGGGATACCCCGCCTATAGCGCATCCGGCCAAGATGGTTTCAGAAAAATTTATGATTTTGACCGAATAGGGGTTATTATAAGTGCAATTGGCGCCAATTGTGGTCAAACTTGGCTAGCTCGAAATAAGTGGTCAGTAATCAAAAATACAATTCGTTTTTGGAGTATTGATAAGGCAATAAGCACCGAATATTTATTTTTGATAACAGGTAAGAAAGAAACATGGCCACAACGCGGGTCAGCCCAGCCGTTTATAACTATTGGTGACGCAAGAAAAAGAAATATTTTGATTCCCCTATCAAGTGTTATGAAGAAATTCAATGATTTTTTAGTGACAGCATATTCTAAAATGGATAACGTGCAATTAGAAAATCAAAAATTAGCATCTCTCCGCGATTTGCTTTTACCAAAATTAATGAGCGGAGAAACAAGAGTATAAATATGAAGGACTTTTTATTTGACTTAAAAGATTACAAAGAAATTCCGGGTTTACAACGTCCATGGGATGGAGAAAGGCCATTTTTAGTACCTATATTTTTTGAAAAATCAGTACTTACGAGATATCTTTATGATTCTACATATAAATGTGAATTCTGTTCAGAAACTTATGGAACCATAAATCTTTCAGAAAGCTATATTTCTTTTGGAATAAATCCCAACGGTTTAATTATAATGTGGTTGGGAGACTTAGAAGAACTACCGGAAAAAGAAAAATTGTATCTTCTAAGCCACAACATTCCATCAGATCATAATATAAAGTCGGAATTTTACGACGCACAGATCGACGCCCAATTTACAGATCCCGTAAAGGAGGTGGATTTGTTAATTACTAAAAATAAACTAAATGAAGCTTTTAATAAAAAGTTTAATTTCAAATTATTTAAAACCGAGTATCCCGACACTGACTCTCTTTTCTCTATTTGTAGTAAATATAAGAAAGTTTTGTTGAATGGGGAAGATGATTTTAAAAGAATAATTAGTGAGTGGAACGAACTACTCATAGAAGATATTGATTTTGATAATCTTAAAAAATATACTGGAATAAATGATATGGGTGGTATAAAGTTGCTAGAAACTTTGGCTTGTAAAAAAATGAGTATGCGACAAGATTTAATTCAACCTTATTTTGTTTTGTATAATCTGAGAATTTGGGCTGACCATAAGAACTGTGAAGATAAATTCAGCGGCGCTATCGAGCAACTTGGACTGGATAAAAATGTCGAATACTTTTTAATTTATCAAAAAATGTTGGAAGAATTTCTAAAATCTAATAATGAATTACTTGATAATTTAATATCTAATTAACTATGAAAAAACTTAATGAAGACAATTTAGCGGAGCAGCCGGTAATAGGGTGGCTCAAAGAAATGGGTTATGATTATGAGTTTGGGCCAGATTTAGCTCCTGGCGGAAGCTTGCAGGAAAGGAATTCTTTCCGTGATGTTGTTTTAATTCCGCGATTAAAGCGTTCTATAAAAAGATTAAATCCCGAATTATGCGACGAAGCCATTGATGAGGCGGTTTTGAAAATTATGGCAGTTGAACATCCAAATTTAGATATTGCCAACAAAGAAACATATAAATTATTAACCGAAGGCATAAAATTTGAAGCAAAAGATAAAAATGGGGTAAAAAAGGGCAGGGTAGCAAAAGTTTTTGATTTTGAAAATCCGTTAAATAACGAATTTTTGGTTGTAAATCAATTTGCTATTCAGGGGATTGAGACAATTCGCAGACCAGATTTGGTTGTTTTTATAAATGGCATTCCAGTGGTTATTTTTGAGGTTAAAAGCCCAACGACTAATACGGGAACAATTAAATCTGCTTTTTATCAATTGCAGGATTATAAAAAAGATATTCCTGACATTTTCAAATATAACCAGTTTTTAGTTATAAGCGATTTGATTGAAGCTAAACATGGAACTATTTCTTCAAATTGGGAATGGTTTGCTCCATGGAAAGGAATTGAAAGCGAAGACGAAAAAAACCAAGGAATTTCACCATTAGAGGTTTTAACACAGGGAATATTTAACAAAATAAGGTTGTTAGATATTATAAAGAATTTTATTGTTTTTGAGGCAGATAGCGAAAAGGACACTGCAAAGTTTACCAAGAAGATGTGCTTGTATCATCAATATTTTGGCGTGAATAAAGCAGTAAAAGAAACTTTGCGGGCAACGGGAGATAAAGGTGATAAAAAAATTGGTGTTTTTTGGCACACGCAGGGAAGTGGAAAATCTCTTTCAATGGTTTTTTATGTAAACAAAACAAAACAATTAGAAGCGTTAAAAAGCCCAACTTATGTATTTTTAACAGATAGAAATGACCTTGACGGGCAATTTTATAAAACGTTTTTAAGAACAGGTTATCCTTTAGCAAAACAAGCAGAAACAATAAAAGATTTAAAAGAAAAATTAAAAACAGCTGGCGGAGAGTTGATTTTTACAACTATTCAAAAATTTGAAGCAAAAAATGAAATACTTTCCGAGCGAGACAATATAATTGTTATTGCCGATGAAGCTCATCGTTCTCAATATGCTAATTTTGCCGGCAATGTCCGTATGTCTATCCCAAACGCCTCTTTCATGGGTATTACGGGAACTCCAATTAGTTTGCAAAACAGAGACACGCGGTTAGTTTTTGGCGAACATATCAGCGCTTATCAGATAAATAAAGCAGTTGAAGACGGAGCCACTGTGCCAATTTATTATGAAGGGCGACTTGTGCCACTCCATTTGGTAAATGATTTTATTGACGAAGAATTTGAGGATTTAATGGGCGAACACGAATTTGACGTCAAAGAAATAGTTAAAAGAAAGTGGGCAAGATTAGAACAGGCAGTTGGCGCGCCAGAAAGAACGAAACAAATAGCAAAAGATATTGTGGACCATTTTAATAATCGTGGATTAGAAGGTAAGGGGATGATTGTTACAATGAGCAGAAGAATTGCCGTTGAAATGTATAATTTAATATCTGGAATACCCGGGGCGCCAAAAATTGCCGTGGTTGTATCAAAGCCAGAAGATTTTACAGGTAAAATTCAAAAAGAATTAAATTATAAAGAGTTAGAAAAGCAATTTAAAAACCCAAGCGACCCATTAAAAATGGTTATAGTTTGCGATATGTGGCTTACCGGTTTTGACGTTCCGCCCCTACACACGATGTATATTGATAAACCGATGAAAAACCATACTCTTATGCAGGCTATTGCGAGAGTAAACAGGATTTTTAAGGATAAACCGGGTGGCTTGATAGTTGATTATATTGGTATTGCCGACAACATAAAAAAGGCGCTAAGTATTTATAGTTCCGATATTCAAAAGCAGGCAATGGTGCCATTACAGGAGATTATAGATAAAATGCATGAAAAATATGACGTTGTTAAAAATATGCTCTTGGATGTGGATTTTTCCAATTGGAAAAAGTTAGAGAAAACCGAGTTGGTTCGTTTGTTTCAAAAAGCCATCAACATTATCATCACTGATAAAAAAACAGGGATGCTTGACGAGGAAAATAAAAAACGATTTTTAAAAGAAAGCGAAATTTTGTTTAGAGTTTTTGCTCTAGTTATGCCAAATCACGAAGCAGTAAAAATTAGAAACGACGTAGAATTTATTCAGGCAGTTAAAAAGGCAATAATCAAAAGAACTATCGTTGATGGGTCTCCTGAAATTGATTTGAAAATTGAATCAGCGATTAGAGAGCTTGTTTCGAAAAGTATTGCCGCAGAGGGAGTGATTGATATTTTTGCGATGAAAGATAAAAATAAGCCGGATATTTCTATTTTTGATGAGAAATTTTTAGAAGAGGTAAAAAATATGAAATTTAAGAATTTAGCTATTGAAACCCTTAAAAAATTATTGAAGGATGAATTAAGGTTAAGAATGAAAAGGAATTTGATACGTTATAAAACTCTTTTAGAGCTATTGGAGAACATAATTGAAGAATACGAAAATAATATTATAAATTCGACTAAGGTCATTGAAAGATTGTTAGAATTAGCAAAAGACATTAAATCGTCTGAAAAAGCGGGAAATAGTTTAGGACTAACGGAAGAAGAAATGGCTTTTTATGATGCAATATCTGTGGGCAAGAAAGTTTTGCAAAAAGACGAGAAGACAAAATCTTTAGTGAAGGAATTAGTCAAAGTTATAAAAAGAGATGTTTCTGTTGATTGGACTAATAACGAGATAGTAAAAGCTAGAATTAGAGCAGACGTTAGGTTATTATTGCTAAGAAACAGCTTTGCACCAGCAGAAAACGAAATTTTGCTTGATTCAATATTTCAGCAAGCAAGATTTCTCTATGCAGACTATATCAAATAAAAAATTAATTGAGAAATAAAAATGGTCGATAATGTAGATGATATGTTTTCTTTAAAAAAAAGTAGCAAAATTTCTACTAATGAATTTTTGAAACAACAAACTGAACCAATAATTAGGGCTCAAGAAATATTCAAAAGTTCCATTGAGCCACATTGGAATCAGATTCCGCAATTTGGGGCGGATATCCAGACCATGGCTCAAAAAATTGAGCCACTCTTAAAAATTCAAAAAAATATTTCAGACTCTGTTTCCTTAATAAACGGCGGAATCCCAGGGAGGATTATTTTTGATCCATACAAAGCGTCTCTTGTGTCTGGAGCCGTGTTAAAGCTGGGACAAACATTAGACACGGTGCAGGAGCTAACTTTAAAAAGCGGGATGCTTTTTAAGGAAGCGAATTATAATTTTATAAAAAATCCCGTTGCCTCAGCATTAAATTTCGTTACTGATAATATAGCTCTTCAGCAAAAATCGTTCATCACTGGATTAGAAAATATACCAAAATTCAACATAGAGTCTGTTCAAAGATTGTCAGGCCTTGCTAGTGGATCTTTTGGTATAAATAGTATCGCCCTTGAGTCGATACAGGAATCCCCATTTTTATTTTCCAAACCAGTCGCATTTTTACCAGAAATAAAAGACATAAACGCTGAACGAATATCTCAGCTTGAGGAAGAAGTCAAAACTCTTAAAAAAGGTGATACGAAAATAATATTAAGCGAGGTCACAAAGGAACTTGAGATAATTCTAGGCGATATTGATAAATCTGGTTCCTTGCTGAAAAAGTTTAAAGGGGCCTGTGCGGTAATTGGCCAGAACGACGACTCCTTAGCCCAATCTGCCGAGTCGATGACAAGGTTAATGGAAAATTTCCCTTTTTGCCTTAATAAAAATCATAAATTAAAAACGAAAACAAAAAACAATATAAAAGAAATTCTCGCCAATCATCTTGGCGTTAAATATAAAAATATTACCGATATAAAGCATCCGCTTATAGAACAACAGTATTATTTTTATGATACATTTAGTCAAATAAGGCACGGAAATGAAAATATCTATGATTCATTTGAAAAAGATCCTGCAAAATATAAAGCGCTAGTTCTACAGGCCGAGGGGTTCTTATATCAAATAATAAAATATTCATCATAGCCATTTTTAAGAAATATTTTTAGTTGGATTTTTGAAAAATTATTAAAATTTAAAAAATTAATTAAGAAGTATAAAATTATATGCAGACAATTAAAACTATTATAAGAATTTTTCTATCTGTTTCTATATTATTTTTTTCTTCGTTTTCGTTTGCGAGCGCAGTAAACCCACCCAGTTGTAGTATTTCTATCAGTCCCAACATTATAAAACAAGGCGAGCTTTCGAATTTATCTGTTCAAGTAACTGGCCCAGTCGATAAAGTTGTTTTTAAAGATGATGGGATACTGGGGTATATGGGTGGTAGCACCTACGATATTTCTTCTTTTCCAACGGACTCAATTAACTATAAAGACAGAGAGGGATTTAGTAATGGTTACAAGATCAAACCAGGAAAGATTGGAACTGGCTCTGAAACGATAGAAGTTTATGGCCCCGGAGGGACGAATAGTTGTTCTGCTACAATCACAGTCGTCGCAAGCGGCGCTACTACGCAAGTAGCAAAGGAATTTACTGGTACACTAGCTAAACCGGCTGCTTTGTATAGTTGTCCCTCTTCGACTTGTAAAATTATAAGGTACTATGCCGAAACGGCAGAAATGAAAATTGTAGGTTTAGATGAAAATAGCCAGTGGTATGAGGTGAAGCCTCACGACGATTACGGAAATGAATTAGATGGCTGGATAAAATATTCTCTTTTCACAAAAGATTTTAGAAGTTATTTTACTTCAAATAGCTCTAACCAACAAACACCCGCTCCTTCTAACAATAAAACTGCTGAAAAAACAAATAGTGTTAATAACCTAATAATTCCATTATCTTTTTTGGGTGACAAAAATGTCCAAGTGATTTTTGTGTCCTTATTGATCGCTATACTTATTTTAATAAGCCTTGTTTTGCTGAGAAAAAAGATTAGATATATTTTAAAGCGTCGAGGAGGTGAATCAAGTCGCTCAGAAAGCCCATTAAAGGTAAATTATTTATTCGTTCTTTTCAAGAAAAAATCTTTTTGGGTTGCAACGATTTCTATCGTTATAATTTTAGGCGTTGGGTTATCTGTTGGTATCCTTGTAAGATCATTCTTTAAGGAAACGCAACAAGCGTTAGAGCAAATAAAGCAAACGGCCGAGGAATCAAAGAAGCAGACGGCCGAGGAATCAAAGACCATAATAACCGAGGCACAGAATAAAGCCGATTCAGAAATTGCGGCATCTCAAGAAAAAACAAAAGAGTTAGAGCAAAAAATACAAAATTTGCAACAGCAACAATCTTCGGCCCCAAGCATTATTTCTACTTCTTTGCCAACCGCAGATATAAATAAAATAATTAGCAGTGTCGTGCGAGTAGTTTGTGGTAGAGACGCTAATACGATAAGTCAGGGTTCTGGAAGCACATGGAAAATGTCTGATGGTTATGTCTACATATTTACTAATGCCCATGTAGTCGCAACTACCGACCGAAGCAGTCCGTCTTGTTTGGTTGAATTTCCACAACTCCCGTCAGGAACTCCTTATTATTTATACAATGTTGTTTTTGATAGTATGAATTATCAAGACAATGACGATTGGGCTCTTTTAAAATTATCGACTCCATATAAGCCAGAATATACTTTACCACAAATTCCACTGACTTCTGACTATTCTAAATGTAAATTTTCCGATGTAAACATAGGAGATAAGGTAACAGTTTTTGGATACCCTGCAGTTGGAGGGAAAAACATTACAGTTACGGAGGGAAATATTAGCGGATTTTCGGGAAATGACTATAAAATTTCTGGGATTATTGATGCTGGTAATTCGGGAGGAGTAGCTATTCTAAACAAAAATAAGTGTATATTAGGCATACCAACTTGGGCTAATATAGGCGAGGCCTCATCTGTCGGGATAGTCGAAGGTTGGAGAACTATCTATAACGATACGTCTTATTAAAAATTAAAGGTGGAGTAATAGTAAAATAAATTATTATGAATAAAGAAAAAGTAATGAAAATATTAACCGATAAAAGAGTTTATCTTATAGGATTTGGGCTACTTGTAGTAGTTTTTTTAATTCAGCTATATTTTTTACTAAATCAAGCACACGTTTTGCCTTCGGCTAATAATTGCAACGTGCAAGGAATTAAACTTCACGGAGATTTATATACTTACAGGAATTACGCAAGCGACAGCACGGGCCAATCAAGCAAAGACATTTCATCATCCGAAGAAATAACTTCGGCGATTGAAAAGGCTAATAAGAATAGTTCAATAAAAGCCATATTGTTGGAAGTGGATTCAAGCGGCGGTCAGCCGGTTGCCGGATTGGAAATTGCAGAGGCATTGAAGCATTCAACAAAACCAACATTGGCTTTGATCAGGCAGGAAGGAGATTCGGCGGCTTATCTGGCTTCAACCGGCGCCAAATATATTTTTGCTTCGGCTGAATCAGATGTTGGCGACATAGGAGTTACGATGTCTTATGTCGGAAATTATGATAAAAACACTCAGGATGGATTAACATTTTACCAATTAAGCCAGGGTCAATTCAAGGATGCCGGCAACCCAGATGCGCCGTTAACTCCGGAAGCGCAACAACTCTTTATGAGAAACTTAAAAATCAGTTATAACGATTTTATAAAATATGTTTCTGAAAACAGGCATTTGGATATAGCCAAAGTAACGGCGTTGGCGAACGGAGCCGCAATGCCCGGCCAAATGGCAAAAGACAACGGCTTAGTCGACCAAGTTGGCGGCATCTACGATGTTGAGAGCTATCTGCAGAAACAAATAAAAACAAATGCTAATATTTGCTGGTAAATATGGAAGTAGAATCAAAACAACAGATTTTAGAACGCCGAAAAGAGATTGAGCAAGATATTATAGATTTGCTTACACGAGCAAAAAGTGATTTTAGCTTGGATGACGTTAAAGATGTTATTTATAATGAAGAGGACCAAGACGATTTAACAAAAGCCATTTCAATGTTTGATACAGGAAAAATTCCCGATGAATTGGAAAACATACTTGAATTAACTAACGACGCGTGGAATTATTTTCCGCATAAAATTCTGAAAGGACTTTCTCCAGCAGAAAAAATATTGGAGTATCAAAATAAAAATAAAAAAAATAAATAATTACGGCAAATCCTTTGGCCCTCGCAACGTCCCACCGGGAAATTTGGTTTCAAAGAATTCTTGTTTTGGTTTCGGTGGAACTTTGAATTTTTCTCGCGGTATTTTCGATCCTCTCATGTAAGTCCTAAGGTCGTTACTTTTTTCGTGTTCTTGAAGTATCTGCGATACCAGCATAGTCAAAGCATCAACAAGGTCTTCATGGTGTTCCCGGCCAAATCCGATAAGCTCAGTGATGAGCATCTCGGCTCCGGTCTTGGGAAACAAGATTGTCCCGTTCTCAATAAATTTGGAAATCATACTAAGCCGTGTTCGTTTGTCATCACTAACTCTCACTCCATAAACTTGATTGTAACCGTATTTTAACATCTGCTGATAGTATCCGCTCTGAAAATTATTCGACTCAATGAAAAGTTTATCAACGCAGTATTGATAATGCGGATCAAGAATGTTTTTCATTACATCGATGGCTTCCGTGAAATTAATATGCTTGTTTATGACATTGGGAAGGATGTATATCTTAAGGTCATGGTCTTCACGGAATACTTCTGCTGAAACAATTCCCGTAAAATCAGCCGACTGGTTTTTGGATATGGCCATGTCAGCTGCAGCCCATGTGTATTGGTAGCCAAACATAACATTTCGGATGTAGTATTCATTCTTATCGGGTAATTTATCATATTTTTTAATCCACGTTGGATCAATAATTTGAAAATCGTCGGGAATGGATTTTAACATGTAATCCCTTTGCCAGGTTAATTCGTTTCCGATGCTTCTCTTGAACTTTTCAATGGCTTCAATATCCGGGAACTTGGCTGGCCATGCTGGTTTGCCTTCGTCGTTAACAATTGGTATTTTTAAAAACACTCCGTCCATTTCTCCTTTATGCATTTTCTCCTCGATTCTTGAAAGAGCCGAATCGTCTTGAATAAAGTTTCCAAGGATAATTACTCGAGTATCTATCTCGCCTAATGGTATTAATTCACCAGTTAACCAGTTGAAGGTTTTATCTCTGCCTTCAATAGTTTTAGATGAAGCCGAGTCCTCAACGTCATCGACGATCATCACGTCCGGCCTGTGCGGTCCTTCGCGTAAACCTCTGACGCCCTCCTCGGCCGAGATGGCTGTTATGCGAGCTCCGTACTTTGGAATAATTAAAGTGGTTGAATGCCAACGGTCCTCGGTTTCTTTGTAGGGACCCATGTTCTCAGACATCAAATCATTTTCTTCAATTTCTTTTCTGCAATTCATCAAGTGATCCTTGGCTCTTTGCTGGGTTTGGCTGGCAATGACAATGTGTTTCTTTTGCGGAGAACCCATCACGCACCACAAAGCAAAAGCGGTATTCAAGATTGTGCTTTTAGCTGAACCACGGAATGCCATCACAGCCGCTCTTTTGATTTTTTCGTCCTGCGCAATGTTTATCATATCCATGTGAAACGGAGCTACAGGATAAGTAAAATATCTTCCAAAGTAAATGTAGAAAAACCAGAAGAAGGATTGCTTGGTTGTTTCAATTAACGCCGTTCTGTCATTTAGCAGTAGCTCCAGCGTTTTCCGTATTTCCTCCGGTGAAAGATTGTTGGGGTTGTTCAGATTTTTGTCCATTTTTGTTGTCTCCATTTAATAATATGCCTGCTTGCATTAGCGACTTTTCAACTAACTCTTTTTGCTCGTTGGTTAAGGGTTTGTCCTTAACATCAATTGATCCTGAAACCTCAACTTTGTCAGCATACTTTTTGTGGTGGTGTTTTAACCACAATTGAATGGCTTGGAAGTTTCCGTTTTGGATTAGCGACAGCAACTGACTTTGCGACAAATCGTTTATCAAATCTTCGCCGTTTGAAATTGCTTCGTCGACCAATTTGGCGAATTCCTTATCGTCTTTTCGAAGCCGGTAGAAGCTGGCTCTGGCAACGCCGGATTTTTTGCACGCCAATTCCACGATCGGAATCTGACGAAGATTTTCCAGCAACGAATTTTTTTCTTGTTCTGTTATCATGGTTTTGTTTTTTTAGTAATATTTTTTCACTAAAAAAACTCGCATCAAAAACGGCAACACGGCACCGGTATTGTTGCGAGTCTAGGATCCGTAGACTCTGATTTATTCAATTGTACCCCCATTATATTCCCTCAAAGGGGCATGTCAAATAGCAGGTAGTTAGGAAACTTAACTGGTTAAGTATCCTAACCGAAAGTAGTTAGGAAAGTAAACCGAAACCGGTTAGGAAGGTTAACTAACAAAATATAGGAAATATAGGAAATAAAGGGATTTTTAAAAATTTATACTGGGACACGGCGGTGTCTCAAATTTGAGACAGTTCTGTTTTGTGTCTCAAAACCCTGAATTCCCGACTAAAACGTGAGACACGGAATAGGAATTAAGACAGTCGCTTTTGGACGTCTTATTGCTTCTACCACTGTCCTTTTGGGCTTCCCATTTTCCCTTAATTTGATATAATCATTTAATTGATGCAACCTTGTGCCCTCGGTTTGGAAATCGCTCAAATCGTCGAATTTGTTCCTGAAATTAAAGGTTACAACCGATGGACACTTAACGTTGGTTTCCGGCGATACGAATGGCAATTCAAGCCTTGATACTGCCGAAATATGGACATATACCTGTTCCACTGCGCTTTCGGCAACTCACACGAATAATGTAGTTGCAACAGGATGGTATAATGGAGTAAGCACAACCGATATCGCAAGCGCTACTGTTGTTGTCGGTCTGCCGATAGTGCCGCCATTGATACATGTGGAAAAAATTCCGAGTTCCCTGATATTGCCTGCCGGAGGAGGAACGGTTATTTATGCTAAATTAGTCACCAACCCCGGAACAGTCCCGTTAAACAATGTCCAAATCTCAGATGATGAATGCAGTCCTGTGCAATATATTTCCGGCGACACAAATGGTGATTCAAAACTTGATCCCACCGAGACATGGGTATACACTTGCCAGACAAATCTCGCTAAAACCACGACAAATACCGTCACGGTAAGCGGCGACGCCAATGGCATAACGGCGAGAGATTTCGCCATTGCCACTGTCGTTTTGTCCGCTGCCCCGGCACTGCCAAATACAGGGCTTCCTCCGGAAGGAAATGATAATATTGCCTTAATATTGTCTGTTGTTGCCGTATTGATAAGCTTGGTCTCGATTATTATGGTTATGAGAAGACACAAGGTTTAGCACCGGAGCTTTAGAATCAACGACAAAATTGCCTGATTCAGAGGCAGGGAAGGCTCCGCCAAGCGCGGGGCCTTTCCTTTATGAATATAAATATATGCAATTGAAAGCCACATTAATACGCCCCTTACTCATTTTTGGCATTACGGGAATCATATTGTTTTCAATAATTGTTTTTTTCCCGAATTCTTATTTGGTGAGCACCGCTTATATTCTTTCTTTTTTCCAACAGGCTCGTCCCGGCCTGCCGGTTCACCTTAAAATTCCGAAGATTAATGTTGATGCTGATATCGAGTACGTGGGCCTTACGTCTAAGGGAGCAGTGGATGTGCCGAAAACCGTGACTAAGGCCGGCTGGTTCAATCAAGGGCCTCGTCCCGGTGAAAAAGGGAGTGCCGTTATTGTCGGGCATTTTGGCTTGAAAAATTTTGTAACAGCGGTATTCAGTTATTTATATAAACTGAAGAAGGGAGATAAAATATATGTGAAAGATGATAAAGGGGCGACAGCTGTCTTCACGGTTCGTGAAAGCCGCAATTATGACCCTAAAGCCGACGCAACGTATGTATTCAGCACAAATGATGGGAAATCGCATCTTAATCTCATTACCTGTGAAGGCGCCTGGAATAATATTACAAAAACTTATTCCCAGAGGCTGGTGGTGTTTGCTGACGAAGAATAGGAATTAAATCTATCAGGGCGCCAAAAAGTTTTTATTCCTTCTAAATTTGCTATAATCGGCCTATCAATCTTTCGAATCGTTGCAGACTAACTATGATTAAAGGCGTAGACTTCACCGGGATATCAATCGTATATCTTTGCCATGACGCTCAAGGAAATTTTTTGATGCAAAAACGCGGCAAAACCTGCCGTGACGAACAAGGCCGGTGGGACT
>Ga0209777_10005152_pt1 | contig 15195 bp, 17 predicted proteins | sample FrelakmetHBP12HB_FD_187147 | JGI IMG/M metagenome (GOLD analysis project Ga0209777, IMG submission 187147) | Freshwater lake sediment microbial communities from the University of Notre Dame, USA, for methane emissions studies -HBP12 HB (SPAdes)... | ecosystem: Environmental > Aquatic >... | reverse complement strand
CTCTGATGCGATGGTGTCGAGGCATGGTACAGGATATGAAGCGATACGGGTGAAATTACTTTTTCCGAATATGAACAAAGAAGCGCGTGAAGTTGCAGCGCCCTGTCCTTGGAAAATACTATGCCCTCCACCGGATGAACGCCTGGAACCGCAATGTGCGCAACGTGAGATTCGTATAGTTTAGCAAAAGCTTCCCGCTCCCATTCCTGTTCGCTTTCTTGCAGGACGAGGTCAAAGCGTTTCAGTAAAAAGTTAATGCCTGAACGGATGAATTGATTCATGGCCTCATGTTTTCTCAAAGTTAAAAAAATGTTTTATCTTCGATAGCACCTCATGTCTTAATCGTCCCATAAATCGGGGACCTGCAAGATAGAAGTCTCTTTCGTGGCGGCAGGCAGCGGCAAGACGAGCATTTTCCGGATAAGAAAGAGGACTTGGTATGCCATCAACACCCCTTAATGCGGACTCAAAGACATTGGCCGCTGCTTTATAATTATCATGGCGGGCCAGTCTTGAATAATGAACAGGGGGCGTTTGCCGGAAAACCATGAGTGGTTCAGTCAAGTTCCAGCTCTCACCGAGAGCGCTGATACGCAGCCACAATTCATAATCCTCTCCGATAGAAGGAAAAAGCTTTTCATTATACAAACCTGATTTTTCAACGGCATCCCTCCTCAGTATAACCGAGGAATGGACGAAACAGTTTTGGAGCAGTAACGTAGTATAATCTACTCTCCCCATTATTTTTTCTTTAAAATACATCGGTGAATTTTTCCAATCACCTGTTCCATTCCAGTACAAAGCGTTGCATCCCATCAATACGCAATCGGAATGACTTTCCAGAAAAGCCACTTGATATTCCAGTTTCATGGGCAACCACAGATCATCATCATCCAGAATAGCAACATACGGAGCCTTCCCTTGCCGAATGGCGCGATTGCGCGGAACAGCGGGAACCCCGGCATGAGTGCCGGGCAGATAAACAAAACGACTATCCTGAAGAAAAGGTTTCACGGCGTCATAAGTTTCTTTTGATTCACCATCTTCGGCAATCCAGCACCTCCAGTGCGGATAACTCTGATTGGCGACGCTTTTCAAAGTTTCCTGTAAAAGATCATATCGCTTATAGGTAGCTATGATAATATCTACATTCATAGGATTATTAACGTAAGTTAGTTATACTTTCCGTAAACCGGCGGATGAGTGAAGGTTTCCTTTTAAGAATTCTGGCTAACGTTATGTATCAAAGTTGTCAAAGTATAGGATTCTTCACATGTGCGGGGATATAGCATAGCTAATGGCTATTGTAAATATATTACTGCCATACTAAGCTACCGCCCTATGAGTGGGGCATGTTTTTTGAGGTGACGACCGCGCTCGAACACTATAACACTGTCATAGAAGTGCATCGATAGCGTCGATTTGGTGAAATCCGTAACGGGTAGTTGGTTACGTGCGTGATCGGCGTTGAGTTCATCGATCAGCGACTTACTCAGCTCAATGAAACTACCCTGGTGACCCAGACCACCGCCATACTCATTCCAATAGGCGGTGTGTATGTCTTCGACCATGTAGAGACCGGTTGGAGAGGTCCGCGGATAAAGATATCGGAAGGAAGCAGTGACGTCCGCCATTATGTGGCTGCCATCATCAAGAACCACATCGGGCGTCCCGAACTCTTCTATCAATTTACTAAGAAACTGATGATCCTTCTGATCGCCAATACGAACGGCAATCTGATCCTCTTCGAACGCCTTGCATTTCTTATTTATATCAATGCCGATAATTTGGGCGAACGGGCCAAAATAGCGTTTCCAGAGTTGCAGTGAACCGCCCTGGCCACAGCCGATCTCGAGAAAAATCAATGGGCGGTTAACGAAGCGGGCGAAATGGGCTTCATATATGGGAAAATAGTGTGTCCACTTGTGCGTAATGCGGCCTTGATTGGACAAGAATTCAGACCAGAGCGTCATGTTTAAACTCCTTCGTAAATGGTTATTTCTTATCATGCTTCCTATTTCTTAAATTTTCCCTGCCAGCGCTTACTCCATAAAATAAATGATGGTCACCACAAGTAATTTGTTTAATGGTTCACTGAGATTTAATCGTGCCATTAAAAGCAATTCATGGAAAACATGTTTTGCAAAGATATTTGGCCAGAGCAGCTTATTTGGATAATTTATCTCCTTCTATTCACCATACTCTGTGCCGCATCCAGCGTGTTCTTCATGAGCATGGCAATGGTCATTGGCCCGACACCTCCGGGAACCGGTGTGATAAAGGATGCTTTGGCCGCAACCTCGTTGAAATCGACATCTCCCGCCAGCTTGCCATTTTCTAAACGATTTACACCAACATCAATGACTATCGCACCATCTTTAACCATATCGGCCTTAATCATATGGGGTTTGCCGATGGCGGCAATTAAAATATCAGCCCGGCGGGTAACAGCGGGTAAATCTTTTGTCCTCGAGTGACAAATAGTAACAGTGGCATGTTGGGCCAAAAGTAACAGGGCCATTGGCTTCCCGACAATATTGCTGCGTCCAACTACAACTGCTTCTTTACCTTTCAGGTCGATACCAGTACGGGCAATTAATTCCATGATGCCCCGGGGCGTACAGGGAACAAACAGCGGCGAGCCCGTTACGAGGCTACCCAGATTGCAGGGATGAAAACCGTCTACGTCTTTGTGCGGATCGATGGCGGCAATGATTTTATCAGTAGAAATATTTTTCGGCAGAGGAAGCTGAACCAGAATGCCGTGAATAAGTTGATCCTTATTTAACTCGGCAATAATTTCCAGCAGCCTGATCTCACTTATGTCGGCAGGCAGTTTATATTCGCGGGAAAGAAACCCCACTTCGGCGCACGCCTTGGCTTTTCTTCCCACATACACCTGCGAGGCAGAATCTTCGCCTACGAGAACAACGGCCAGACCCGGAATAATTCCCTTTTGCTCTTTGAGTGAAACAGCGCTTTGGCGCACTTCATTACGAATATCCTGTGCTATTTTATTCCCGTCAATAATACTGACCATGAGCGGCTTCACCTCAAATCATTGGCATGAACCTCAAAGCAAGCTTTGGAAATCAATTGCAGGGTTACTGGGTATTTGGATATTATACCCCGTTTATATGGGATAACCCCGCGTCGCTCCTGGGATAATTTCCAATAGCCAAAGGCTATTAAATAATTCGGCTAAAAAACTTCAATGTGCCTATAGTGACCTTTAGGTTATTTGTTTTTGAAGTTTAAGCCTCATTACGACTAACACTTTAATGAACCTTGATTTTTCGAAACGTAGTGATCGGAAAATCTTAGAGCGAATTATCCCACCACCTTCAGGTGGTGGGGACAAATTTCACTACGTTCGTTTTCAGCGAGTCTCAATCCCATTTCGCTTTGCTTCAGGGATAATTCAACTTGCAGATATTACTGCACTACGTTTGTAATATCTGAGTTTCATTAAATTGGAATATCACAATAAAATATTCCCCCTCGAATCCCATTTGAGAAATCGAGGGGGAATATTGCTAAATGACAGGCAACTTACTTTTCTTCTGCATATTTCTTTATTAATTCGACAATTTGGGGAATATTATCGATAGGAACTTTTCCTCCATAAATGTAGCGGACAATATGATCTTTGTCTATCAAAATATAAGTACTTACCTGTTCCTTTAACCCATAAAGTTTGAGAATTGAATGGTCGGGGTCAAGAAGGATGATAGCGCCGGTCTTTTTCTGCTTTTCCGCAGCGAATTTCTTTATAAGGAAGTTTGGAGTCGCCCAGCTACCCTTCTGGTCTCCGATTCCTAATCCTGCATATTTCCCCTCTGCTTTTAATTTTTCGATTTCCGGATCGGCTGTCAATGCATCAGATACATGATCATTTTGATCTTTATGGCCAACATCAGCATAACCCAGTAGGATTACTTTTCCCTTAAAGGCATCAGAATTATAAAAATCATATTCCTTGTCAGTAAGAGCATCCTTGAGTTTGAAGTCACCTATTTTGTCCCCCACTTTTATCCCGGCCGCATAAGATGTAACGGCACCCACCAATAAAACAAGAAAAACTACAGCAATTACTTTTTTCATTTTTTCCTCCTTTTAAATTTTCGTAAATTATCTCATTAATGCTGACTTTGTGATAACTGACGTATAGTTAGTTATCTATATTTAACACATTGTCGGGAAGTATAGAACAAAAAAACGGCGCAGGCAAGCAAAAAAACTATTTCCAAAAGCGAATTATTATAAGAAAAAAGGTTGAAACCCATGACTAGTTGTGTAAGAATTTTTATAAACTTATTCGCATATGAATGGTGACGAGGGAAAGATGGCCCAACAAGCAGAATTCATAGCCAGTAATGGCATTTACCGGTCATGTCCTCTATGTGGCAATGATAATGCAGATATAAAACCTTCGATATATTCAAAAGACCCATGGATCATAAAAATGTGCGCCCAGTGCTGTTTGGTTTATCTGGAAAATCCTCCTGCCTATGAAGATCTCGAGGAAACCTTCGCCTGGGAAAAAACATCTCATCGAGTATCCCAGGAGAAAAAGAAAAAGGAATCCGCCCTGCGGCGAGGCGTGCGAGTGATTGAACATTATAAGGACAGGCTTATTCGCCGGGATAAGCTCATCGATCTGGCCAAACTATACTTCCCCGCCGGACCGATAATCGATATAGGATGCGGAGGGGGGGAAGTGATGTCCCGCCTCGATCAAAAATATATTCCCTTTGGCGTTGAAGTATCAAAACATCTTTCCAGCAGAGCCCAACAAATAGCTAAATCTCGAGGAGGCCGGGTTTTTTGCGGCAACGCCCTTTTGGGATTAGATACATTTGAGACCGATTTCTTCAGCGCGGCAATCATGTCCGCCTATTTAGAACATGAATCCGCGCCCCGTGAGGTTCTTCAGAAAATTCTGCGAATCTTGCGATCCGGCGCTCATCTCATTATTAAGGTGCCTAATTATGGTTGTCTTAATCGCATCGTCATGGGACAAAAATGGTGCGGATTCCGGTACCCTGACCATGTCAATTACTGGACGCCGGAAACCCTTATCAAAATCATAAAGGGGACAGGATTCCAGATTGTCCGATTTAACATATGGGATCGTTTCCCCACCAGTGACAACATGTGGCTTGTAGCTCGTAAACCAGATTGATGCATCAGATATGATGTTAAACTATCGCTGATTCCGCTAAACTTCCCTTGCCAGCCTGAACAAGCAGAAATAATTATATTTTAATAGTCGCTTGAATATGTTATCAAAACAGCACTTAAAAGGCGCGGGAAGTATATTCAACATGAACATTTTAGGTATATCTGCATTCTATCATGACAGTGCTGCCTGCCTGGTGCGTGACGGCGATATTATCGCGGCGGCGCAGGAGGAACGCTTTACCAGAAAAAAACATGACTTTTCCTTTCCGTCGAAGGCGATAGATTATTGTCTGGAAGCAGGAAAAATAAGCGGCGAATCATTAGATTATATTGCCTTCTATGACAAGCCTTTTATTAAATTCGAGCGTATTCTGGAGACGTATCTGGCCTTTGCTCCCTACGGTATTCAATCATTTATCATGGCAATTCCTCTCTGGATAAAGCAAAAGCTTTGGATGAAGGAAGTCATTAAGAAGCAGTTGAGCTATGAAGGAAAAATCATTTTCCCGGAACATCATGAATCTCACGCCGCTTGAGCTTTTTTTGCTTCACCTTTTCCCGAGGCGGCATTTCTTACAATAGACGGCGTTGGCGAATGGACGACCACCAGTTACGGCATCGGAAGAAATAATCAAATCAACATTCTTTCCAAAATTCACTTCCCTCACTCACTGGGGCTTCTCTATTCGGCATTTATTTATTACACCGGTTTTAAAGTCAATTCCGGTGAATATAAGGTCATGGGTCTGGCGCCTTACGGCCAGCCCAAATACAAGGATTTGATACTTTCGGAGCTGGTTGATTTAAAAGAGGACGGCTCATTCAAGTTAAACATGAAATATTTCGACTATTGCGCCGGGCTGACCATGACCAATAGTAAATTTGATAAACTCTTTGGCGGGCCGCCCCGGAAACCGGAATCGAATGTCAGTCAAAGAGATATGGATCTTGCCCGTTCTGTTCAGGATGTGACGGAAGAGGTGATGCTGCGCATGGCCCGTTATATCCATAGTGAGACGAAACAGAAAAATCTTTGTCTGGCGGGAGGAGTGGCTCTTAATTGCGTGAGTAACGGAAAGATTCTCCGGGAAGGACCATTTGATAATATATGGATACAGCCTGCTGCCGGTGATGCCGGAGGAGCTCTCGGTGCAGCCCTGATGGTATCAGTATCTGGATAATCAGCGGACGGCGGACGGGAAGAAAGATTTTATGAAGGCGTCCCTGCTTGGCCCCGAATATGGCGATGATCAGATTCTCCAATATCTGAGTGCCAACAACATTCCTTACAATAAGTTGTCTCCCGAAGAGATGCCTGCCAGAATTGCCGATCTGATAGCAGGACAAAAAACAATCGGATGGTTTCAGGGAAGAATGGAGTTTGGGCCGCGGGCTCTGGGCGCCCGTTCCCCTCAGATGCAGGAGATTATGAATCTTAAAATAAAATTCAGGGAAAGTTTCCGTCCTTTCGCTCCCAGCGTACTTCAGAAAAAAGCCGCCGACTTCTTCGATATTGACAGGGAAAGTCCCTACATGTTAATAGTCACGCCGGTTAAAGAAAACATCCGCAGAGCAATGACCAGACAGGAACAGGAATACTTCGGACTGGATAAATTGCATATTGTTCGTTCGACCATACCGGCGGTAACACATGTGGACTACTCGGCCAGAGTGCAAACAGTAACCCCAGAAAGCAATCCATTGTACTATGAAATGATTGCCGGATTTGCGGAAAAATACGGCTGTCCCGTAATTATTAATACATCCTTCAATGTCCGAGGAGAACCGATTGTGTGCACGCCCCAAGATGCTTACCTGTGTTTTATGAGAACCAATATGGATTATCTCATTATGGGCAATTATCTGTTAAGTAAAGAAAATCAAAAACCATTGAGCAGAGATATCAACTGGCTAAAAAAGTACGAAAATGACTAGCGACATTGCGATTATCGAAGAAATAAAAAATATCAAAGGCGACAAATCCGACTGGAAAAAATTCGGAATTACAATGGCCATAATCCTGGCAATTATCGGATTTTTTCTTCTTTGGAAAAAAAATAATAACTACGACTACATTTTATATCTGGCCGCAGCTTTTTTTATCACAGGTTTAATTCTGCCCTCCGTACTGAAACCTGTTTATAAAGTATGGATGGCCATATCGGTGGTCATGGGTTTTATTATGACAAAAGTAATAATGATCATCATTTTCTATCTGATAGTAACTCCGATTGGTTTAATCGCTTCCTTGACCGGAAAAGAATTTCTAGATATGAAGATTGACAAGAGCGCAAAAAGTTATTGGATTGCCAGAGAAAAAACACAAAATATAAAAGCTGATTACGAAAAGTAATTTTAAGTGGAACCACCTCCGGCAGGAGCCGGAGGCTCCCTATAATAAACACGACCTCCCGCGGTTGGAGCCGGGGGATTAAAATTAATTTAGCGAGGTATAGGCCAGGATGAGGAAATTATCAATAATCTCGGAATTATGGGATTATTTAAAAGTTAGGAAAAAATGGTGGCTTTTCCCTATTGTTCTTTTTCTGCTGCTGATTGGAATAATGCTGATTTTCGCGGAAGGGTCGGCAGTGGCACCCTTTATTTATACGTTATTTTAATTTTCCAGAGAAGAAAATAACTTAACTATATATAAACACCAAATCCGGAGAAATCATCGGTTCGAAAAAAGATAACAAATAGGTTGATGAATATACAGTTAAGAAATATATGAAAGTTTAAAAGGAAGACAAGTTTTTTAAATATTGTCAATATTGGAAAGGAGTTAAAGATGAAAGAAGTAGTAATTGTAAACGGTTCCAGAACGGCAGTAGGTGAATTCGGCGGATCGTTAAAAGGTGTAAACGCCGTTGATCTTGGATCTCTGGTTATTAAGGAAGCGCTGAAACGCGCGGGGTTGAGACCATCAATTGATGAATTTTCAAAAAGCTTCAGGCCCACTGCTTTAGGGAATTTTGAAATGACGGCCATAAACAAAAAATATTACGATTATGATGAATCCCTTAAGCCTGTTTATATAGATGAAGTAATCATGGGCAATGTTTTACAGGGAGGACAAGGTCAAAATGTCGCCCGGCAAGCTTCCATTTATGCCGGCATTCCGGAAGAAACAAATGCTTTCACTGTAAACAAAATATGCGCCTCCGGGATGAAAGCTATCGCGCTGGCGGCACAGGCTATTCAAGCCGGCAATGCCGAAATTATTGTCGCCGGTGGTATGGAAAATATGAGCAATGCCCCATTTATATTGCCCAGCGCCCGCTGGGGCTATCGCATGAGTATGCCGCATAGTCAGATCACCGATTTAATGGTTTATGACGGCCTCTATGAGATATTTAACGGTTATCACATGGGCGTAACCGCGGAAAACATCGCCGCTCTTTACAAAATTTCCCGTCAGGAACAAGACGAATTTTCTTTGAGAAGCCACCAGAGAGCGCGGGCAGCAAACGCCTCCGGCGCTGTGGCCGATGAAATAGTCTCTGTTGTCATTCCGCAGAAAAAAGGCGATCCCAAAATTTTTAATGTAGATGAACGTCCCATGGATACATCGATGGAAAAGATGAGCAAACTGGCCACTGTATTTAAAAAAGACGGCACTGTGACAGCGGGAAACGCTTCCGGTATCAACGATGGCGCAGCAGCGGTAATTGTCATGAGCGCCGAAAAAGCCAAAGAGCTTAAACTCGAACCTCTGGCCAAGATCAAGGGCTTCGCCAGCGGTGGAGTTGATCCGGCTTACATGGGCTTAGGACCAATTCCGGCAACCCGCAAACTTTTTAAACAACTGAATCTGACCGTAAAGGATATTGACCTTTTTGAACTCAATGAAGCTTTTGCCTCGCAGGCGTTGGCCTGTATGAAAGAACTGGCAGTTGATGTGGAAAAATGCAATCTCAATGGAGGCGCAGTTTCTATTGGTCATCCCATCGGCTGTTCTGGCGCACGCATTACCTATGCGCTGGCCATGCAGATGAAAAAGAAAAATTTAAAACGCGGATTAGCTTCTCTTTGTATCGGCGGCGGTCAGGGATTGTCTATGATATTGGAAAGCGTTTAGAATAATATTATCCACAGAAAAGGGGTGGATTTTTCCACCCCCTTTTTTTATCTGCTTTTTCCGGTTCTGGTATTTTTAAATCTGAATTAATCAGGCCGGATTCTATTTAAAAAATAATTACGCGCCGTATTTTTCCAGTTTTCCCGCGTGCGCCAGAGCTATGCTCATCAGATACTTCATCTGCATCCGGCCTAACCCGCCGCCAAGATAGGTGCGCTCGCCGAAAGTCGTCACGAAATCCGGACGGTAGTTTTTTGCTACAAGCAAGACGGGCACAGGATGCCAGCTGTGCCCCGCCATCAGGGCGGGGAGTGGAGTGGTCGTCGGTAACCACAAGGGCATCGGGATTTAAGGCACAAATATAGGGCAAAAGAGCATCTACTTTTTCAATGCCCCTGACTTTTTCGGCCAATTGGCCGTCTTCTCCGCGCTAATCTGTATATTTAACGTGCAGATAGAAAAAAATCATGCTTTTGATAATTACTTTTCAGCGCTTGAATTTCTTCTTCCACCATATTTGTCTCCGGCACAAGCTTCTTCCTAAAAGCATCTTGAATCTTCAATTTGAGCAAAAAAATAAAACACCTGTCTTGGGTAAAATTTATTTAAGTGGTAATAGGTCTAAAATCCATTTTATACAGTTTACCATAGCATGACTTTATTCACTTACACCATATCTGCTGCCACTGCCTTTTTAAAGATTGGGTCAACAAACGACCGGGGCGTAATAGACATCGGTGCAAAAGCTTGCCGTGGCGAAGGTCACGAAACACGTCGGCATGGGGAACGCCCCCCCATAAACGGTTCCACACGGCCTCTCCGTCCCGGACGTCATTGATAAGTAATTGCTGATTCTGTCCCGCCTGCCCGAGGATGCGGAATAATAACCTCCGGTGGAAAACAAAAGCGTCCTTCATAACTGCCGATTGGTAGCCTTTTTTGTACATTCGAAGGGCTAAATCAATATTTTCCCATCCTGCGATAAATTCCTCATTAAAACCATTCAGGCTAAGAAATAAATCCTTCCTCACGGCATAAAAAGTCAAAGGCAGCTGGGACAGAGGACTGCGCAATGTCCCGGGCTTCTCACGTCCGATTTCCCAGAGAATGGACGCGATGGCCTCTTCCGGATCGGCGGGCAACCGCTCTGGATCTTCATCGGTCACTTCCAGCGCTTTTAGAAAGGCCTGAGAAGACCATTCACTACTGACATTGGCGTCGTCGGAATCTTCATAGACGCTCAGGGGATGCAATGCCCCTATCTTCTTTCGCGCTTCAAAGACAGCGGTCATCTTCAGGAGAATTTTCGGATCCACGATAAAGGCGTCGCAGGACATATATACCAGAATATCGCCCAGACTATTAAGCGCACGGATACCGCGGTTAAAACCACCGCCGCAACCGTAGTTGTGATCAAGTTCGATCAGACGGATACGGGGATACGCAATGGGCAAAGTCCTCAAATAGGCCGATGTGCGGGGCGACCTGGCGAGATCCGTGTTGTTGATCACTACAACCTCCACACTGCCTTCAAGGGTAAAAATACTTTCAATCGCCGCGGGAAGGGCTCTCGGATGGGTGAACCGTTCGTAAGGATCGTAAACAACCAGAATAAGTGTGAATGTCATGCTAAATACTCCTTCGCTATCAGACCGGCGAAACCCGATGCAAGTGTCACTTCGGGGCACCAGCCAGGGATGACCGGCTGTCCATGCCAGGGGTTCATGACCTCGCGGTTACGGTAGGGCCGCTTGCTAAACTGAATATCCAGTTTCCGGCCGGCAGCTTTTTCAAACAAGGAGACAATATCTTTGAGCCTGAGGAAATTTCCCGATGTCACGGCGTAGTGCCCATAGCCCTTTTCCCTGCCGGATAAGATAAATTCAGCCGCAATCAGGTAGGCCGCGATTACATCTTCAACAGTGGAAAGACCTTCAACGAAAGTCATGCCGACGAGTTAGGCGATACCCTTGTACATCGGATAGGTGGCAATGGCCAAAGGTTTTAGACCAAAACGGTCAGTCATGCCTGGGAAAACTTTGTACTTAGCGAAGCCACGCAGCAGCTGACTTGCCCGAAGTTGTCGTACCATATGTTAATTTTGGATTCAACCATTTTTTATTGTTGAAACTCCAATTTAATGAAACTCAGATATTACAAGCACAGCGAAGTAATATCTGTAAGTTGAATTATCCCACATGCGAAGCTAAGGGGGACTATATACAAGACCCCGCAGCTTGCTTTGGGGTTCATACCCGTGATTTCTCAATTCAAAGAACTGTGTAGCCTGAACGTGTTGTATTCCAATCGCCTTTTTTCAATTAGTGCCTTCGCTTCTTTCAAGTTATAGAAGATCTCTCCATACACCCCATATTTTTGTGGCTGAAATGACAGTTTATCTTATTTATATCTCAAGCTATATTAACATATTTTCCAATAATTTAATATGAGACAGCGGTTATTTTACCGTGACATTTCTTTTCTTGACCGCGTACCTACTTTTATCTATAAAGAAATTTATGAAAAATTCCATCCGGAATTAATCACGGGTATAAACCCCAAAGCAAGCGTTGGAAACATATTCTGCAGCAAGCTGCGAAGGAGCATATCAATGTCATTAAGTCTCAATAAATTAAAATCTTTTCATGGCCGAATAGGTCCCCTGTTGTTGATTATCATGGACGGTATAGGCATAGGAAAAGAAGATGAAACGAGCGCGGTCTATCTGGCTGATACACCCACCCTTGATAAATTATTCAAATCAGATATGTACACACAACTTAATGCCCACGGTACGGCAGTTGGACTGCCCTCAGATGATGATATGGGAAACAGCGAGGTAGGGCACAATGCCATCGGTGCCGGCAGGATCTTTGATCAGGGCGCCCGTCTTGTAAATGCGGCGCTCAAAACGGGAAGGATCTTTCAATCCGGAGTCTGGGACAATATAGTAAAGCGTTCCAAAAATGGAGGGACGGTCCATTTTATCGGGCTATTATCGGACGGGAATGTCCATTCACATATTGAACAGTTGTTCATAATGATCGACAAATGCGCTGAACTGAATTTCAAGAGGGTCAGGGTCCATCCCCTTCTTGACGGAAGGGATGTGGGAGAGAGGACGGCGCTTGACTATATCATTCCCACCGAGGAAAAACTGAAAAAAATCTCCGAAGAAAAAGGTCTTGATTACGCCATAGCTTCAGGCGGCGGACGCATGAAGGTAACCATGGACAGGTACAATGCCGACTGGAATATTGTTAAAAGGGGATGGGATGCCCATGTCCTGGGAGAGGGCAGGAAGTTCCAATCCGCTTCCGATGCAGTAATGACCTTTTATAAGGAAGATCCGAAAGCAACGGATCAGTATCTGCCCGCTTTTGTTATAATCGATGATTCGGGCATGCCCAATGGGACGATCAAAGATGGGGATGCCGTGATCTTTTTCAATTTCCGGGGTGACCGCGCCATTGAGATATCAAGGGCATTCTCCGAGAAGAAATTCTCTGAATTCGACAGGGGCGCTCTTCCGGATATATTTTATGCGGGAATGATGGAGTATGACGGGGATGCCCATATACCTCCACATTTTCTTGTGCAACCTCCAGCTATCGACCGTACTATCAGTGAATACCTCTGCGCGGAAAAGGTAAAAACCTTTGCGGTATCTGAGACCCAGAAGTTCGGCCATGTTACCTACTTCTGGAACGGGAACCGTTCAGGTTATATCAATGAATCACTCGAGAAATATGTGGAGATACCTTCCGACAGGATTGAGTTCGACAAGGCCCCGAAGATGAAGGCAAAAGAGATAACGGATACGGTTATAGAACTGCTGAAGAGAGGCGATTACAGATTCGGAAGGCTCAATTTCCCGAACGGCGACATGGTCGGACATACAGGTATGATGGAGGCAGCCATTATTGCGGTGGAGACAGTGGATAAATGTGTTGGCGAACTGCTGGCCGTCATAAAGAAGATCGGAGGCATTGCCGTTATCACTGCGGACCATGGCAACGCGGATGAGATGTTCACGATAGACAAAAAGGGCGTAAAATCTGTAAAGACCGCTCATTCCCTGAATCCGGTGCCCTTTATAATCTATGATCCCCTGTATCAGGGGGAATACCGGATGGCGGATATCAAAGAAAAAGGTCTGTCTAATGTGGCGGCAACCCTGTTGAATCTTCTGGGGTATGAGAAACCGGAGGAGTATGATCCGTCACTGATAGAAATTGTGTCCACCGGGAATTAATAAATTTCCTAATGTCCTGACCTATACTTGACTTGACAGATAGTGTCCAAAAGATGTGCCTTGAAAATTGTTACACCTCCTAAGAAACAAACATTGTGAATAAATATTTTGAGGATTTGCGTTTGAAATGTTTGATCAACGTTTGATATGAGCGGCTGGCCGAAGGCCAGACCGCTCAATGGAAGTGTTAGGCGACACTCTGCACTAGCTCTTAGAGTGAGACATCTGGGAACGGCGTAGGTGAGGCGGTCCCTGAAGCACGCGCGAGCAATTTGCCATCCTCACTGAGCAGAGTCGCCTCGATGAACGCTATTTTCTTGCCTAGCCGAATGGTCTCACCCTTACCAACAACTGCTCCCGGCAAAATCGGGCGCACGAAACTGGTCTTCATTTCTGCCAGTGGCATGGCAAGCAAACCACCGGACTTGACAGCGCCCGCCACGCCGATACAGCCGTCTAGCATCGTTGCAACGACTCCACCTTGCACGAACCCAAGTTGATTTGCAAGCGAAGCATCTACTTGCAAGTCGATGGTTACAGTGCCAGCCTCATACGACAGATCGCGAATTTGACCTCTCAAACCCGGTACGCCGACCGATGAAAAGAGAGTCGTCATGCGCTGGATTAGATCTTCTCGATTTTTTATCGGTTCCATTTCGTCCCTCCATAAAACATTCGGTTGTCCTGAGTGCTGGCGGCAAGGCGTTGGTGGGCTTGCCGCCTAACAGTTTTATATGTATCCATTCTAATAATCCAAACACTTCAAAATGCGGCTTTTTATAACACTTTTAAAGAAGAAGGATTTTTTAACGATTACTGTTTGTAATCTAGCATAAAATTAAAAATTTGGAAAATGAGGAAGTTATTGATAGTTTTGACAATCATTGTCAGGTTGAGTTCTGCTCAGGGCACTTTAAATGTAAAGACTTGAATTTGATCCCGTAAATCAGGATAGACTTTAATAACTCTTCAAAAAAATGTTCTTAGTTCTATGTTCTACGTTATATTTGGAACAATATCTTTTAATTTAGAACATAGAACATAGAACGTAGAACATTGAACATTTACTTTCCTGTGAATGTCGGTTTTCTCTTCTCCAGAAACGCCTTCATGCCTTCTTTCTGATCCTGCGTGCTGAAACACTGCGCACAGCATTCGATTTCCAGCTTATTGGCGTTATCCAGCGCCAGATCATAACCGTAATTAATACTGTATTTGGCCATCTTTACAGCAAAAGCGGGCATGGACGCCAGTTTCCTGGCGAATTTTTTTGTTTCCTCCATAAGTGATGCCGCGGGAAGCACTCTGTTGACCAGTCCTATTTCATAAGCTCTCTGCGCGTTTATCTGCCCGCCGCCTAAAATCAGCTCTTTGGCAATGCCCGCACCAACAAGGCGCGGCAGGCGCTGAGTCCCTCCCCATCCCGGAATAAGACCGATTAATATTTCCGGCTGGCCAAAAACTGCATTTTCGGCGGCAAAACGTATATCACAAGCCAATGATATTTCCGTTCCACCACCTAAAGCAAAACCATTAACAGCAGCAATAGAAGGCTTCGGCATGGTTTCGATCAAACGCAATGTGTCATGGCCAGCCTCCATAAATTTGAAGGCTTCCGGAGCAGTAAGATTTTGCATCTGCGCAATATCCGCTCCCGCCACAAATGCTTTATCTC
>Ga0209777_10005151_pt1 | contig 15196 bp, 12 predicted proteins | sample FrelakmetHBP12HB_FD_187147 | JGI IMG/M metagenome (GOLD analysis project Ga0209777, IMG submission 187147) | Freshwater lake sediment microbial communities from the University of Notre Dame, USA, for methane emissions studies -HBP12 HB (SPAdes)... | ecosystem: Environmental > Aquatic >... | reverse complement strand
GGTTTCCGGATGGACCATCACAGCCATCGAGTCTGACCTGTTTGGAAACCTGTGCACAGGCGGCTCGGCCACCTTGAGCTGCCTCTGGAACTTCCCCGAAGGATCGACCTCGCTCAACTTTTGGGCCGATTCGTCCAACGGTGACACATCCATAATGTCGAACGCTTCGATGAGTCTGGACAGCGTTGCTCCATCCGTGTCGATCGGTCTGACGAGCGGGACGCCCGGTAATGCTGGCTGGTTCACCTCGCCGGTGAAGTTCACGGGCAGCACGTCTGATCCTTCCCCCAGCTCCGGGATCGCTTTGACCCAGTATGTCCTGGACGGAGGCCCCCCCCAATCCGGCAGCTCGGTCACGGTTTCCACGGACGGGACTCACAGCGTCTACTTCACGACACAAGATGTCGCCGGCAATGCCTCGGCGCCCAGCGCCACCGACTCGGTCAACATCGACCAGACACCGCCGGTTGTTTCCTCTTCCGTCTCCAGCGGCACATCGGGTACAAACGGCTGGTACACAACTTCTGTCCAGCTGAGCGCCACGGCCAGCGACGCCACATCGGGCTTGGACTCGTCTGGCTTAAGCTACACCATCAATGGCGGATCAACCCAGTCAGGCAGCACAGCCACGGTCAGCGGGGACGGCACGCATACGGTTGTTTTTTTAGCTCACGATGTCGCCGGCAATCTGGGGACCTCGACCCAGACCATCAAGATCGACACCACGCCTCCCACGGCCGGATTTTCGATGGCCGCCCCGAACGGTTCGAACGGCTGGTATACCTCAGCGGTCATGGTGACACCGTCGAGCACGGATGCCATCTCTGGGATCGCCTCGCAGCAGGTTTCCCTGGACAGCTCCAACTGGTCGTCATCTGTCACCATCTCGACGGACGGGATCTACACGGTCTTTTCCAAGGCCACGGACAACGCTGGCAACTCCAGCTCGGTCGTGACCAAGACCTTGAGCCTGGACACGAATCCACCGGTCGAGTCCCTGGTCCTGCCCCCGACCACCACAGGCTGGTACACCAGCCAACCGGCGATCACCGTCAATGCGAGTGACACCACCTCCGGGGTGGCCACAGTCGAGTACTCTGCAGACGGCGAATCCTGGGCGGCAGCTCTACCGACTTTCTCGGACGGAACCCACACCGTGCAGGCGCTCGTCACCGACAAGGCCGGGAATTCCTCGACCTCTACGACATCCACCATTCAGGTGGATGCAACCGCCCCTCAGTCGGTTTTTATCACACCGGCGGAAGGTTCCTCGGTTGTTGCTGTAGGAACTTTCACGCTGAGCGGTACGACCAGTGATGCCACCTCCGGGGTGGCTGGTGCGGAGATCTCGCTGGACGGTGAAACGACCTGGTCGCCACTTGTGGTAACTGGCGGGAGCTGGTCCTATGTCTGGGATACCGGCAAATATTCAAATGGAACCTATCAGGTTTATGTGCGCGGCACAGATAATGCCGGAAATATCGAGCACACTGCTCACATTACCATCACGGTTGCAAATCAAGGACCTTCGGTCAGCATCACAAAGGAATGGGTTATCTGGCAGACGGCTGACGTCAAGATCACAACGCACGTCCTGCCGATCGTGGGCGCGCATATCTCGATCTCCCACCTGGGCGGCTACGAGGTCAAGTCCTTCGATTTCACCTCCAGCAACCTGCCGTATTCGTTCAAGTGGAATGGCCTGACCTCAAAAGGCAGGTCGGCCCCCTTCGGGCTGTACACGGTAAAAATAGAGATCTGGGACGGCTACGGCCACCACGCCAGCGCCTCGGGAACCGTCTGGATCCCCGCCCCGCAGCCGACCTCCACGGCCACCCTTGCCCCGAGCAATACGCCCACACCCACCCCGGTCCAGCCTACCCAGACATCGACGCCGGTCAGGCCGACCGCAACCCATACAATCACCCCGACGACCGGGATCACCCCGTTGCCAACCCGAACGCCGACACCGAAGGCAACGCCGACACCGAAGGCAACGCCAGAGCTGACCTGGCCGGTAACTTTCACCGGCAGCGTATTCCTGCTTTTCTTGTCCCTTTCCTTTCTCGATCCGCGACCGGCGGCATGGCGCCACCTGGCGCGTATCAAATCCAATCCCAAATCCTAACGGAGGTTTCCCTATGATGGAAATTGCAACGTTTATCCTGATCCTGTGCCTTGTCCTGATCCTGACGGTCTACAACCGCCGCCAGGCGCATGCCCTGGAAACCATGGCCCGCCTCGAAGAAGACCGGGCCGCTCGTGAGATCCAGGAGCGCCGCGAGCGTAAGGCGGGTGAGCTGCACGTCGAGCCGCTACGCTGGCTGGAGAAGATGGTCAACCCATTGCTGGATGCCCCGCTCGCCCTGACCGATACGGCCAAGCGGATCGTCCCCGATGTTGGAGCCGCCGAGCTGCACTCCGGCGATGGCCGCAGGTTGCTGGTCTCGACCCATACGCTCCCGGATCTGCGCCGCTATGACCGCCAGGTGCGCCGCGCCAACGGAAAGGGTGCGGCGGCTCGGCTCTCCGAATTCGCAGCCACTCCGCTCCTGGGGAATCGCTGGCGGGTATGGAATACTTCCCGCACGATGGCCGACGCCGGCGAATTCTTCGACATGGAAGCGGCAGCCTGCGGAAAAGCCCTGGGCCTGGATTGGGGTGCGCCGACGCGCTTGTGGTTCTATGTCCATCCAGCCTGAGATCGAGATCGCCCTGCACGCCTTGACAGCCGCCTTGGTAGTTTGGGGCGGCCTGCAGGACTGGAACAGGCGTGAAGTGGCAGATTGGCTGACCTGGCCTTTATTCGTAATGGGCTTGGGGTCAGCCTTATTTCGCGCAGTGCACCTGGACTTTCTACCGCTGCTGATCAGCTTCTTCGTCTTGAGCGTTTGGTACTTCAACTGGCTAGGAGGCGCGGATGCCAGGGTGCTGATAGGTCTGTGGGGGCTGTGGCCCCTGGCTGGACTCTTGGGGATGGTCTGCACAGGCCTGTGGGGCCTGGCGCTGGTCCTGCGCAAGCGGGGGAAAGAACGTATCCCTGCCCTGGTTGCGGTGGCATTCGGCGTTGTTATTCAATTGATTTCCGAATTGTATAGATTGCATGGACTCGTCTGAAACACTGGCAATTGGTTGCGCCACAATTTTCTGAAACAGTCCCATAAAGGAGCTTGATTAATTTATGACTCGGCATGTGATCCCTAAAAGCCAAGATCTACAGTACTAGTCCGCTTGCGGGCATACTTACGTTAGGTGGAAAATTTATAAAGGTCGAATGGGAATATCCTGATTTTCTGGGGTTCGAATTCCCACAATGTTACCCACAGCGGATTTTAAGTCCCAATCCTTATCCCCTTTTTTCAAGACACCATATATGGAATTTCGGAGAGATTCTCAGCCTTTTTACCTATATCTTGGGTGCGCTCGGCGATAGATAATTGTGGATTTTGAAAGAGTCCTCTGGGTGTCAAATTCTCAAATACACACTCAGAATTACTTTATTTAATATACATCATAATATTCTTACGAGGGTTAGCCTAGATCCTTTTATATCAATTAAACAATAGCCGATAGGCTAATAGACATGTTACCTCGGTGAAAGATGGGTCCTAATTACCTCTTTTATTTAAATATTACCTAGCATATTATTGGCCTTCGCTCGAACAACTATCTATTTCGCTGAAATGGGATTTCCCCGCATTAAGACTTGACTCATAAATCGTTTTTTTTAGTTCGAATCCAGTCGAGCTCGCAAAATAAACGAACTTGACTTTCCAAAATGCAGCCAGGCTTTATTTTCAATAATAGTATCCAATTGCTACCACCCCTATATCCCAAGAATTTTTATCTTAATTACAACTTTTTTTACCAGTTCGGGCATATCTAATTGAAGCCCTGGCATATGAGCATCTTCAGGGAAGAAAACAACGAAGAAACCAGATGTAAGATCCAATGTCGAACCACTGCCGGTCAAGGGCAGGAAATCCTTTTCGGGGACATAGATTCCGGTTTGCATCTGCTCGAGCGGGGCAAACAGGAACCGTTCCCTGCCACTGACAAGGTACTGCAGGTCGATGTAACGACGATGGGATTCCCAGATCCCCTCCCCAACAGGTCTGGTCGTGTACATCTGGACCACGGCGTACAGGGCATCCCCGTTCAAGTCGATCCGTCCAGGTTCAACCGCGGTGAAATCATGGGTGGACAGATAAGTAAAACCTGCAGAAAGGCCTTTATGTAGCCCGAAATAACGTGGGTGACGATCCAGTTTATCAAATATCATGCTACCAGCGTCCTGGGGAGATTATTTTGAAGCCAGATCAAGTGCCTTCCCCGGATAATTGCCGTCCATGATCTCCCGGTCAGACCGGGAATTAATTATTTTGGGTGGATTGCCCTCAAGATATTTCTGGGCACGCATCTTGATGCTGTCGAAATGCTGGGTAAGGCACCGACGGGTCAGAGAAGGATCATGGACCTTGATCGCCTCCAGGATGGCGCGGTGCGAGTCCAGGACAGCCTGCGGATCGGGGTCGTGGGTCACTTCATTTTCCAGGCTGACGAAGACGATCCAGAAGACGGAAAAGAGGTTCATCAGGGTCTGGTTACCGATCACACCGTAAACGATCTGGTGGAATGATTCATCCAGGTCCGCGTATTCCTTCCCGGCGACAATGCGCTCCTGCCAGGTCTTCAGAATGGCATCCAGCTTTACCAGGTCTTCACTCTGGATTTTTCCCACAACATCCCCGATTACCGCCGCTTCCAGCCATATGCGGATCTGTAGCAATTCCGCCATCGTTCGAGGATTGAACTGCAGCCCGAAAAGAAAGGTTTCCAGCATAGAGTCGAAATTCAGCTCGCGGACGAATAGGCCGTTCCCATGACGCACCTCGATGATCCCCAGGGACTGAAGGGACTTGACCGCTTCGCGGACCGAACTTCTCCCAACACCCAGGTCTTCAACGAGCTGTCCTTCGGGCGGGAGGGGGTCACCTGCCTTCAGGTCATTTTTCAGGATGTAATCCTTGATATAGTCGCGAACGGCTTTGTACAGAGCCGGACCACGCAACGATTGCTTCATATTACATCTCCATTTACAACTGCAGAAACGACAGAGGATGGTAAATAATCATTTTCCAGAAACTGTTAGCGGTGTCAATCTTCCGTGCATGGTTAATATTATCATAAATGAATCGGGGAAACGGCTGCAGCAGGATTCAAAGAGGATGGCATTTCCAGCTGCAAGGTCTCCCGCTCCCGTTTTCGAACCAGCATGGCAAACAATCCTCTTTGCTTTGAATTTCCTTGTTGACAAGAGGATGGTAAATTTGTATAATAAATATAAGATGTCTGATATCTGCTATCATCTATCTTCCACCAATATCAATTCTATTGCAATTCTTTACCTGCGTCAAACAGGAACCATTCACTTTCAGTGTTCTTGTAAAAATCAGCCCGGATTGACATACCCTTTGACTGACCCTTTTGTGCAACCAGCACAGCGGCCGATGAAAGGAGGCTGTCTCAAAATATAAATATCTGTCCGTTTTCCCCCGTTCAATCCCTTTTCTATATTGAGATTTTCAAGGAGAATATAAGAGATGAAAAAGACTGTTATCTTTTCAGTCGCCATTCTGTCCGTGCTAAGCATGCTCCTGGTTTCATGCCAGCCGACAGCCACTTCCACACCGGCCCCGACCTCCATCCCCCCGACCTCCATCCCCCCAACCACAGCACCGGCTGCAACTGTAGCCCCGACTGCGACCCTGCCCAAGCCGGTTACGATCACCTACTGGGCCTTTGGCACGGAGGGATCTACTATGACAGGTGGTGGACTCTGGTCGGATTGGTATGCCAATATTTTCAAGCAATATGAACAGTCTCATCCCGGTGTTACCATTGACTTCGCCCTTAAGGGTTACGATGCCAGCGGCAGCACCCTGGTTGTGGATACGGCCGTGGCTGCCGGTACACCACCTGATATTTACTTTGACACCAAATTCCGCGTCAAGAAGTACCAGGATGCCAAACTGCTTCAGGATTTGACACCGGCGTTAACAACTGCTGATATTGCCGCCTACGACCCGGCTGTCTTGGCGGGCTCAAAAAGTAGCACCATGCTGTGGAGCATCCCGGCGGATGGTGGTTACTGGAATATGATCGTCAATACGGATTTGTTTAAAAAGGCCGGTCTGACCGACCTGCTGCCAACAGGTTCGAACCCCAGCTGGACAACGGATCAATTCATGAAAGCCTGCCAAGCGATCAATGACCCGCCGAATGTTTACTGCACAGCGTTCTTTGCTGGCAGCACATCCATGGACTCGGCCACGAACGGTTGGTTGGCTGGCTGGCCGGACTGCAAGTTCTATGATGCCACCACTATGCAGTACACAGTCAACAGCCCAGCCTGCGTGGAGGCATTTACCTTCCTGCACAGCATCTATGACAAAGGTTTGATGGTCCCCGGTGCAGCTGGTTTGATCGACGATACCACCGATCCATATTGGCTGAGCCAGAAGGTAGCCATGCTGGATCAAGGCAACTGGTATGACAGCATTACGAAGAGCGGCGTCGCTGCCGGTACCATCAAGCCGTTCAACTATATGTTTGTCCAAGTCCCAAATAAACCAGGTGCGCCGGTTTCCCCGGACGGTATGTCCAACCCGGATGTTTGGGGTGTCTTCAAACAGACCGATCCGTCTAAGCTGCAGGCCATTTATGACCTGATCCAGTATATGCAGAAACCGGATATCGCCACGCAGATTGCTGTCGGCTGGGGCAAGATCCCGGTCCGCAGTGATGCCAACTTCACGAGCACCGATCCGGCCGTGGCAGAACCTTTGGCTGCTGAGGCGCAGTATGGCTCCTTCGATCCTTACTTCGTCAACGGCGTCCCATGCGGTTACAACGATGTGCGCACGGCCTGGTCTGACGCCCGCCAGGCGTTCTGGCAGTCCAAAGCCAATATTCAGTCTGTTCTGGATGCCTTTGTGACACGAGCCAACGGGATCGTGTCCGCCTGCCAGTAATTTCTTTTCAACTGTGAAACTGACTGGTTGATATAGTGGAGATCCAGGCTGTCGGGTGACCCGACAGCCTGGATCGAGCATGATACCGTGAGGAGTTGCGGACGCATGCCCAAATTCAAAGCAATTGCCCGGGAATTACACAAAAGCTTGCCAGGTTACTTATTCATTGCTCCGGGGTACCTGGCCTTTATGGCATTCATGCTGGTCCCGATCCTCATTGCGATCGGTCTTTCGTTCTACAAGGCGTCCTTCAATATCAGCGCCCGCCAATTCGTCGGTTTCGCCCAGTACATTAAACTAGGCAGTGATCCGATCTTTAAAACAGCACTGGTCAATACGATTGAATACGCCTTGGTCATTGTCCCAGCAACCGTTCTCATTTCCCTTATCATTGCTTTACTGATCGAGCCGTTACGACCCGGTGCTCAGGCTTTTTTTCGCGGCGCTTTCTATATTCCCGGAGTGGCTGGGGGCGTTATCCTTTCGGTGGTCTATCTGTGGATATTCAATCCCACGTATGGACTATTAAATTATTTAATCGGCCTGGTGGGAATCAAACCGGTTTTATGGCTTGCGACTCCACCGCACAGCTTCCAGGCTGTCTGCGTGGTGGTGTTGACCTTCACCATCGGCCAGCCGATCATCCTTTTCCTGGCCGGCCTGGCGGGGATATCACCAGACATCCTGGATGCCTCCACCGTGGACGGTGCCAACTTTTTACAAAAAGCCGTGTACATTCGTCTGCCCCTGTTGCGTCCGGTCCTGCTGTTCGTCCTGGCCACACAAACGATCCAGGTCTTCCAGCTCTGGGAAGTGATTTACATGATAACGGGGGGCGGCCCATTCAACACCAGTACTTCGCTGGTCTACCTGATATTTCAAACCGCATTCATAAATGCAGATTATGGAAAAGCCTCCGCAATTGGTGTAGTCCTAATGGGTATCATCCTGGTATTCACCGTCGTCCAATTGAAATTTTGGCGGGAGACGGACATATGAATGTTCATCGGTATTCTAGGGCATGCATGGAAAGAATTGAGCTTTTGTTCATGGTCCGGAAATCAACCAACAGGAGGCGGATGGTAGCATGTCAACCCAGACCTTGAAACAGGACGCGTTCCGGCGGGCAATCGAAAAAACCACCCGTTTGGCAAATTACTTTTTGCTGACCGTGATGGCCGTTACTTTCCTACTGCCTCTCTACTGGATGTTTACGGGTTCCTTCAAGTTGCAAACCGTGACCATGCTCGTACCGCCTGAACTTTTCCCGACTCACCCGACCCTACAAAATTGGATCCTGCTCTTTACCGGTCCCTGGTCCGTCTGGCGCTGGGTGGTGAACAGCATAGCCGTTTCGCTGCTGACCGTCGTTCTGGTTCTGGCTATCAGTTCCCTGACCGGCTACGGGTTTGGCAAGAAAAAATTTCCTGGCTCGAACGTTTTATTCGTTCTGCTCCTATCGACAATGTTCCTGCCCAACCAGGTCATGCTAGTCCCTCTTTTTTTGCTTGTCCGTGCATTGCACCTCACCACCACGACGCTCGGCACCTACTTTGCCATGGCCATGCCGATGATCTCTTCCCCGTTCGGGGTTTTCCTGATCAAGCAATTCTGCAGCAGCATCCCGGATGAACTGCTGGATGCGGCGCGAATTGACGGAGCTTCCGAATGGGACCTCTTCAGCAAGATCATGCTGCCGCTGCTAAAGCCAGCTCTGGCTGCCCTGGCAATCTTCACCTTCAATCAGGCCTGGAATTTTTTTATGTGGCACATGGTCATAGCCCAGGATATGTCCCAGTACACCATTCCTGTTGGGGTCTCGGTCATCTCCCGCACTCCGGCTGCCGGCAAGATGATCACCAATGTCGGGCTTACAATGGCAGGGGGGTCATTTGGTGCGCTATTCATGATCATTTTCTTTATAGCCTTCCAACAGTATTTCATTAAAGGGATCACCTTTGGAGCAGTCAAAGGATAAGGAGGAAATGAAATGACCAGCAATACTGAAAAACTATCACGCCGGACCAAGATCATGTATGGGGTGGGAGACGCCGGCATCAACCTGGCGGACACGGTGGTTGGTTTGTTGTTCGCTATCTTTCTCACCGACGTGGTTGGGCTGCGCCCCGCCCTGGCGGCCGTAGCCCTGTTCATCGGGCGTACGTCGGATTACCTGAACGATCCGATCATTGGCTACCTATCAGACCGAACCCGTTCACGCTGGGGACGGCGGCGGCCCTTCATCCTTTTCGGCATGATCCCCTTCGCCCTGGTCTATATGCTGATGTGGTGGAAGCCTCCCTTCGACTCACAGATAGCCCTGGCGATCTATTATGCCGTGGCTTTTGTTCTGTACGACACGGCTGCCACCGTCCTGTATATGCCGTACTTCGCCATGACTCCCGAGCTGACCTCGGACTACGATGAACGCACCTCCCTGACCACCTACCGCATGGTCTTCTCGATCATCGGTGCGATGGTCGCCTACGTCGTCCCGCTGGCCATTATCGGAACGCTGGGTCCGCAAAGTGGCGCGAAAGTGATGAGCGTGGGAGCCGGAGTGGCCTTCGTGAGCATCCTGCCGATGGTGATGGTCTTCTTCGGCACACACGAGCGGACTGAGTTCCAGGAACAAAAACAGCCGTCCATCAAAGAATCCCTCAAGGCGGCGGTCAGCAACCGGCCCTTCCTTTACGTGATAGGCATCTTCCTGATGACCTGGACCGCCTTCGACGTTCTGCAAACGGTCCTGCTCTATTACCTCAAATACCGCATGAACCTGGCCAGCAGCGGCGACCTGATCTTCGGCGTGCTCTTCGTTGGCGCCCTGGTCTCCCTGCCATTTTGGTCATGGGCGTCAGGCCACTGGGATAAGCGCAGGGCTTACATCGGTGCAATGGTCTACCTGGCCGCGGTGATGGTCGTGCTGGGATTCATGGATCCAAACTGGGGTCTACCTGCCATGGCCATCCTGTCGGTCCTGGCAGGCTTCGGTGTGGGCGCCATCCAGTTGCTGACCTGGGCCATGATCCCGGATGCTGTCGAGTGGGATGAGCTTCAGACCGGCCAACGTCACGAAGGCATGTTTTACAGCCTGGTGACCACCTTCCGCAAGGTCGCGGTTTCGATCTCCATCCCGCTGGCCATGTTGATGCTGGAGTGGACCGGATACATTGCCAATGCCAAGACCGAGCCCCACAGCGCCATCCTCGGGTTGCAACTTCTCATCGGCCCCATCCCGGCCGTCTGCCTGGTGGCAGGGATCGTCCTGGCCTTGTTCTACCCGTTGAACCGAGCCCGTCATGCAGAACTGCGGGCGAAACTCGAGGAACGGCACTCCCAGATTAAGGAATGAGATGCAAAAAGTAGTTGCTCCGGTTTCTCCTGTTGACTCATGGACGGTCGTGGACAACGGCCGGCATAACGCCTTTACCGACCTGGTCTACTGGCGGGCGGCGTTCTGGCTGGCTTATGTCTCCTCCCCCTCCCACTTCGCCAGCCGGCACAGCAGGATCGTGCTCCTGCATTCGACAGACGGTCACGTCTGGAAAGAGGCTGCCCGATTCGATGGCCACGGGGAGGATATCCGGGATCCGAAGATTGCTGTGGTAAACGACCGCCTTCTGTTGATTGCCCTGCTTAATCACGCTTTTGACCCGCTCCCTTACCAGACAGTCTCTGCAACCAGCCTGGATGGAACGACTTGGCCTGAGCTCAAGCCAGCCTTCCCGACCGGATGGCTGCTGGGACGCCCGAAATCGTCAGAGAGGGGGGATTGGTTTGCCCCCGCCCATAACCTGAAAACCGGCGCTGTCCAGTTGTTCACCTCAAAAGATGGTTTGGCCTGGAAAGCTGGTGCAATTATCTCGGGGGAAAAGGGCGTCGATGAGACGGCGATCGAGTTCCTGGCAGACGGCCGGCTGATTGCAGTCACCCGGTTTGAGGCGGGTGGCGGGGTCTTCGGGCACCCGCAAGCCGGCACCCTGCTCTCGGTCGCCGAGTCACCATACGAAAAATGGACGGTCGTCAGCCTCAGCCGCCTGACCCGCCTGGACAGCCCGACCCTGTTCACCTACCTGGAACAGGTCTATGCCGTCGGCCGCCGCCAGCCGCATATCTCCGGTCCATTCGGACGGCAGGGATCGGCTTTCAGCCGCAAGCGCACCTCGCTCTTCCGGGTGAATGTTACCGGGGAAGGATTGACCCACCTGGCCGACCTGCCCAGCGCAGGCGACACGGCCTACGCTGGCATGGCGCTCCTGAACGGGCAGGCCTATATCTCCTATTACACCAGTCCGCTGCGGGCAGATCCCACCTGGCTGATGGGGATGCTGTTCCCCACCTCCATCCGTATGGGGATCGTTCCGCTGGCCATGCTGGAGAAGGAATTAATGGAATCAAGGAAGAAAGAGATATGAAAGATTTCGGTCCAATTGTCCCTATCGTCACTCCCTGCAACCGTAAGGGCGAGATCGACCTGCCTGGTTTTCGCGCCGTGTGCAGCGAGATGCTGCAGGCAGGTCTGCGCGGCATCTTCGTGACCGGCAGCACCGGGCGTGGTCCATGGTTCGGCCTGTCTGAACGGGCCACCTTGTGCCGGGAGGCTGCTGAAACCATTGCGGGGAGTGTACCCCTGCTGGCCGGCTGCATTGCCTCCGGCCTGCCCGACATGATCGAGTCAGCCCGGGCGATGGCGGATGCGGGCGCCCAGATCGCCGTCGCGACCGCCCCCGGCTATTTCCATTACAGCGAGCGCGAGCTCGAGACCATCTTCCTGAAGTTCGCCGACGCCAGCCCTCTGCCGGTCATCCTGTACGACATCCCCGAGTTCACCAACCTGAAGCTCGCCACCGGGATGGTCACCCGGCTGGCCAGCCATGGCAATATCCTGGGTTTCAAGGATTCAAGCGATGACTTCGAGCGCTTTGGAATGCTGATCGAATCGCTGAAGGAATACACAAATTTCTACCTGTTGCAGGGCAAGGAGCAGTACCTGGTCGACTCCCTGCGCCTGGGCTGCTCCGGGTTCGTTGTCAGCCTGATCCACCTGGCTCCGGCCTCCTTCGTGGCGCTCTACCGCGCCGTCCGTTCCGGAGACCACGGCCTGGCAAACTCGCTCCAGGCTGAAGTGAATCAGGCCTACAAACTGGTGCACGATGCCATCCAGCGCCGGCCGGAATCCTCCACTCTGTTCCACCTGCTCAATTATGCCCTGCGCACCAGGGGCGTCTGCGCCAATATCCTACTGAGCCAGGATGGCAGGCCGCCCGCCTGGTTGAGCGAATCCGCCAGGCAGGCTGTCGAAGCCTTCCAGACCGATCCCCATATCCAATCATCTAAAATCTAGGAATCTTATACAACCCAGAATATATAAGGAGAAAATCATATGTCACAAAAAACAATCACCTCCTCCGCTGGAGATGCCTCCGGCCGGGGTTCGGTTTCCGGATACAAGGTCAACTTCCCGGCCCGGATGAGGACCTACAGCGAAGCTGAGATCGATGCCGTTGTCCAAGTCATGCGCAACGCTGAGGTCCAGACCCAGGGTGATTACCTGCGCCGCTTCGAGGCCGAGTTCAAGGCCTACAGCGGTGCCAACCACGCCTTTGCGGTCGACAACTGTACCAACGCCCTTCGTATGGCTAGCATCCTATGCCGATTAGGTCCCGGCGACGAAGTGATCATCCCGGCCTACACCTTCTGTGCCACCGCAATTCCCTTTGGCATGACCGGCGCCAAGATCATCTGGGCTGATATCCAGCCGGATACGTGGATGATCGACCCGCAGGATATCGAAAAGAAGATCACCGCACATACCAAGGTGATCGTACCCGTACACCTGCTGGGTATGCCAGTCGACATGCCAGCCATCATGGAGATCGCTCGCAAGCATGGCCTGCGCGTGATCGAGGACTGTGCCCAGGCCCCCGGGGCCGCCATCCAGGGTAAGAAGGTCGGTTCCTTCGGGGACTTCGGCTGCTTCAGTTTGCACGGCGCCAAGAACATCACCACGCTCGGCGAGGGCGGAGTCCTGACCGTCCGTTCGGACGCGGACGCCGCCCTGGTCCCCGGAATACGTCACAACGGCATCCGCCCGTTCCCGCCCGAGCGCGAACGCTACTGGGTCCCGGCCATGACCAACGTTGACCTGGACATGGAAAACGTCTGGCCGAACAACTTCAGCATCGGCGAGGCTCAATGCGCACTAGGGATCGAGCTGCTCAAGACCCTGGACGGGTCAAACGACAAGTTGATCGCCCAGGCTGCCAGGCTGCGGAGTGCCCTGGCAGACATCCCCGAGTTATCGGTCATTCACATCCCGGAGGGCTACCGGCCCATCTTTCACCAGTTCGTGATGCAATTCGATGGCTCAAAGTTCGGTAAGAACCGGAATGACCTGCTGGACTTCCTGAGCGGGGAAGCCGGCATCCGGGCGATCGTGCAGTACCACCCGCTCTACCGTTATCCCCTGTTCAAGAAACTGGGAGCCGGAGAGCATGATTGTCCGACCCTGGAGAAATGGTGGGACGACTCTTTCAGCCTGCCCTGGTGGATCGGGATGCCTGACGATGTTTTGGATTACCTGGTTGATTCGCTCAAGGCAGGCATCACCGCGCTGAAAGGCGATTGAGATGGAATGGCGGGTGATCCCCAACACTTCCCTCAGGGTGTCTACACTCTGCCTGGGGACGATGACCTTCGGCACCCCGGTCGGCGAAGCCGAGGCCATCCGCCTGACCCGGCATGCGCTGGAGCACGGCATAAACTTCATCGACACGGCCAATATGTACGAGGGCTACGCCCGCTTCGTCGGTTCACCGGGCGGGGTTGCCGAGGAGATCCTGGGCAAGGTGCTGAAGGGCACCCGGCTGCCAGTCTTCCTGGCAACCAAGGTCGGGATGAAGATCGGGCCGGCCGATGACGACCAGGGTTTGAGCAGGGCCCACATCCTGCGCGAGATCGATCGTTCCCTCCACCGCCTGGGCCGCGAGTATGTCGACCTCTACTATATGCACAAACCCGACCCGGCCGTTCCCCCGGCTGAGTCCATACAGACCTTCCACGAACTGATCGGCGTCGGTAAAGTGCGCCACTGGGGGGTTTCCAACATTACCGCCGAACAGCTTGCAGACACGCTCAGGATCTGTGACGAGAATGGCTGGCTCCGGCCGGTGGCGATCCAGCCGGCTTACAGTCTGCTCAAGCGCGACATCGAAAAGGACCTCCTGCCTCTCTGCCAGCGGGAGCAGATCGCAGTGATCCCCTACCAGGTTCTCCAGGGAGGTATGCTGACTGGAAAATACCACCGCTGGCAGGAAGTCCCGAAAGATTCCCGCCAGATCGAGAAACCCGAATGGACCATGGCGCTGACGGATGAAAACTTTGACCTGCTTGAGCGAGTTGAGGCGGAGGCAAAGGCGAAAGACCGCAGTTTACTGGAGCACTCCTTGAAGACCTTACTTGAACAACCAGCGGTCGTTTCACTTATCGTTGGCGTTAAGCGGGTGGAACAACTGGACGACCTGATCGCGGCGGTCGAAGCTGGTTGATGAAAATAGTGTGCCCAGACAAAACTGCTGACCGAAACTAAATGGAATTCCAACTGACTGGGGTAAAAACGGTAGTCTCTTGGTTGAATTGCATGAAAGCGGTTTTCGTTCTTTTAAGCCATTGGTTGAGAACTCGAGCCTCTCCGCGCTCACTCATTCACAATTTGACCTTTAAAGCGGAATTTTGTCCCCTCTAGACCTGCCACAAGGCAGGTTTGTTTGTTTAAAAGTCCCACTTTAGCCATTTTTGTGTTTGGCCAAATATGTGAATTCCAATGTACTCGTTTAATGATTTTGGTAAGTTTGTCGCCACCAGTCAAAAATAGTCACTCCGAATGAATTAACGGAGACCTGAAAATAAAATATAGATTTTGCGCTTGACTTTTTTCGTAGTTGTCGCTAAAATGTGGGAGTAAAGAGGTGTGACTCGGTTAGAGTCGCGCCTTTTTTTGTTATCTCGACCCCGGAGGATATTATGCTCAACAAAGCTTTTCAAACCTTCTACTTTAAAACGTTCTTGACCGTTCGCCGGTTCCTGCACGACCGCAGGGGTGACGACTTTGCCGAAAAAGCCGTGATCGTCGTAGTGATCGTTCTCGCCGGCGTCGCAGT
>Ga0209777_10005150_pt1 | contig 15197 bp, 10 predicted proteins | sample FrelakmetHBP12HB_FD_187147 | JGI IMG/M metagenome (GOLD analysis project Ga0209777, IMG submission 187147) | Freshwater lake sediment microbial communities from the University of Notre Dame, USA, for methane emissions studies -HBP12 HB (SPAdes)... | ecosystem: Environmental > Aquatic >... | reverse complement strand
CCTCGGGGGTTAGGGCCTCGATGGCCTTTGCGACCGCGGAGGCCTTGGCCTTGAAGCGCGGGCCTAGGGTCTTGTGATTGGGTTTGACCTTCACGGCCTGGAAGGTCGACAGCTTGGTCTCGAACTCGATGTCCTTGATGTTGAGCTCCTCTTTGAGGATGTCCTCAAGGCCTGCTATGGTGAAGTCGCCCTTGGCGACGATTACGGCGCGTTGAAGGGGCTGGCGGTTCTTGATGCCCTTGTCCCCAGCGGTGGCGCGCAGTCTGCGGCCGGCCTCGGCGAGCTTGATGCAGTTGGCCATGGAGGTCTCCAAGGAGTCGTCCATGAGGTAGGCGTGGTGCTCGGGCCAGTCCGTGAGGTGGACGGAGGGGGGGACATCCTCGCCTGCCGTGATCTTTTGATAGATCTCCTCGGTGAGGAAGGGCATCATGGGCGCCGATAGCTTGCAGACCGTTTCCAGGGCCTCGCGCAAGGTGCTGTAGCCGGACCGTTTATCCGTGGTCATCTCCTCGCCCCAGAAGCGCTTGCGGCTCCTGCGGATGTACCAATTGGAAAGATCGTCGAGGACGAAGGATTCTAGGAGCCGCGTCGCACGATGGAAGTTATAGGCTTCTATCTCAGCGGTGACATCCTTGACGGTCCTCTGGAGACGTGACAGGAGCCACCGGTCCAGGGGCCCGCGCTCGAGGGCGGGCAGGTGATGCGTGGGATAGTTGAACTTATCTAACGCTGCGTACTGGGCGAAGAAAGCGTAGGAGTTCCACAAGGTACCTAATAGCTTCTTGACGACCTCGACGACGCCGGTGCGGTCGAACTTCTTGGGGGCCCAGGCCGGGTTGACCGAGAGCATGTACCATCTGAGGGCGTCGGCACCTTCCTTGCCAAAGATGCTCCAGGGGTCCACGACGTTGCCCTTGGACTTGGACATCTTCTGTCCGTCCTTGTCGAGCACGTGGCCCGTGGATAGGCAGGTGCGATAGCACAGGCTGTCCTGGGTCAAGGTCGCGCAGGCCAGAAGGCTGTAGAACCAGCCCCGGGTCTGGTCGATGGCCTCGGAGATGAAATCGATGGGAAAGCTTTCGTGGAACTCTTCATAGTTCTCGAAAGGATAGTGCCATTGGGCGAAGAAGGAGGCGCCCGAGTCGTACCACACATCGATGAGGTAGGGCTCCCGGACCATTGTGCCGTCGCATTTGTCGCACTGGAAGCGGACCTCGTCGATGAAGGGCCGGTGGAGGTCTGAAAGCTTGATCTGTCCTTTCTCCTCGACCTCTTTCACGGAGCCCAGGCAGACCCTGTTGTCGCAGCCATTGTTCGAGCACGACCAGATTGGCAAGGGCGTTCCCCAGTAGCGCTCCCTGCTGAGGGCCCAGTCCTTGAGCTCCTCGAGGAAGTTGCCGAAGCGCCCATTGGGCTTGCCCAGGTGCTCAGGATACCAGTGGACCTCGCTGTTGAGCTCCTTGATGCGGTCGCGCAATGTGGACATAGCAATGTACCACGAGTCGCGGGCGTAATAGAGCAAGGGTGTCTCGCAGCGCCAGCAGAAGGGGTAGCTGTGGGTGTAAGGGAAGACATCGTAGAGCAGATTGCGGGATTTGAGGTCCTCGATGATCTCGCGGTCGCATTCCTTGACGAAGCGGCCTTCCCATTTCTTGACGCAGGAATTGAACTTGCCGTCAGGGCCGACGGTGTGGTAGGCGGGCAGTCCGAGCTCCATACCGAGGTTGTAGTCGTCCTCTCCGTACATCACTGCGGTGTGAACGATGCCGGTGCCTGCGAACTTGCCGGCCCGGTTCTTTTCCTCGTCGACGGCCCCGGTCTCCATCGCTATTTCGCGGTCCATGTCATCCTTTTCCTCGGCCTCGGTCTTGACGAAGTCTGCCGTGGCGATGAAGAAGGCCTTGTGGCCCTTGAGGGCCTCCTCGGGCATGGTGTCGAACAGGGGCTCATACTCCCAGTTCTCCATCTGGGTGCCGACAAGAGAATCGACCAGCTCGAACTCCCCACGGAGGGCGCCGGAGCTGTCGGGACCCCTTTGGCGGGCGCATTCCTTGGCGAGCCAGTAGTACTCGGCCTTGCCCTCGGGGGTCTTTTGCTTGATCTTGACGTATTCGATGTTGGGACCGACGGCCAGGGCGACGTTGCCGGGCAAGGTCCAGGGCGTGGTCGTCCAGGCTAGTATGTATTCGTCGTCGCGGCCCTTGCGTTTGAACTTGACGGTCAGCGAGGATTCGGTGACATCGGAATATCCCAAGGCGACCTCGTGGCTGGACAAAGGTGTGCCGCATCTAGGACAGTAGGGCGTGATCCTGTATCCTTTGTAAAGGAGCCCGGCGTCCCACGCTTTCTTCAAGGACCACCAGACGCTCTCGATGTAATCGTTCTTCAGGGTGATGTAGGGGTCATCGAGGTCGACCCAGTAGGCCATGCGCTCGGTCATGCGCCGCCATTCCTTTTCGTAGGCAAAGACGGACTCCTTGCATTTCTGGTTAAAGGGCGCGATGCCGTAGGCCTCGATCTCCTTTTTGGAGCTGATGCCCAGCTGCTTTTCGACGCCTAGTTCAACAGGAAGTCCGTGGGTGTCCCAGCCGCCCTTTCGCTTGACCAAGAACCCGCGCATCGTCCTGTAGCGGCAGACCATGTCCTTCATGGTCCGGGCCAGGACGTGATGGATGCCGGGCATGCCGTTGGCCGTGGGTGGGCCCTCGAGAAAGATGAAGGGGTCGGAGTCCTTGCGGATCTCCATGGACCTGTCAAAGGTCTTTTGGGAGCTCCAGTACTCCAGTATCCTGTTCTCGATGTCCTGTATGTCGTGGTTCTTGGCCGGTGGCGCTACCATCTAAAGGCATCCCCTGAGGCTTTGTGAAAGCTCGATGGACCGAGCCATTTCAAGGAATAATGCGTTCTTATTTGTAGGTATCGGTCCTAGTGTTTGAACCTGCGGTACACGATAACGGACACGACGCAGACCGTCACGACGGTGACCTCGAGTATCAGGCACATGTTGTCAAGATAGGTCTTGTAGGGTTTGTTGGTGACCTTGATCTTTACAAGTATGGTCGTATTGTCGTAGGCTGTGACCTTGCCGTCAGAGGCCGCGAAGGACAGCTTGTGCGTTCCTGCTGTTAGCGTGGTGTTGAACTCTATAAGGGTGCTGACCACGGTGCCGTCGATCCGCCAGGTGTAGGTCAGGTTGTCCTTGTCGGGGTCGGTGACATTGCCTTTGAAATGAATGGAGCTCCCCACATAAAAGTTGGTCCCTGTAGAGGGGGTCAGGATCTTGGGCACAGGCGGATGGTTCTCGGCATAGACCGTGATGTTGAAATGATGCAGGACAGGTGGATTTTTTCCGTCCGAAAGGCTCAGTCCGACCTGTTTTTGACCAAGCTGAGAGGAATCGGGGGACCAGGTAAGGTTCCATCCCGACAAGGTCATGCCATGGGGCCAGTCCACGAGGGTCAGGGTCATCGGGTCCCCGTCGGGATCGTAAGCCGTGACCAAATAATGGTAGGCCTCGCCCAGATAAACGGTCACAATGTCCTTGCTTGTAAAGGAGGGAGGGGTGTTCATATTGGTTACCGTGAAGTTCACCGTGATGGTGTTGGACTGCGATACCCCGTCGGACACGACGAAATGGTATACAGAATATCCAATACTATTGGACTTGAAGGTGAAGACCCCTGAATGCTGGTCCAGGGTCAGGACGATGCCGCCGGGGGGGACGTCCAGGCAATGGAAGACGAGATTGCTTGGAGGAGTGTCCACGTCCGTGGCCTTGAGGGTGCCCGAGACTGTCTCGTTCACGCCGGAGAAGAGGTCCGGCTGGGGAAGAAGGACCGGCCGATCGTTGACTGGTAGGACGGTCACGTTGAAGATATTGCTCAAAGTTATAAGCCCCTTGCTGTCGTTGGCGCGCACCTGGAACTTCTGGACGCCGTTCCAGTCCTTGGTCGGGGTGTAAAAATCGAGTTTTGTGCCGTTGACCTTTCCCAGGACCTTTGTGGGGTCCGACTGCATCACAAGGGAATAGTTCAAGGGCCCCTCGTCCGTGAAGTGCTCGGAGCAGTTTACAAGGCCGTAGGCGGTCGTGTCCTCGTTGAAGGAATAGTCGCCAAAGGGGACCGCAAGGACCGGAGGATCGTTAACGACGAGGAGCTTCAAGGTTATGTTCCGGGACGAGGTGAGGTTGATGTCGGTGCTGTTCGTGCTGCCCTTGTAGGAGGTGACAATATGATAGGGGGACCAATATTGTTCTGTGACGACACCCCAGTTGTAGGTCTTGTTGAACTCAGTGAAGGCCAGAGGGCCCGTGGTGCCCTTGCTGTTCGTGGTTTCGTTGTAGGTCGGGAACCCGAAGGGTGTAATTGTGACATTTGCACCCGGAAGGGGAGCGCCGAACTGATCTGTGACATTGATTGCAAGATTCCATTTCACGATCAGGCGCGCGTCGTTGCCCATCCATTTGACGGTTTGATTCACGCGAGTGAAGTTGAGGAGCGTCAAATGACCGGAAGTAATAGCGACCTCCCATTCTGAGGCATTCCTTGAAAACCCGTCCTCGATAAAGATTTCTGATTGCGTATCGGGCTGGATGTTCAATTTGTTATTGAAGATTGCGAGGCCTTTCAAGAAGGCAGTGCTGTTGAAGACCTGCAGCCCCATGTTCCCGCTCCCATCGATCTGGTCCTTGACGGAGGTGAGGTTCGAGCCATAGTAGACCAAGATGCCGTACTGCGAATTGTTATCGTAGGAATTGTAATACGAGCTGAATCGACCGTTATAGTATACCGAGAGCCCGTTGGCGTTCTCATGGACCTTCGCTCTCGACATGTTGACGGTGGCGTTGAGGACGTTAACCCCGGTGTCTGAATTATAAGAAATATCATTGCGGACCATGTAGGGGGTCGAGCCGCTGTTGGCCTCAAGGCCGTCGTCCCCGTTGTGGGAGACCAGATTGTCCTGGACCGTTGAGGAATCGAGATTGACCAGCAGGATGCCGTCGTCCAGGTTAGAAGAGATATTATTGTTCTTGATCATGGAACTGGAGTCGTTGCTGATAATCCCGGCGTAGTTCCCCCGGATTATATTGTGATCGATGACCGGGTTCGAACCCGAGCGGACCTTTATTCCTGCGCATTGGGTGCAGGTGCTCCCGAGGATGATATTGTTGCTTACAGTTACGGTCGAGGCTTCCTTCAGGTAGATTCCGTGGTTGTTATTGGTGAGATTGTTGTTGTCGACCAGTCCGGTTGCGTGGTTGAGATAGATCCCGGCCTGGACAAGGGGCTGGCCGGCACCGTTGCCGCGGAAGGTCGAGTTCGTTATATGGACTGTGCTGTCATAGGCATGGATCCCGTCCAAGATATTGCTTGATATGTTGGAGTGATCCACATAAAGATCGGTTTGGTAGGCATAGATCCCGGTCGTGGCCTGTTCGATGAGGCAGTAGGCCAGATGGGACCCCCTGGCCGATGCTGATAGATTGAGCATTCCCCAAGGGACGCCGCTTACTTCAGGAAGGAAATTTATCGGCTGGGCCGGTGTTCCGATGGCGGTCAGATTGCCAAGTATCGTAAGGTTGGTGTTCGTGGCCAGTGTGACCGTTATATCGGGCATGATGATGAGCTCTTGGTCGGCATTTACCTTGATCTCACCAGAGAGAAAAGTATTCGTGGACCAGATTATCTTGGTCACCAGGGCCTTGGCGTTCGGGGCCACGAAGACCAGGGAGGAACCAACAAGTAGCAAAGTGACGGATAAAGTAAGGATGGTCTGGAGCTTGCCCTTGCACGACATCGACGATACTATGTATGTAGGTGGGTATTAAAATTACCTTTTTTGTTTTTTTCGTTCCAACGGGGCCCTAGCCTTGAATTCCTCGATGTAGTCATCGTGGAAGGCCATGTCAGTTGGGAGCTCATCGAACCATCGGGCCTCGAGAATCTCGCCCTCGTGGGGTGTGGGCACGCCGGGCCTGGCCCTGACCTCGAATTGGAAGAAATAGGTGCTGGCCTCGATCTCCTTGTAGACCAGGACCTCGTTGTTGACACGCGATAATGAGAGGATGTCTATGTCGAGGCCGACCTCTTCTTTTATCTCGCGCCTGAGGGCCTCCTCGGGGAGCTCTCCCTCCTCGATGACACCGCCGGGGGTGAACCATTTGTCCGGGTCCCAGCCGGTGCGCGGGTGGTGGCGGACCAAGAGGACGCGTCCCTTGTCGTCCCATATGAGGGCCCCGACCCCGATGCGGGTCCGGAGGCCCTTTTCCGCCCGGGCCTTCGGGACATCCCAACGCTTGCGGACCAGCCGCTTGCAGCCCAGGCGTTCGCGCTGGGCATCGATGAAGGCGGCAAGGGCCTTGGGGTCCTGCCGGTCGAACGTAGGCCTCTTGGTCCTCATGGTCGGGTCAGAGACCTCCAACCGCAAAAAGATTGCGGGGGCAAACTATTAAACAGAAAACAAAGATATTATCGATGGGTGGACAACTGAGACAGCGATTGATCCCGATGCTGGCCTTCGGGGCCGTCATGGTCCTTTTACTAATGGGATCCCTGGCCCCGGTCTGCATGGCCGACGATTTCCCTGTTTCGGGCAAGTTCCAGACGAGGGCCACGGTCGAGAAGACGGGCTTTGACGGGTTCCTTTGCAAGCTCGAGCAAGGCGATAAAATGAGCTGGGATGTTTCTTTGGTGTCGGGGGACCTCCTGAACATCTATGTGATGTCCGGGAGCGATTACGAGAAGCTCAAGCAGGGTTCCTTCCCGACCTACTTTTCGCAGTATTCCAAGGAAAAGACGGATTTCTTCGAGGGGCTGCTGAATGCTACCGGAAGCCCTTACACGGGCGACATCGTCCTTGTCGTCAAGACACAGGGGCAGGACAATTCGACCTCGATCTTCGATGTCGATGTTAAGGTCACCAAGGCACCCACACCGCAGAACCTGCTAGACATGATATGCGGCCTCGGCCCAGGTATCTGTGCCATCCTGGTAATAGGGTTCGTCGTCGTCATCGCGATCATATATTATATCTTCACGAAGGTGGGCGGGCCCATGATGGGGAGTTCGTCGACAAAGGACAGGTCCGAGCTCGGGTCGGTCGACAGCATGGCGCGCCCTGGCTTCAGCGTTAAGATTGGCCCGGAGGCGGAACCGAAAAGAGCAAAGCCGCCGAAGAAGGGGAAGCCGACAGTTACGAGACGCCCTGTACAAACTAAGGTCCAACCACGGAGACCGCAGAGGGTCCGGGTGCCCGGCAAGTGCCCAAGCTGCGGCGAGCGCGTTGATGAGGGCCAGGGGTTCTGCCCCGCTTGTGGCGCGGATCTGGAATAAAGCCATTTCTTGGAGATCGGGTGCACGTTTTTGGTCTTTGTGATGGGGCTCGGTCCATGCTACATGCTAACATGTGACATACTTTTCACGGTAAAATTAGAAAAAATATAAGTACTAGCTCAAGCGAGATATCACATCAGGTGGGCCTGAGAAGCGAACGCCGGTCCTGCACCGGGAGGTTCCATCCCGATTCGGGGGCTCGGGAGGAAAAGAGGGCGGGACCGATCCCCCAGATAGGTGGTGATGGACTTTCGCACCGTAAGTCCGTCGATGGTGAAACGGTTCGGTACGTTCATGATAGTGATGAACCTGACCGTTGCCTTCTTCTCGCTCACGGACATGTATCTTCTGGCCTCGGGGGCGATACGTGTCGATTACCCGGACGAGGGAAACTTCGCGACCTCCTTCGACCCTGCGAACATGGACCTCGTTTTCAGGTCAGAGTATAAGATAACCAATAATGGATTCTATGACATCAGGGGCCTGACCATAAAGGCCGACCTGTATTCACAGGAAGGAAAGCTCCTTATTAATTATAAATCGGAGGACCTTAGCGTCCCGAGGTTCAGTTCCAGGACCTTCCCTATAGAGGCCCGGCTGCCAGTCGAGCGTTGCTTGGGGATGAATATGAGGGACATCCTTTTCAAGGGGTCCACCTTCGTCCTGAAGGTCAGTATCGACGCGCGCTATGTCATGGACCTGGTCCACTTCCACATAGGACAGGTGAGGTCCTATCCTTGGGAGCCGCCGGCGGGCCAGTTCGAGAGCCTTATCGAGAACGGCTCCATGGTCGACATGGTGCTCAAGCTCCTTGGAGGGCAGTACGGCGAGGTTGGAAAGCAGGTCGAGACCGCTATAATCAAGGCCTTCATGGTCCCAGGCCAAGAGACCAAGGTATCATTGAACAGCTGGGCCGACCTCGTTGCCGTCGTTAAGGATAATAATTTCCATGTTCAGGTGGACCTTGTGTATCCTTTCCAGGCGACCTTGTTCGAGTACGACCTCCCGATAGGGGACGCGTCCGGGGACGGTGAGGGGCCGTGACGGTGAAAAAGCGGGTCAGGGTCCGCAGCCGGTACAAGGCCTGGAGGGAGCGGTTCCACCTCAAGCCCCTCATATCGGTGCTGATGTACCTGCTCATCCCACTTGTGAGCATCTACCTCATCATGCACCAGTACCCGCTCTTGGCCAAGGAACGGTTCTACAGGATGATCGAATGGATAGTCCCCCTGGGAGCGGGGCTGTTCTGCGTGACCTTGGTCCAGGAGCGGTTCGAGAAGGGGACCAAGGTAAGGCTGGGCCTCGACGCCTTTTTCGTGGGCCTTAACATGGCCTGGCTCTTTGGGTTCCTTGGGGGCAGGACCGTCGTGGAGAACACCTACGGTGGCTGGAAGTTCGCCGTCGACGTCTGGCCTGTCGTGGCAATTGCGCTCTTCGGGACCTCGCTCAACTTCGTCCATGACATGCTCGAGTACATGGCACATAATCCAGATACTAGGACCGTGGACCAGCGTACTGCCGTCTCGAATCGAGCGGCACAAAAAGGCGTGGAAAAATTACACAAGAAGAACCGCGTGACCCTTCGAGCGCACTGACCGGGTCACCCGTCAAAGACGTGCTTGAGGCCTTTGAAGACACCACCGATCGATGTGTCCGGCGCTGGGGCCTCGGCCCGTATCACTTCCCCAGAGCAGGCGTCCAGGTACATCCAGTGCCTTTGACCCTTGTACTCGTAGATCGCGTGCCACACTGGCGCGTGGACGAACTCGCTGGACCTGAAGTCCACCTGGGTCTCGTCATGGGTTATCTCGTCAACAATATCCTTCAACAAGGCCCTCTGGTGCGCCTCTATCTGGGACTTGGCCATCTCTTTGGCCTCGATATCGTCGAGCTCAGCATTTAAGAACTCGGCACCTGGGAGCATCTGTGAGATGTTGAAGGGAACTTTGCCTGAGAGGGGGATCTTGAACTCCTCGGTCGGGAACTTCGAGTCCCTGCGGGCCAGGACCTTCCAGGGATACTGCTTGTCGAGCGTGTCTTCGCGCTTTTCTGAACCGCCGGTGCGGGTCAGGTATCCTTTGAAGGCGGTCGTGGCCTTGATGTCGAAGACGAAGAACGGTAAATAGATGCAACGGAGCTCGATGAGCTTGGACTTGGAAGCGAGGTCGTCGGGAAGGTAGACACCGCCCTTCATCCATGACTGGATCGAGGCGGTTATGCCCTTGGCATCAAAGCGGGCGGGGATTATCGAGTGGGCCAGGTAATACTTCTCGTTGGCCTTCAGGCTCACGGTCGAGCTGCAGTACTCGCATATGATGATTAGCTCCCCTTGCTTGACCTTTAGGGGAGCCCCGCAGTGTGGACAGTTATAGGCGTCTATGACCTCGGCCATGATACTCAAAATGTATATCCTTGCCCTGGCTATTATGATTTCCGATGGCGTCCTTGGCGTCCTTACGGGCCAGCATGGTCGTGACCATGGTTCTTATAACCATGTGCATGCTGTTCCTGCTTGCGGTCATTGACTACATTTTCGTGTATGTTGCCGGTGTCTTCTGCCCCTTCTTCATACTGGTGCTCATCGCATTGTTGTTCGTATCCATCCAGGTCATCATCGGCCCCTGGCTAGTTAAACGGTCGGCCCATATCGACGAGGATGCTGAGCAGAGGGCGAAGGGCAATCCCTTCCTTGTAAAGACCGTCCAGGAACTGACACAAAAGGCCGGCGTTCCGATGCCAAGGCTTGCCGTCACCTTGGACAGGGACCCCAACGCCTTCGTCTTCGGGACCGTACGAGACGACACCTGGCTTGTCATTCACATGGGCCTGCTGGAGCTCCTGAACAAGGAAGAGATCGAGGGGGTTTTGGCCCATGAGGTCGGGCATCTGAGACACCACGACTGCGTCATCATGACGGTGGCCTCGGCCATACCGTTAATGATGTATGTCATTGCCCGAGGAGGCATCGAGGCGCTTCGGAGCAGCAGGGGCCTTCGAGGAAAGAACGCGGGGATGGCCATCCTCATCGCGCTGCTGGTCGGTGCGGTCTCGTATCTGGTATATCTGCTGACGCAGCTCATGGTCCTTTATCTTTCGAGGACCCGGGAGTACTATGCCGACGCGTATTCTGCCGAGGCGACGGGCTCACCTAGCAAATTGTCCTCTGCGCTTGTGAAGATCATGACGGGCCTGAGCCTCGAGACCGACCACGAGCATCCAAAAGGAATCCGGGCCTTCTACGTCTCCGACCCCGTCAAGGCCGTCGCTGAATCCAATACCTACAAGCAACGCATGAACGAGTACGACCTCGACGGCAACGGGGTCATCGACGACAACGAGCTCGAGAAAGCAATGAAAAGGGAGGCCACGAACCCCTGGCGCAAGGCCAACGACCTGTTCCAGACGCACCCCAACATATACAAGCGGGTCCTTTTACTGCGAAGGATCGAGCTCGAGATGGACACGGTCGTTGTCGAGCCCCTGAAGGAATGACCAGGTCTCGTTTCCTTGACCAAAATCTTTTTTTAGGCCCTTGCTTCTCTCTATCAGGCACAGGGGGGATTTTATGGATAAAAAAGATGACAAGATCGAGCTTACAGCACCGATAAAGGAGATCACGATCTTCCAGGGAAAGGCCATGGTCACCAGAGAGGGCCAGGTCAACGTGCCAGTTGGAGAGCAAGTTATCAAGCTCAAGGACCTGCCGCTGTCAATCACGCCTGACAGCCTCAGGGTCTCGGGCGAGGGAACCGAGGGGGCGCTCATCACAGGGGTCGAGCTCCACCGGGTCTTCGATACGGAGAGCCTCAATGAGGAAAGGAGGGAGCTTGAGAGGACCTACAAGGCGTCCTTGGAAAAGGAGACTGTGATCCAAGACGAGCTCAACGAGCTCGACCGGCAGTTCGCGCTCCTGGATGCAACGGCCCAGAACTTTGCACAGGACTTTCCGAGGGCCCTGGCCTACCAAAAAGCAAAGGTCGAGGACCACCAGAAGTTCACCGAGTACATCACGGCCAAGAGGACGGACATCTCGAAGGCCCTTCTTGCTAAAAAGCGCGAGATGGAACAGGCCAAGAAGAACACCGCTGCGGTCAAGGGCAAGCTGGACCAGACGGCCTCCAAGTCCGCCACTGAGCGCAACGATGTGGACATCAATGTGAGGATCGCGCTCGCAGGGCCCATGAAGATGACACTCACCTACGCCGTGAGCGGCGCCAGCTGGGAGCCGGTCTACGATGTCAGGGTCATGCCCGACACCGAGAAGGTCTCCATGACCTACTACGGCATCGTGACACAGGAGTCTGGAGAGGACTGGGAGAACGTCGCCCTGACGCTATCGACGGCGCCCCACACAGAGGCCAGGGAACTTCCCGAGCTGAACCCGTGGTATCTTTCCGCCGAGGCCCCTATGCCCAAACGCAGGTTCGCGATGGCGAAGATGTCCAACGCACCGATGGGGGCCGCCTGCCCTGCGCCTTGCGAGGAACGCGGGGGAATGGCCATGGACATGGAAAAGAAGAGGGACGAGGCCCCGGAAATGAAAGAGATGGAATCCCAGATAGCCGAGGTCGAGACCTCCGGGGAGGCTGTGGTCTACAAGGTCCCAGGGACCGACACTGTTCTGTCCAACGGGGAGCCCAAGAAGCTCACGGTCGCAATGCTGGACCTGAGCTGCAAGACCGAGTACCTGTCAGTGCCCAAGCTCAGCCCCGAGTTCTATCTCAAGGCCAAGGTCAGCAACGACACGGAGTTCGTGTTCCTGGCGGGCAAGGTCAACCTGTTCCAGGAGGATGACTTCATTGGGGCCACCTACATAGACACCAAGGCCCCCAAGGAGAAGTTCGACCTGTCCCTAGGAGTGACGCGCCAGATCGTTATCAAGAGGGAACTGGTCAAGAAGGAGACCGAGAGCGCGGGCATCACGGGGAGCGGTACCAGGATAAACTACGCTTACGAGATCAAGATCGAGAACCACCGCAAGGCCAAGGCCAAGCTTGTCATAATGGACCAGCTGCCGGTCCCGTCCAACAAGGAGATCAAGATTGAGAAGGTCGTGTTGGACCCCGAGCCTAAGGAGACCGATGACATGAAGCGCATCAAGTGGAAGTTCTCCTTGGACCCGGAGCAGAAGAGGACCGTTGTATTGCAGTTCTCGGTCGAGTACCCCTCCAAGATGACAATCTACGGCCTACCAGAAGGCTAGGCCTTTTTTTTCAGTCCTTTTCCTTTTTTCTTCTAATTTTCTCTTATTATATAGCCAGAGCTTCGATTCTTGTCCGAATATTCGGTTTTTGTCCGATAACGGATATATATACCTCCCCGGGAGAGTGAATTTCAGAAGTGTTCCATGATAACATGTGGCATGGGGTGGTAATATGACGGTCAAAATCCTAGTGGTCGTGTGCTTTGCTGTGATGGTCCTTGGGCCCTTCACCCACGGCTTGGCCATGAACCCTTCTAACGGGATCGACCCTAAGGCCGATACCGACCGAGATGGGCTGACCAACGTGCAGGAATATCAGTGGGGGACCGACCCTAACGACCCCGACAGCGATGGCGGCGGGGCCTATGATGGCTGGGAGGTATGGTACGAGACCCACAAGGCCGTCGACCTCAGGACCCATGAGACCTACATCAGCTCTGATTATCATTTCGACCCCAACTCCGCAACGGACGAAGGGACGGTCAATAAGGAATATCTCGTTCAGGTCATGGACCATGATGCGAACAAGCTGGTCAACGACCCCGACGGGGACGGCTGGAACAACCTCCACGAGTTCCTGGTTGGTACGGACCCCACGAACCCGAACACGGACGGGGACCAGTACAAGGACAGCTCGGACCCAGACCCGGAGGTTAGCAACGGGGACGGGCACTTCAACTCCAACTGCATCCAGGACGACCACCCGAGCGGCTCCAGCGACGATCGCCTTGGCAACTCCGATGGTGCCCATGGCAGTAACGGCGGCGGCGGGAGCGGGATGGCCCAGTTGATGGCCTAGGATAGATCTCATACAACATCGGGGCCGGCCGGGAGGCGGGGCGGGGCCTGAGGCGGCAAGCGGTCCGGCCCCGTCCTCATCTTTTTCTATTTCTTCATAAGAGCGGTCAATTTGTCATTGAAGTCCTTTTGGAGCCTGGTGACCTCGGCGCCCTTTTTATCTGCAGGCATGTCCGAGGCCATGACCTTTTGAATGTCCGCCGTAAGTTTCTTGCCAAGTTCCTGGGCCTTTTCCTGGGCGTCCTGGACCTTCTTGGCGGTTTCTTCTGCCTTGTTGGGCCCTTTGGGGGCATCCTTGACCTTCTTTGGGGTATCTTCGTCCTTAGAAGGAGTTTTAGGAGCGTTTTTGACCTTCTTGGGGGTGTCGTCGTCCTTGACGGGCTCTTTAATGACCTCCGGGACCGTCTTGGTGGTCTCTTCATCCCTTGTTGGCTCTTTAGGAGCTTCCTTTTTCGCGCCTGAGCGCTTGGCCTGCGCTGCTTTGACCTGCTGCAAGCAGCTGGGCGCGTTGGGGTTGCCTCCGGGGATCTTTGTGAGATGTTCGAACTCTTCCTCCGCGCCGTCGAGGTTGCCGGCCTGCCAGTAGCAACAGGCCCGCTTGAAAATTGTCAGGGGATCGTCGGGATAATGCTCCTTGATGAGCTCGAGATACTCGATGGAGTGGGGCATGTCCTCCTTGAGCATATAGCAAGAGGCCACGGTCTCGGCGGCCGCAAACCAGTCAGAGGAATCGGGGGGCAGTTCCAGGCCCTTCTTGGCGTACCTTATAGATTCATCGTACTGTTTCGTGTAACGATACATCTGTCCTAGCAGTACATGGGCCCGGCCGTGCTGAGGATAGAGCTCAATCGCTTTTTTAAGAGCGGTCTCCGCCACGGGTATCTTTTGATTGCACTCCGCATCCAAATTACCGCTTTGGAGCTTGGCCCCGACGGACTGTATGTTTGCCATACCAAAGTTGTACCATGAGTTCGAGTCCTCAGGCTCCGTTTCGGTCTCCTTTTTGAACTTCTCGATCTCCTTGTTCCAATCCTTTGCCATTTGTCTTCCCCCTTTGGATCATCGCGGCGCTTTGATGGGCCCTTTGTCTTTCTTCGGGGCTTTCTTCTTCGATTTGCGGTCCTTCTTTCGTTTCTTGTTCACTCGATGGATTACCAGCATGGCCACGACGATGATAACTATGATGACGATACCTAAAATCATGAGATTGGGGATGTTGCGCTCGATCTGGTTGACGACTATCGTGACGCTGGTGGATTCCGCTTTGAGCTCGGTCCCGTCGGAGCTGCGCGTGACGATGCGGACCTCTATGGGCGTTTGTCCTTCGGAGGCCCAGGTGTCATAGCCGACGGTCATGTTGATGGTCTCGTTGTGGTAAGGGGCCAAGATGCTGGTCTCATCCTTATCGAGCTGGGCATGGATGCCGTGCTTGACGAGGGTATCGATGCCCATGACCTCAAGGCTGTAGGTGCAGTCGAGGTTGCTGTAATTGGTCAGGTCCAGCTTGAAGACCTGCGGGTTGTGGTCGCTCTTTTCTGGAGAGGTCTTCACCCTCAGTTCGAGGTGGGTCGCTATCTTGATTATGGCGACGGCCCTGGCCTCATACTGGGTGCCCATGTACATCGAAAGGGCTTGGATCCCAATGTCGTTGTAGGATGAGGCCTTGGCATCGTAAGGTACCTGTAAGGTCGCATTGATGAACCTGGCACCCGAGGTTGTAAAGGATATCATGGTCGGCTCGACCGTAGTGGCCCAGCCGTCCCCTGCATCGACAGTTATCTGGAAGTCCATCTTGCCGACCGGGGGCTTGTCGACGATGAGCTCCGTCTTGAAGTAGAGGACCTGGTTATTGTGCGTCGGCTGGA
>Ga0209777_10005149_pt1 | contig 15199 bp, 26 predicted proteins | sample FrelakmetHBP12HB_FD_187147 | JGI IMG/M metagenome (GOLD analysis project Ga0209777, IMG submission 187147) | Freshwater lake sediment microbial communities from the University of Notre Dame, USA, for methane emissions studies -HBP12 HB (SPAdes)... | ecosystem: Environmental > Aquatic >... | reverse complement strand
ATCTCGTCCCGCTCTCTGGCGCTGGTGTGCAGGACGAGATATCTATCAAACAATTTTTCAAGGACATCTCCGATCAGTATACACTGGGGTCGTGTGTGGCAAACGCAACGGCTGATGCTTGCGAATCTCAACTGGTTCGCAAATCAAATCTTGACCCATCAAAGACCCCTGATTTATCCAGGTTATTCATCTATTGGAACGCAAGGAATCTAATGAATCCTCCAGCGGCAACAACAGATAAAGGAACTCAAATCTATTTAGCCTTTGATTCTATCATGAGATATGGAGTACCAAAGGAGGTGACTTGGGTTTATGATACAGCGAAAGTGAATACTAAACCAGATTGGTTATCATATAGAGAAGCTCTTCAAAATAAGATTAAGGCTTATTATAGAATTGAAGCAACTGGAAATGAACGTGTCTTACAAGTGATTAAGGCATTAACCTCTGGATGTCCTGTTGTATTTGGAACCAGTGTGGCAGCATCATTCTTTGGCGTTAAAGGCGAGGTTGTTAATCTACCATCTGACTCTTTCATTGGCAGGCATGCAATGTGTATTACTGGTTGGTCGGCATCCAAACAAGCATTCGAGGTTAGAAACTCTTGGGGACTTAGCTTCGGCGTTAATGGTTATTGTTGGATGTCTAAAAATTATATTGCAGAAACAATAACAAAAGACTTATGGGTTCCAACAGTTTAAAGGAGTTCTTTTATGAAACATATTGTATTTATTTTATGTATCTGTAGTTGCAGTTGTTTGGTTAAGAGCAGCGATCCCCCTCCAAATGTTAGAACTATTCCAGGAATTGAAATGTGTGGAGCAGCGTGTGATAAGATGAAATCTTTAGACGAGAAAAACTCTAACGAAGATTGCAAGCCTTATTATGCTGATATGGTTGTTGATGATAAGAATATGACATGCGCGGAGTTCTGTACATATGAAATGCAAAACTCTGTGGATATGCAACCTCAATGTGTGATTGATAAGGTTGAAATATGCTCGGTGGATATGTCGGCTAAATGCGGAATGTAAGCCGCGATTTTACCTGCTTTGCAACTACCTGAAGAAGGTTGGGCTCTTAAAAAGGAGTCCAACCTTTTTTATTTGATTTAAATGAATGTTGATAATTGAACCAATGAGTTCAAATATTTGAATTGTTCTTCCTCATTAAAGGCTCTATTAATGGTTCTCATAAGTTCAGCATTTCGTCCAGCTTCATATATCATAACTTTTGTTATATTCTCGATATGAAAAACGACAACAGCAAATCGCGTAATATTCACTGTTAATCTCATTGACACATAATCAATATTAGAGTCATGATAATTGATAAAATAACTATGATTCACTTTATCACAATAACGCTGATTAAGCGAACCTATAACCGGCTCATTGCAAAATGGACAATTCTTATTGGTGGTTTTTAATAAACCTATCATAGAAAAATATGATTCTTAGATAGAAAATCTAAATATTTTAATTGTTCATTGTCAGAAAATAATTTATCAATCACTTGACTGTGCAAATAACCACAAGGCATATCACAATTAAATATGTCTGATAAATTATATTGTTCAATTAAAATGTCTGTGTTGTTTAAATCATAATTTGATATTAATACGAAAACCAAATTATCAATTAATAGTTTAATTGTAGTGAATATAATAATCTTATTATTAAGATGAAGAAAATAGTTGTGTCCATCTTCTATTTCAGAAGAGCAAGAATATTCGTCATTTAATTTATTGTTTCCTTCAACATCTAAAATTAAATCTTTATTGCAAACTGGACATTTATTAATCATAGGAAGATTTTATTTTCAATCATAAAGTTTAAATATTTAAATAAAGACTGTGGCTCTAATGCCACCGCCCTATCTCTATGATAGATTTCTTTTTTAATTGATGCTGGAATATAAGTAATTCTGTTTTTACTTTTCTTATATTCATAATATGGTTTATTAAGCTGGTGAATATGTGTTTGCAACATATTGGAATTATAAAAACTAGAAACAATATATATTAAATCATTATTAAACTTAGTTAAAGTAATCCACACTTTATTGGTTAAATTAATACTACAACAAAGCTCTAAATTATGTCCGCAATCAATCCAACATAATTGACAACGATAAATATAATTATCTAAACTCTTATATTTGTATAAGTCTGAATTACAAAACAAACATTTATTAATCATATGAAAGTCATAATGTTCGGCAAAGATTTAATACATTTAAATAAGAGATTCATATCCAAAGCCGGCTTTATAACCTTATGATATAAAAGTCCCTTTTCTATATAAGGGTAGCCAATTATACGAATCTCACTCTTATTATATTCAAAATCTGATTTGCATTCATATCTAAAATTAGATTTCCAATCTGACATATAAATATATGAAATCTTATTAGATTCAATGTTAAATTGAAATGAATGATTGGAAGCTGGGTTATTACAAATATATATTATGGTTGATGAAATCTTTGAATTAATTATGGATAATTTTATTTCACAAAATAAACAATTACAAATCATAATTTTTAATATAAATGGTGGGTTAGATGAGAGTTGAACTCATTACACCTTTCTTATCAGGAAAAGTAGATTAACCGAATCGTCCTAACCCTAAACTGGAAATAACAAGAATCGCATAGTTTAAATTGCCTTGCGGCATAATCGCGTCTACCATTCCGCCAATCGAATACTTACATATTCGATGAAGGATTCGAACCTTCAAGTTCTATTGAACAATTATTGTCAAAAATGTAAACCGATGCTACATTTATTCCCATGGTGGCGCCTAAAAGGATTGAACTTTTTTCGTCCCGTCTTCAGCGGGCGGTCTCAACCATGAATACGAAAGCGCCATATCCGTTATCTTAATGATAACGGAGCGGAGACTTTTTATAATCTCTTTGTTTCACTTTACCTGCACATCACCACCAATCAAATGCCCGTCTTAGGGGCGGCTAAAGGATATTCCTACAATAGGATATATCACATCCTTATTACTTGTTTAAGAAACTAAAATATATTTTTGATAAAAGGAATCCCACAATTGTTGCACAAATTAATGCGCCATAAAATATGGAAGCTTGTATTAAAAATGGAACTATTGATGACATTTTATTTCCTAATTTTGGATGCACTTGATTGATTCGAACAATCATCTACGGCTCAATATTGCCATTGCTTTATCCGATAAGCTAAAATGCATTTTTCGAGATTTAACAGTGATATATAGCATTATATTTTGCGCAAAATATAACCTTCATTATATGATAAATCTTCTACAAGTTTTGTTAGAAAATTAAATCTTCTAACAACAACGGTCCTGCGTGTAGGAGTTGAACCTACCTATACCACTTTATAAGAATGGCGCCTATACCGACCGGACCCACGCAGGATGTACGATAAAATTATTGGTATTCAAAAAAGATATGGAAACAAAAATTGTGAAAGTTAATTTAAGCGCTTTACCATTAAGCTATTAAAGTTCTTACGAACCTCAAGCTGGACTCGAACCAACAACTCTTCCTTAACGTGGATGTAAACCTTCACTAGCATTTTCCATATTGGTGGGTTATCAGAGAATTAAACTCTGGTCAATAATTTAAGAAACTACTGCTTTTTCACTAAGCTAATAACCCAAAATGTGATGACAAAAATTATATTAGTTTATTTTCGCGTGTTGCCGTTACACTAACCAGGGATTATTTAATTAATGGTCCCTGGTCTGGGAATCGGACCCAGAACTCGTTCTCCAAATGAAATGTAAACCAACATTGCATTCATCACAAACCTTTATTAAGTGGTAGAGAAAGCCGAATTTGCATCGACTCCACACGGACCCAAACCGTGCATGCTACTGTTAAACACCATTTCTCTATTATATATATTTAATTTTCAAACATCAATTAACATTTAAGTTATGGTGCCGCCGCGTGGAGTTGAACCACTTAGCCAAATGGCGCGGGTTTTACAGACCCGAGAGTTTCCCGGAACTCGAGTGCGTCGGCATACAATGAAATATTAGAAATAACATTTGGCTGTGGATGCTGGGTTTGAACCAGCGACTTTGTGCTTAACAGGCACACACTCTCCCACCTGAGTTAATCCACAATAAAAGGTAGTTCGACAAAAATTTGAATAGATATTGTTTTCCAAAGTAAATGTAATCCATTCAGGGCATTCGAACTTGGTGGCGTGGGCAAGACTTGATACTTGCATAATCCTACTTCATATATAGACGCTTTCAATTAAGCTACCTCGCCATAACAGTTTAATATTTTATATTCCAAACTGCTAAAAGAATAGATGGGCTAGAACCTCTAGTTTCCACCGCTACCAATTTTTTCTTCAATGGAAATTGGAAACCAAATCAAAATTGCTGACAATAATTTCTGTAGAGTTTGGTACAATTTCAGATGTATTCCACAAAAGCATTCAGCAAAAATTAGATGTATTGACAATAATGAAAAAGTCTATTTCCGCCTGGACTAGCCGGAATCGAACCGGATTATTTGATAAAATGTAAACCTTTTCGACATTCAATACAAAATCTAAAAACTATATTAGAATATTAGCAGATTGTCTGCCAATTAATTATTAATAATGATTCATCATATGGAGGGTCATCGATCGGTCTAATAGTTATATCATATGTATAATCATCATCAGTAAGCCTCTGCTTTATTTTTTTAAGCCCTTTATCTAAATCCTTAAGACCTAGTTTTTTAATACTAATTTCCGCTTTAAATAGACGTTTATTAGCCGCATTTTCGATGTCTTTCATAATAGAATTATATTGAACATCATAATTTTCTTTTGCTAAGTTAGCAGCAGCCTCTTTAGCAATAGCATTTTCAGTAAGTTTTTTTGCTTCGTCAGCTTTCATAATAATCTCGTTTCCCTTTCATACCTATAATATAACCACGGTTGGGGCGCTGTCAAGGGCTGGAGTCAAACTTTTTACTACAGCCTCACAGGAATTCCTTTAACTTCAGAAGTTTTTCAAATTGTTCTTGAGATTTGCAATTCAATCTCGTGCCCCAATAATAGAAATCTTTCCTACCATCTGAATGAATTATAGCCGCACCCTCTTCATTATGAAATAATCTAACGCAATCTCTGTAAGAATAATTAATAATTGTTCCACTATCAAGAACTCTTTTAACCTCCAATCCATTCTTATAATAAGAGGTATTATTTGGAGGAGAAAATCTAATATAGTTAAATCCTTTTATTTCAACGAATCTTACACTATAAAACATTTAATTTTAATTTTTCTTCTCTAGATAATTGCTTGATTCTATATTCTTCTTTTAAAGCCTCGGATTTGTTGGCAACTTCAAATGAATAAAACAACTGAACAGGCAATCTTGCTCTTGTATATTTAGAAGCTTTGCCGGCATTATGTTGGGATAATCTTCTTTCAAGGTTATTGGTAATGCCCGTGTAAAGGGTGTTATCAGAACAAATTAAAATATATACTATATATGTCATGTGAATATTGCTAATTCATTATAAGAGATCCAATAATCTATAAAATCTAATTGGATTTCAAATGAAAAAACAATACTGAATTCTGAAAAAGTATAATCATTTTTTTGAAAACCATTTCTTAAACAATAAGCATCTAATGCGTCATAATCTGCTGCATTAATATTGTAGTACGTAATAGCTTTCATAAATCTTCTTAAAAAGATAAAGCTATTTTTTATATTATAAAGCTCTTTATTCATATAAACAGAATTAAATCATTATATTTTATTAAAAAATCTATGAACTTTAGTTGAATTTCAACTGTAGTGGAGCGACAAAATCGGGCAATATTTCCATAAGCTAAATATCTATTCAGCTTATTTTGAGTCACGAATATATCAAGCGCGTCATATACAATATCATCATAATCTAATAAAGAAAATGCTTCTAATAAGCTCCCATTGTCTAAGAGGTATTGTTTAATTTTTAATAAATCTTGTTTATTCATATTAAATAAATATATTCAACTTGTTATAAGCGACCCAATAATCTATAAAATCTAATTGTATTTCAAATGAAAAAGTATTACCAAATCTTTGGAAGCTATAACCCGCTCTTTGAAAACTATTTAAGCAATAAATATCTAATATCTTATAACCTTCATGAAAGATAATATATGTATTAATATCAAGGCGATTAACATAATTAAAAGCACTTTTATCTAATGCATTCATAATGTTCCTCGAAGAAAGGAAGCTCTTTTTCAGAGAAATTAGGAGTTCTTCATTCATATAAAATATATTAAATCATAACAATCAATCAAACAATTAATAAATTGAAGCTTTGTATTATAATTCATATATCTGCAACAGCATGATATGGATGTAATTTTAGGATTCAATTTATTTTTAGCGACGAAAATTCTTAAAATCTTATATACAAAATTATAGTCAAAGTTTGGATCAAAATCTGGAAAACATTCAAAGAAATTTTTGGTTTGAATAAAATCTTGTTTAAGTTTTAATAAATCTTGTTTAATCATATAAAGATTTGCAACTCAGATAATTTAATTAAATAATCTAAAAACTTTAATTTTTCTTTATTTGATAAGTGATTATCAACCTGGCTTATTATTTGATAATTATATAATTTCTCGGCATTATTTGTTATAAAAAGATATAAGATGTTATTACTATCTTTTAATTCTATATCTAAAGCTCGATATGATAACCATAATGATTTGCCACTTATCATATTGTCTTTAATAGAGAGAAGATTTTTTGTTAAGTTATTCATTTGAAAATCATTAATTTAGATAATTTTTGCGCGTAATATAAGATATTTAAAAACTTTGGATTATTGTTATAATCAACAACTAATATATTTCTTTTATTAGCTTCTTCACTTATAATATCTAAAATAAGAGCGCAATCTTTAAAAGACACCTTACCATATATATCACAATGCGCATTATAAAAAGCCTCTTCATAATGCATATTTTTAGAATAATATTCAATTATTTTTGAAATACAATCATAAATTAAATTAGGAAATTCTTTATTCATTCAAATATGAGAAGATTACAAAGTTTTTTAGCATAATAAAATATTTCTAAAGCATTTTTATTTGGAATGAAATGATGAAGTTCTTTATTAGGAAGAAACTTTTTACATGATTTACGCACAATATCTTCAATTATAGAAAAGTTTTCATTAGAATTAATGCCATATATTTTATTATGAGCGCTGAATAAAACATCAGTAATAAAACATCCAGAATCATAATGAGATCTATGTTCTAAAATCTTTATCCCTTGATCTATACATAATTCAATTCTCATTTAAATATCAATAATTTGGATAGTTTTTGCAAATAATATAAGAAATCTAATGTTGTTTCTTTAGAAGCTTCTTCTGAAAACGAATATATAGAATTAAATCTATTATTAGATTTTTTAATCATCTCATCAATAATGAATGAATATATTTCATAACTTATTGAATCTCTACATGAATCAGGTTTTTCTTTTAAAGCAAAATTGCGCGCCGTAAAAAATGCGTAATTAAAATCTTGACCCGACTCATACAATTCAATTGCTTTAGAAATTATATTTTCTAAATCTTGTATTAACATCACACAAATAAACTTAATCTTATATATTTCTCGGCAACTTCAAATATCTGATTAAACTCATCACCATCACATTTTATTATATCTATATTCTTTAACTTATTAAATCCCAATATTTCTATTGATTTAAATAGAGCTTCATCTCTGAAATGATATTCTTTAACAGGAGAGTCATCTTTAGTGATTGAATGCATTGTAGAGACATTTTGTATGAAATCAGATAAAAGAGAATTCTTATCGCTTAGATTTTTAACTTTATTTAATAATGTTATCACCTTATAATAATCAATATCTTTTGGCTGTTGTGGTTTATTAGATTCTTCCACAATTTTATCGATTAATTTATTAAGAAACTCTTTAGAAACATCCTCAGTATTACCGGCAAAAAGTTCTTCCGCTTCTTTTCTATTCATTATTAAAATTCCTTATATAAAAATATTTAATCTTATATATTTCTCAGCAACTTCAAATATTTTATTAAACTCAGAACTATCACAGGTTAATCCTTCTACATTATTTTCATCATATTTTAATAATTTAATAGCTGTATATATTGCTTTATTTCTAATAAAAGAAATATCGGTAAAACCAACATTTAATAAAGACGCTTCACGACAATTTTGTAAAAACTTTGATAAAGTAGTTTCATTATTATAATGAGATTTTGTATAATTTAAACGCATAAGTGCTTCGTCAAGCACACTTGTTTCTTTATTATTCATTATAAAAATTACCCTTATGTAAATATACTTAATCTTATATATTTCTCGGCAACTTCAAATATCTGATTGAACTCGTCGCTATCGCAAGTTAATCCATCTTCATCGCGCTCATCATATTTTAAGATGGAAATAGCATTTAATACCGCCATATTCCTGAGCTTATTAGATTCGGATTTAATAAAAGGATTATTAAATGCTATAGCCTCTATGGTTGTACCAATGAATTGAGATAATAGAATTTCTTCAAATGTATCTGTATAACAGCTTTTTAATTCATTTAATAAATTAATTGCCTCATTACCTATTTCTTTAACTATAGTGAGCTCGGGAATCTGCTTGTCAAAATAATATAGGAGTTCTTTATTATAAAAATATTCTTCTAATTCTTTTTTATCCATTATATTACTCTTTCAATAATTGGACTTCCGTGATGGAGTTGCACCACCCACATGCTACCAATATTTTTAATATTCCGTACATGATTACCCTGAATCGGAAGCTTCCTCTGTTTTTCAGAGCTCCACTGAATCTTGAATCATCTTAACCCACAAGTCCCCATCATTACCATTCTGCGCAAACTTACTAACAACCTCAAACAATGTATCGCTGAATCCACCAAGATTAAGAATATCTACTCTATTATGTGCCTGCGTAGATCCCGATGGAGTAATATCAATACATGCTAACTTAGCATCCTTATTCCTTACCTTAAACTTGTTCCATTCATTCATTGTCTCTGTTGCTCCATATCCCGCATTGTCCATCCAACTGGCGTTATCAGAAACAAATACCACAAGGTCAGCATTCATGTTCTTCGAATTCAAATATTTGACTGCTGCACTGCAATTTGTTCCCCCACCTCCAAATGATGCCAAAAGCTTAGCGTTAGTTACTAATGAATCACGTGGGTTTAATCTTACGTCGTGTACTCGTGTGTCAAAAGGTATGACAACTGCATTTACATTTTTACGTAATACAGCACAAGCGAATAGAGCGGCTGCATCAATACAACGAGTCTTGGTAGAAACAGTGCCTCTTGTTCCGGTGACGGGAGAACTCATAGAACCGGAAACATCAACCAACACAACAACTTTCTTTCCACCAAAATCAGGAACATTTTCGGTAGCATGTTCGGCTGCATCTTGTAATGCAACCCCCAATTGCATAGGAACATCCGCAGTAATGTTTTGCCAAGCAGTAAATAATTGATAAGGAAAAGCCTTTGCCCATCTAACTTGTTCCTTATCAGCTAACTTTGCTGCCAACTTATTAACTACCTTTTCATCCTTCAAAACATTATGACGAGCAAACGTATTTAGGTTCATACGTACTTGTGTCCATGTAGCATTGTGGGCAATTGATGCCCAATGCTCATCCTTCAAAGGCAAAGCCGTCAGCATTTGAAATGGGACGTTAGGAATCTCTGTTCCCATATCTTTCTTGAAAACCTCAAATTGTGATACAAGATTACACAAGTCTTCCTTATTATATTCCTTATCCAAAAGATAGGCATATAGAGCCTGTCTTGATTTATCACCAGGCTTGGGATGACAAAGCTTAATCACATCCTTTAATGAAGGGTCATTTCCAACATTGGCTCTAAACAGTTGTTCATCTGACATTGACTCTAAATAATTCTGAACAAGTTTCTTTGAACGAGAGCCCAAAGATTTTCTACCAGCAACACCTGAGCGCATAACTTGAACAAAATTACGAAGCATCTTTGGATTATCAATTACTTGAGAGAAAATCTTTGGAAGATAATCAGAACCCTTTGATGCAAGTACTGCGCACAACACAGAAGGAGAATCCTTCATAGCACCATACTTATGAGCATAAACGGCAAGCTTCGCAACAAACTCTGGCTCTACCTTATTAGCCAGCTCAATAACCTTATTAAGTTGATCCTTATCGGAAACATAATAAGTACTATTGAAACAACCAGTAATACAAAGCTGAGCAAGCGCGGCTTTATCCTCACGCTTATAAGCAATTCCTCCCGCTTCATTTACTGTGTTTGCTACCTTGATGACCTTAACTGAATTTGACTTGCTTGAAGACTTCGATGCAAATAGTTTCTTTGATGCCATAATTATGGACTCCTTATTTGAAATTATGTTTCAACAATTAAGAATGCCGCCTAATAATTTAAATATTATTGGCGTTGAATCTCCTTCTTAATATAACACCTATGTTTGGCGCAAAATGTTATATATGTTTGATGAGAAAATATTAGTAGAAAGTGTTAATTATATTTAAGTCGGCAACGATTTATGGACTGTATTTATAAAATTCAGTCAAAGAGAACCTTGCAAATTCCGCCGCAAGGGCATTGCAACTCTAGCTTCTTTTCCTGAATCTTTTTTAAATCTTCTTTGCGCTCAAACTCTGCGGACAATATTAGCTTACATTTTACACATTTAAACAAGAATTTTCTAACCATATTCTTGATATATCATTTATTGATGCAATGTTTATTGGAACTAATCAAGATACATAACGAATTTTCTGGTTCTGTAATTAATATGGAAATCTTATTCCTGTATGTTGCTATTTTCGCATTTGTTTTGCATAGATAACCACAGAATTTAAAATGAATAGAATAGATAAGTTATTATCCGTAATTGAAAGCTTCTGTAAAGAAGCTAATTTTTATCATCTATTATCTAAATATGCTCAATATGAAGCGGATTTAGATGATGAAGTTTATAATGATTTAGCAACCGCTGCTCATGATATAGCCAACTTAACTGCTAATAAGAAGGGCGAATCTTTATTAAATAATTTGGTAGATGAGTTAATTTTACTAGGAGACTTATATAAATATACAATAGAAAATAACAGCGGCTACAACACCTTATATGAGAAAGCCCGTCAATTAAAAGAAGTTAATACAGACCTCAATACATTATTAGAATATGGACAAAAAGGAAGAGATATAGCTGAGATAATAAAAGGTAGCGATAGATTCGATGGATTAACAGATGAGATAATGAATAAAGCTATTGAACTCGCTGGAAGCAAACAAGCAGTGTTGTCTCCTGATAATCCCCAAACAGTTAAAGAACTTGATAGGATGATTAGAGGTCATAGAAATGACCAAATGGAAAATGATATAAAGAAAGAAATTGGGACTGGATTTGCTTTATCAGAAGCATCTGATGAAAGTCCTGAACAATATGCTCCTGGCGTTCCTGCTAATATTATGGATCCCGCTGCTAAAGGATTAGGAGTGTCTGAAGAAGGAAAGTCTGAGGGTTGGTCAGCAATTAATTCACGTACTTATAAAGAATGGGACAAGTATTATAAAGATAAAGCCAACTTATATTCTGAATTAAAAGGGAAACAAAAAGATAAATCAAAAAGATATGATGAAGTAATTAAACTTTTTAATCAATTATCTTTAGTTAGTAATAGATTAAATCAATTAAATGAATCTGCTATTCCTGTGCCGGAAGACCAATTAATTAAACATCAAATGGATTTAATCAGAGAGGTTAAAGAATTAAGAGACCCAAAGAAAATTGAGGGATTACCAAAACCAAAGCCTATTTCAATTAAAGAAATGAAAGAGAAGCTAGACAAGATATATAAGGAACTCAATAGGTTAAATGAGTTGAAGAAGAAAAGAGAAGAAGAATCAGATGATCCAACCTATAGAGAAATAAGCAGATTAAAAGCAGAGCTTAAAGAATTAAGAATGAAGGTTGATAATAGCTCTTGGGTTTTGAGAAAGGATAGATTTCAATCTGAAAAAGATAAGTTATTGGATCTTCTAAAATCTGAATCAAATCCTGTTAAAGTTAAGTTGTTAGAATATAAGATTAAATTATTGGATGCAGATTTAGAAATCTTGGATTCCAAAGGTTCTTATGTAAGAAATGCTCAAGTTGAAAAGAATGTGATAAAAGAAGTAATTCGTTATCTAGAAAATAGTGCTTCAATAAATGAAGACTACTTATCTAAGCTGGATAACAAAATTAATGAGGCAAAGAAATTAAAGACTTCTTATAAGAGACATGCCGATAAAGGAACAATTGCCGGAGATGTCGATTATTGCCAACAAAAAATGACCGCATTCTTTGCTGATGTAAGAGGTGTGGATAATTTATGCGCATTGGCATGGGAACATGTTGCTGTAAAAACTGATGCTTATCTTAATATAATTTCTGAGAAGAAAAGAATTTTAACAATTAGAAAAGAAGTATTGAAAAAAATTGAATATGAAGGAGCATCAAAGTCAGAAAAAGATTTATTAAGAAAACAACTAAAACAGATAGATGATTCATTAATTAAATGGAATCAAGATTTGGGCAAAATAGTTAGAGCAACTCTTAGCTCTAATGTGCTTGTTAATGAAATAATTAAAAGATTTGATACTAGTGGAACTGGAAGACATTCAGAGCCCAAATCAGATTATATGAGGGTTCTTAGAGATACAAAGAAACTGGCAACTGAGGGCGTATTTGATTCTGAATTAACTGATGTAAATAAAGGTAAGCTTATTGAGATATTTAATAAGTTAAATATAGTTAGAGAATCATTAAATCTTCCAGGATTAGAAAATAGCTCAAAGTTTAATTCCATTAAAGAAGTTATGGACAAAATAATCAAAGATATTAAAGGGTTGTTATCATGAAAAAGATAAAGAAAAAGTCATATACAATAACAGAGAAATATAATAAACCCTCAATCGTTGATAGGTTGCAACAAGAATTATTGCAAAAACAAGTTGAAGAGCCAATTGTGGGATCGACTGAGGCTGAGTTAATTGCCAATAGAAGCGAAGAAGAAGATTGGGAATTAATTAGAAAAATCCATGACCAAGCTATAATGGAGTTAATTAATAAGAATTCATAATATCATTGGAATTTTATCAACCAACTTAATTAATTTAAATGCCTCTTCAGTTGTCATTGAATAAGAGAAATATTTAGCTGGAGATCTTTCGCACATTACATCATTAATATAAACTGATGTATTGTTTATAGGGTCATTGTTTGATACGACAACAACTATACGATTATCTTCAGACCTTATCTTTAATATTACATAACCTTCATCTTCAAATAAATAATGTCCATCATCATATAACTCAGCTCTGCAAAATCTATATCCAAGTTTATCCTCAATTATAAGATCTTGATTGCAAAATAAACACTTATTCATATCCAATACAATCAAATGTTTTAATGTAAGATTCCCAACTCTTATCATTCGTAATTGATATGAATCTCATTTTATTAAACTTTTCTTTTAATTTAAGGAAATCTTTATTGCCATCAACAATGGTGAGCTCTTCAAGAGGAACATCGGCAAAATCTATTAAGGTTTTATTAATCGAAAACAGGGCTCTATTCTCCTCAATAGATAGAAACTCTTTCAATAAAGAAGGATTCATACACATATTTTCAGCCTTCTTATCTGTCATCAATCCTTGAATGTTATCGCTCTTATCTCCTCTTAATGCTTTCCACACTGTATAAGGATAAGGAGGAGCTATCATAAGTTCTTTTTTAATTGGATTAAAGATTCTTATATCTTTATAATCTCTTTGCAGCAATTGGATATAGTCAGAATCATTACTCATTACAATTAATGATTCATCTTTCATGTTATCACATAGGGTGGCTATGACATCATCTGCTTCATAATTGTTGGCTTTAACTATAGAAATTGGCAATAACTTTAATAAAGAAATAATTGGATTAAGATCTTTGAAAACATTTTTAGGTTTTGCTGACGCAGTTTTAATTATTCTATTTGATTTATAAGCCGAGTATAAGTCATGACGAAATTTAGGATAACCCTCCAGAACAAAGAAGACTTTATTGGGAGTAAATAACTGGATTATAGGACGAAGATTCCTAAAGAAATTGTAGATTAAAACAAATTCCTGATCCTTTGAAGAAGATTTATTAAAAGAAATACTTGCTCTCCAAATAGCATTTAACCCGTCAATTAAAAGAATTGAGTCTTTCATCCCACGTCATCGAGCCACTCTTCATCTGTAGTTGTATCTACAGGATTAGAAGTAATAATATCAACTGGCTTATTATTCAAGGCTACTTTAGCTTCAATCATACTTTTAACTTGTTGTTTAGCCATAAACTTTGATAGCTTATCGTCTTGTTTCTTTTGGTAGGTTGAACGCCGCATAATGCCACCATGGGCTCCCTGAATCATATGCCAATCTGAATGACTTCTAATATAATAACGAACAACACCTGCTAATTGACGAGCCTTCTTATCATTCATATTCATCCTAACAGCTAACATTCCCATCAATACTGGAAACTGCAAATTCTGCTCCGATGTCCATTCAGATAAAACTTGGTCTGTCAAATCAAAAATCTCGCCAAACTCTCTTAATACAACTTCTTTACTCATGAACCTTTACTCACTTTCTTAATGAAATTTCTTGCCTTATGATTAAACAAAATATAAAAATATATGAAAACTGCAACGCCAAATGAAATTAATAATGATAGATTCTTTTCATGTCCAGTTGAAATCAGGTACAACATAATATTGGTAGAGATATAAGAACACAACAACACATTAAGAATTGTTGTTCCAACTATTAATAAACCTGATAACAAAAGGTTAATCTTATTCATATTAAACCCTTGCGAACCTTCCCTTATTATCCCTAACATTATAATAATTAGAATTCGACTTTCTCGATACAGTTGATTTTGTCTTCATCGAGGATTGTTCCACCGCATATACCTCACCCAATGTGAATACCAGTGTGGTACATTTTCCTACCAGCTCATTAGCGGTAGCGAGGAAAGAACTTCCATTATCAATATTATCCTGAACTGTCTTTGCAAGTGTTTCGATTTGCTTTGCAAAA
>Ga0209777_10005148_pt1 | contig 15199 bp, 7 predicted proteins | sample FrelakmetHBP12HB_FD_187147 | JGI IMG/M metagenome (GOLD analysis project Ga0209777, IMG submission 187147) | Freshwater lake sediment microbial communities from the University of Notre Dame, USA, for methane emissions studies -HBP12 HB (SPAdes)... | ecosystem: Environmental > Aquatic >... | reverse complement strand
CGCGAAGCGCAAAAGTGATCTGGCGCGGACTACGTGCTGCTGGGGTACGGCACCGGGGCGATCATGGCCGTGCCTGGCAGCGACACTCGCGATTTTGAGTTTGCGTGCGCGTTTGGTCTGCCGATCGTGACCGTGGTGAGGCCAGCGCCGGCGTGGATCGAGGAGCGAATCGCGGAGATTGCGTCGGCTGTCGAGTCGGAAGCGACGAAGGCGTTGGAGGCCGCGCTACGCGAACACCCGGAGTTGCGCGAGGAGATCGAGGTTAGGCGCGGGCGGACGGCGGGACTGAGTGAAAAGACGGTCTCCCTACTGCGCGAGAGGCTCGGAGCAGAGAATCTAATCGCGCACTATGTGAAGCATCCGAAGGCCTGGGGGGCGGCGTTTGTCGAAGAAGGGTCGGCGGTGAACTCGCCGGGCGAGGGAGCGAAGGCCGATGTGCCGAGCGGGGTGTGTGTGCTCGATGGACTAAGCACGGAAGAAGCCAAAAGGAAGATCACTGCCTGGCTGGAATGGAACGGGCTGGGGCGCGGAGCGGTCAACTACAAGCTGCGCGACTGGTTGTTCAGCCGGCAGCGGTACTGGGGCGAGCCGTTTCCGATTCTGCACGGCGAGGACGGAGAGACGATCGTCGTCGGGGATGACGAACTGCCGGTTGAACTGCCGGAAATGGAGGACTTTCGACCGACCCCCTCTGCCGAGAATGCGGAATCTCTGCCGGCGCCGCCACTGTCGCGGGCCAAAAAGTGGATAACCGCGTCGCGCGGCGGGAGGCGCTATCGGCGGGATGTGAACACCATGCCGCAGTGGGCCGGCAGTTGCTGGTATTACCTGCGGTTCATAGATTCGGCCAATGCCCACGCGTTTTGTGATTTGGCGGCCGAGAGGTATTGGATGCCCGTTGATTTATATGTAGGCGGGGCCGAGCACGCGGTACTGCATTTGCTATATGCTCGATTTTGGCACAAGGTGCTTTTTGATTTGGGGCATGTCTCGACGCGCGAGCCTTTCGCCAAATTGTTTAATCAGGGGATGATTCAGGGGTTTGCGTTTCGCACCCAGCGCGGACCGATAGTCGGGCCTGACGCGGTTGAGGAGCGTGGGGACGACCACTTCGTTCTCAAAGCGACCTCCGAGCCGGTGACGAGGATTGTCGCCAAGATGAGCAAGGCGCTGAAAAACGTGGTGAATCCCGACAAGATCATCGACGAGTATGGGGCAGACACCTTTCGGCTTTATGAGATGTACATGGGGCCGCTGGATGCGTCCAAGCCCTGGAACACCCGGGACCTCCCGGGATTGTACAAGCTATGTCAACGGGTATGGCGCTTGTTTGTGGATGAGGCGACTGGAGCATTGAGCCCGGCGCTGACGGACGAGGCGGCGGACGAAGTTGCGCTGCGGGCGCTGCACAGAATGGTCAAACGCGTCACCACCGAACTAGAGCAACTGAAGCTTAATACGGCCATTACGGCGATCTTTGACTTTGTGAATACCATGACGCCGATGGAGAAGCGCTCGCGGGCGGTTCTGGAGCAGTTTGTCCTGGCCTTTTCGCCGTTTGCGCCGCACCTGGCGGAGGAGCTGTGGTCACGCCTTGGACATGGTGAGTCCCTGGCGTATGACGGATGGCCCAAGTATGACGAGCGACTGGCTCGCGATGAGGAATCGGAAATCGCCGTGCAGGTGTGCGGTAAGATCAAGGCGCGGATAATGGTGTCGGCGGATGCGGATGAAAAGACAATGCAAGCCGCGGCAATGACGGACGAGAAGGTGACGGCCGCAATCGGAGGGAGGGCAATACGTAAGGTGATTGTAGTGAAGGGGAGATTGGTCAATATCATTTTGTAATATGGCGATTTGGTGATATGGTGATTGTTTACTAAAGACTGGCGCAGCTCAGAGGCAATGTGCGAGCGTCATTTGGCAGTTGGCAATTCTGGTGATCTCGGTTGTAAGCGGGGTGATACCCATTGGCTACGGAAATTGAACTAAAAGTGCGGGTGGAGTCGCATGGGCCGGTGCGCGAGCGGCTGCGCGCGGCGGGAGGGGAATTCGGCGGAATCATGTTGGAGACAAACCGAATCCTGGACCGGACTGACGGGTCGTTGCGCCGCGCCGGGTGCGGCCTTCGAGTGCGCTCGGCGAAGGTGCTCGAGGGCACGGGGGGCGGCGCGAAAATGACTTTCAAGGGTCCCGCCCAGCCGGGCGCGTTCAAGACTCGTGAAGAGGTGGAGGTCTTTGTCGAAGACGCCGAGGCGGCAGTGGCAGTACTCGAGCGCCTTGGGTATGTGAAGATCCTGGAGTATGAAAAGCGGCGGGAACGTTGGCGTCTGGGCGGATGTGTCATCGAGTTGGACGAGCCGGCGAGGCTGGGACTTTTCGTGGAGATCGAGGGGCCAGACGACGAAATCATACGCGAAGTACAGCGACGACTTGGCCTTGAAGGATCGAAGCACCTAACGGCCTCTTATGTGGAGATGGCGTCGCGGTATTGCGAGGAGAATGGGATTGTCGATTGTCGATTGACAATTGACTAAGACCATCTAACAAAACGAGCCGCGGACTTCAGTCCGCGCGGAGTCCCGTCTACGATGACCCTCATTGCGTTAGATGGCCTAAGAGCTTATCTCAGTAGGCAGTGTGGCACGGGCTTCCAGCCCGTGATTACACCGGCTGGAAGCCGCTGCCACAACCAATTGGAATAGGCTCTAATGGGAATTGGCGATTGCCAATTCTCTAATGGTCGTCGGCGATCAATTGTGCAGCCATCCGGAAAGCAGACGATTCCGTAAGCGCGTCAATGCCGCCATCAATAGCCCGGGGCCCAGAGGTAGAGAAACTGCGGGGCGCGGGGCAGGAACGAAGCAGGCAGGTTGATGTTGAGCAGATTGACATTGGCCATCGCGGGCGGCGCGGGGGCGGCGGCGTAGTAGTTGGGGCGATAGTCGCTGGGTCGCTGGTAGGCGACAACGCGCACGGCCTTGGAGTGTATGCGTGTTTTGACGGCGTCTACCGTGTCGCGGAGGGTGGCAATACGGTCGATGAGGCCGACTTCGACGGCCTGGTTGGCGGTGTATACGCGGCCATCGGCGAGCTTGCGGACGGTCGCCTCGTCGAGCCTGGGCCGACCCGCCACGACGACTTTCACAAAGCGGTCGTACATATCGAGCACGATTCTCTGGAACAAATCGCGTTCTTCGGGCTTCATGGTGCGGAATGGAGAGCCGGCATCCTTGAATGGGCCAGAGGTAATGGCATCGCCCTTGAGGCCGATCAGGTTCATGGTGCCGGTCACGTCAAACATGAGCATGATGACGCCGATGCTCCCTGTGACAGTGGAAGGTTGGGCGACGATTTCGTCGCAAGCGCAAGCGACATAGTATCCGCCGCTGGCGGCGACGTCCATCATTACGGCGACCACGGGCTTGCTGGTGGTTTTGCGGAAGTGGGTGATCTCGTCGTGCATGATCTCGCTGGCGACGACGGTTCCGCCTGGCGAGTTGATGCGAAGGATCACGGCCTTGACCGCCGAGTCGCCGCGGGCGGCGTCGAGCTGTTCGAGAAGGAGGCTTACGGGGTTGTCGCCGGGGCTGAAGAAGTAGCCGGTTTCAGCGTCCTGGATTTCGCCGGAGACATCGATGAGGGCGATCTTGTCGCGGGCGAAGAACGTGTCGCGGGAGAGTTCGGTTTCTTCCAATTGCCGCCGGCCTGACACGGGCGTAATAAGTAGGCTGGGGGCTTGACAGGCGGGAACGGCGGTCGCGGCGGCTGTCAACAATAAAAGAATCGCGCGTCGGAAGCGGTTCGATCGGCTGAAGAACATCTCGTTGGTCTCCCTGTCGTTTCTGCCCTCAGTTCGTGAGTAAACTACACCCCAAGCCTATACGCCGGTATCCTCTGCGTAAAGGCGCCCCGATCACGGTCTTCCAGTTTCGCCAGGACCGTGCTTGCCGGCGACGGACCTGGTGACATGAAGCTGTCAGCGGACGAATTCGCAAGGCTCGTGGAAAAGGCGATGGCGGAGATTCCCGCGCCGCTGCAGCGCTACCTCGACAATGTGCTCGTCGAAGTGGAGTCCTTGCCAACCGCCCGGGACCTGGATGAGATGGACATCGATGACCCGACGGAATTACTGGGACTCTATCACGGGACGCCGCTGACGGAGCGGAGTGTGGAGTTTGCGGGGGCGATGCCCGATCGAATCACGGTTTATCAGCGGAATATCGAGCGCATTTGCCGGAGCCGGCGAGAGATCGTCGAGGAGATTCGGACCACGGTATTGCACGAGATTGGACATCACTTTGGGTTGGACGAGGATGATCTGTTCGATGTCGGCTACGAGTAAGAGCCCCGCCCCCTTGTAAGCAATTGTCAAACGCGCAGTGCAACGGTTGACATGACGTTAGCGCGCGGAGTAGCGTCGCTCCGACGGATGCAGGGGTGAAGCTAAAAGGATCGGTCACTTTACCACCGCCTGCCGAACAGGCTGGTTCCAGCTCGGATAGGCCCTTGGCGGTCGAGTTGCGATTGTAAACGTGTTGCGGCGCGACAGCGCCGGGAGAGACGACAATGCGAAAAAATCATGGCGCGTGCGTGGCGGTGTGCATGCTGGCGGGTTGCGCGACGGCGCAGGACAAGACGCCCGGCAAACCGACGTATGAACTGACCACGACGAAAATCGAGCCGGCCCAGGCCGGCGCGGAGACCGACGGACACAGGCCTCACGCGGGAATGCTGCGCTTCCCGGACATTAGCGCGACGCAGATTGTTTTTTCGTATGCCAACGACCTGTGGCTTGTTCCGCGCGAGGGTGGAGTGGCGTCGCGGCTGGCGAGTCCGCCGGGCCAGGAGAGTTTTCCGCGGTTCTCGCCCGATGGCGGGGCCATCGCGTTCGTCGGCAACTACGAAGGCAACAAGGACCTTTACACCATGCCGGTTGATGGCGGAGTGCCAACGCGTGTCAGTTACCATCCGGCCGTCGAGACGCTTTGCGATTGGACCTCCGACGGGCGTCTGCTTTACTTCTCGAACGCGTTGGCGGGGCTTGCCCGGCAGACGCAGCTTTTCACGACTTCGCCGGAGGGCGGTATGCCGGTGCGGCTCCCGGTTCCCTATGGGGCCAACGGTTCGATCAGCGCGGATGGGCGCTGGCTGGCGTACACTCCGCACACCATCGACAACCGGACTTGGAAGCGCTACCGCGGCGGAATGGCCACGGACATCTGGCTCTTCGACCTCAAAGAGCACAAATCCAAGAAAATCACCGACTGGGAGGGAACGGACTCGCAGCCCATGTGGCACGGATCCAGAGTCTATTATATGTCCGACCAGGGTCCGGAGCATCGCCTGAACATCTGGTTCTACGATACGGCCAACGGGAAGCGCGAGCAGGTTACCAAGCTTACGGATTATGACGTGAAGTGGCCGTCGATTGGTCCGGGTCCGGACGGGCGTGGCGAAGTTGTCTTCCAAAACGGGCCGGACTTGAGCGTGGTGTCGCTGGCGGACGGCAAGGTCCGCAATGTCGAGGTGGTGATTCCCGGAGACCGCCCGACGATCCGCGTGAAGAGCTACGACGCGAGCAAGTTCATTAAGGGGTTCGACATTTCGGCGACGGGGCAGCGGGTGGTCGTGGAAGCCCGGGGAGATGTCTGGACGATTCCGGCGAAGAACGGCACGCCCAGGGACCTTACGCGGACCAACGGGGCGGCGGAGCGCGACCCGTCGTGGAGTCCTGATGGACAGTGGATCGCCTACTTTTCGGATGCGACGGGAGAGTACGAACTGTACGTCGCACAGTCCGACGGCCGCGGCGAAACCAAGAAGCAGACCTCGGACGGAAACACGTTCCGAATGCAGCCGACCTGGTCTCCGGATTCCAAGCGCATCGCCTTCCTTGACAAAAACGGCGGCATTTACCTGCACACCATCGAGACAAGCGAGACTAAACAAGTGGACAAGGACGCCTCGGCGAATATCAGTCGCTTGAACTGGTCGTCGGACTCGGACTGGCTCGCCTATGTCAAGAGCAATGACAATCAGACGACGACATCAATCTGGCTGTATCAGGCATCCAAGGACGAAAAGCACATGGTAACCTCGGCGATGTTCAATGCCACCTGGCCGACGTTTGATCGCAAAGGTGATTACCTCTTTTTTGCGAGCAATCGCAACTTCACCTCGCCGATCTACGAGGACATTGGGAACAGCTTCGCGTATGCCAATACGGACATGCTCTGCGTCGTCCCGCTTCGAGACGAAGTCGGGGCGCCGTGGGCGCCGAAGAGCGACGAGGAGAAATGGGGCGAGGAAAAGAAAAAGGAAGAGGAAAAGAATAAGGATAAAGACAAGGGCAAGGACAAGGACGCCAAGGATTCTGGCAAGCCCGCCGAGGAGAAGAAGGACGACAAGAACAAACCCGCAGACGATGCCAAGGCAACCGCCGCGGACAAGAAGGCCGATGCCGGCGAGGAAGCGAAGAAGGACGAAAAGAAGAAAGAAGAACCCAAGCCTGTAGTGATTGAACTCGACGGGTTCGAGCGGCGGGCGATTGCACTGCCGGTCGAACGAGGTGATTTCTCGCAGCTTGCGGTGAACAACGACGGCAAGCTCATCTACGTTCGCGCAGTGGCCCGGGGAATGGAGGGCAAGCCGTCGGTGAAGATTTTCGACGTCAAGGATGAGGAAAAGAAGGAGAAAACGGTTGTCGATGAAGTCGGTCAGTTTGTGATTTCGGCGGATGGGAAGAAGCTCCTGGTCCGCAAGGAACAAACCATGGCCATCGTAGACGCCGCCGCGGACCAGAAAATGGACAAGCCCCTGGTGCTTTCGGACATGAACGGACGTGTCAATCCGCGCGAAGAATGGCGGCAGATGTTCGCCGACGCCTGGCGCATTCAGCGCGACTACTTCTACGATCCCAACATGCACGGCGTGGACTGGAAAAAGATGCGCGAGCACTACGGGCGGATGATCGAAGACTGCGCGTCGCGCGAGGACGTGGACTATGTGATCGGTGAAATGATCTCGGAACTCAACGTCGGTCATGCCTATGTGCGCGGCGGCGGAGACTATGACAAGGAGCCGGAGGTTTCCGTCGGAATGCTGGGAGCGGATTGGGAGCTGGCCAACGGGGCCTATCGCATCACGAAAATCATCGAGGGCGGCCCGTGGGATTATGACGCCCGCGGACCGCTGAGTCAGCCGGGAGTAAAAGTCAAAGTCGGCGACTATCTGCTTGCGGTGAACGGCGCGCCCGTTGACCCGGCCAAGGACCCCTGGGCGGCGTTTCAGGGACTGGCTGGCAAGACCGTCACTTTGACGGTCAGCGACAAGCCGGCGATCGACGCGGACGCCCGCCAGGTCGTCGTGGAAACCCTGAAGAACGAAGGCGACTTGCGTTACCGCAACTGGATCGAACGCAATCGCAAATATGTCGAGGATAAAACCGGCGGCAGAATCGGGTACGTCTATGTGCCCAATACCGGCGTGCAGGGGCAAAACGAACTGTTCCGCCAGTTCTACGGGCAGACCGACAAGGCCGCACTCATCATAGATGAGCGCTGGAACGGCGGCGGGCAGATTCCCACGCGCTTCATCGAACTGCTCAATCGACCGGCCACTAACTACTGGGCCTCGCGCGCCGATCGCGACGGCCGTTGGCCCCCCGACGCCAACCCCGGGCCGAAGTGCATGCTCATCAACGGACTGGCCGGTTCGGGCGGCGACTGCTTCCCCTATTACTTCCGCCAGAGCAAACTCGGCAAGCTCATCGGAATGCGGACCTGGGGCGGGCTGGTCGGAATCTCCGGTAATCCCCAGTTGATCGACGGTGGAATCACGACTGCGCCGACCTTCGCGTTTTTCGAACTCGACGGCACGTGGGGCGTGGAGGGACACGGCGTCGATCCGGATATTGAAGTGATCGACGATCCGGCGCTTATGGTGGACGGCGGCGATCCGCAGCTTGACGCGGCCATTACTCACTTGACCGAGGAATTGCGGAAGAACCCGCCCACGACTCCGAAGCGTCCGGCCTACCCCAACCGTAGCGGTATGGGAATCAAGCCGGAGGATAAATAGATTGAAGAGTGCCGACTAACCCGAAGTTCTTTCCTCTTGAATGCGGTAACTTGTGGGCTGGACGCGAGTTACGTTTCATTTGCATTTCCGAGTACTGGCAACACCTCCAGGAGTTCAAGGACGCGGGCCTGCAAGGGTGTGGGGCCCGTGGTTTGCTCGAAGGACGCTGCGGACGGTTCGGTCTTGAGTTTACAGGTGTTTCGAGTTCGAGTGGCCAGGTGCATCAGTCCCGGCGCACCGGGATAAACTGTGCCAGGGCAGACCCTGCGGAGTCTGCCGCCGGGACTTTCTTCGCTGGGCCGAGGCGGAGGGCTTGGCGGGCGCGACGGGATCGCGTGCGTATCGGGCTACGGACAGTTCCTCGTCTTCAAACGTATGAAACATAGCGTAGTAGTTCTAAAGGCCGCCTTTCAGATTTGATAGAAGCTTCGCAACAAGCGCCCGCTCCTGCGAAAGACTTCGCGATTCGGGCGCGACTTGATCTTCCAACCCCGCGGCCAAACCGTCGAAATAGATAAGGAATTCCGTCAGCCGCGTGATCGCCCGCGAACGTCCCTCGGTATTGAAAAGAAAGAACCCGCCGTTGTAGGCATCTTCACACGCACTACGCAAAGTCAGGGCCGTGTTGAGCAAGAGGACTCCGCGCTTGGTCGCGGGGCTTTCGAAGTAACCCGGCTCCCCGTCGGGATCGAGTCCGGATGGCAAGACAACGGTTTTCGTCGGCTGAGTCTCTTGCACGCCTTCGTTTGTCGTGTAGGTGAGTTTCACCATCGCGACGCTGTTCGCCTTTTGGAAGTCCACCTGCGCTCCGGCCCGCGTCCGCACGAACACCGTGCGTCCGCCCTCTCGTTCGCTCAGGAAGAGCGTCGGGACGGTCAGACGTAATGTATGCCCGAACGGCTCTTCCGCAGGCAACCCGTAGACCCCCGCAACGTCGAACACAAACGGCACGCTGATGTTCAAGGTTACGTCGCTCGCCGCCGGCGTAACCAGAAAATCGAACTCATCGTCAAACACCGTGACGATGCGCTCGTAGTCGCCAAGAAAAACGTAGTTGCCGCCGCGGAGCTGGGTTATGTCGTAAACGACTTCCTGCCCGAAGTCCGTCCCAACGCCAAATACGGTCGCGCCGATGTCGTCATTGGCGTAGTCGCGCATCACTGCCAGGAACCGTTGAGCGCGGTCTTCAGTGCGCCAAAGAAGCTGCGCATCAGTGAAAACGATCACCCGATCGGATCGGCCGGCACTCGGGTCCGCGTTCGCGGCGACGATCTCGAATCCCCGTCGAACCCCGGCCGCCAGGTCCGTGCCGCCCTCGGCAGTCACTTCGTCAAGCGCCGTCTTGATCGCGGCGATGTCGTTCCCGGCTACCGCCTGCAATCGCGTTTGCGGCTCGGTGTTAAACGTCACGATGCTGACGCGATCGTCTTTCGTAAGTTGCGCGAGCAGCCGGTCCACGGCTATCTTAACCGCGTCCAGCTTGGTGGTTTCCGAGCGTTGGTCGATGAAGTCGCCCATCGACCCGCTACGGTCAATCACCAGCCCGAGGTTAAGTTTCGCCCTGTGGAACGTCGCCCGATCGATCGTCGCCCCAAAGCCAATCTGTATGGTCGCGAGCGGCGTGAACGCATCGAAGTCGCGATTCCAGGCCACCGAGGTCCACGCGTACACCAGCCCCGCATTAGCGGGCTTCTCGGTCGCAATCGCATGTTCGGACATGAAACCCTCGACGGTGATCGAGTTCGGGCTGGGTACGCCGCCGCTTTCAATTGTGCTGCGCGCCGACGCCACGTCCCCCTGGCCGTCGTGAGTCACGCTGAGGCTCGGCAAGAACATCATCGCACCGCATCCCCAGAATAAAGCGCCGCCCGACACAGCGACTAGCGCAAATCCCAGGAACGCAAAAGTCCGAAGGCGCCTCCCGCGCACACGATATTTCACGCTGTTCGCTGATTCTCCGGACTTCATGTTCTAGCTCCCACAACTGAGTTGAACGCACGACGACCCTCTGACCGCAGCAAACCATATTAAACACCGAGTGTCCGGTCCAAGTGGATAAACAAGCAGCGCGATGCGGCCAATGGTCGGTCGCAGTGCAGCCGGGTTAAGAGCATGTATAAGAACTCCCTCTCCCTGGCAGGGAGAGGATATGGGTGAGGGTCGAACGCACAGACGGTCGCAGGCATTCCCTCTCGCCCAACCCTCTCCCAAAAAGGGGAGAGGTCTCTTAAACACGTTCTAGGGGCGAAGTGGGTCGTACGGCAGAACATCCTTCCTCGCCGGGGACGGATTCCGATGCTCCGTCCGAATGGCGCAGGCCCGAACCACGCCTACAAGAAGAGCGAGAACAACCCAGCCCACAAGCACTCGCCGGATCAATCGTCGGCGTTTCGCGGTGGCGCTGAGCACCGGCTTGCCGATCCGCTGTCCACCGCGCCGTTTGTCTCTTCTTTGCCCCATTCAAACTTCCCCGCGAATCATCCCATGAACTTGAGAAGGAGAACTCCATTCGCGTTTGAGTAACGACTACATGCCATGACTTAGACTCTTCGCCCCCTTAAGGTCCGTTCGTTGTGGCGGAAGCTTCGGCGAGGGGCGGTTCTTGAACTTCTCATAGTTCTCGGTTTGTGCGCTTGTAAGTTCGATCGGGCGGCCGTCAATAAACTCGTGCGTAACCACTGTTGCCGTTTGCGCCGGTGAGCCGGTCGTCACGATCAGGTCGGCTTGCTTGCCCGCTTCGATCGACCCGACGCGGTCGGCGATGCCCAGGATTTCCGCCGCCCCAAGCGTCAAGGCGTACTCAGCCTTTTCCCTTGTCAGTCCGTGCGCGACGGCCATGCCCGCCATTGTACCGAGATCGAACGCCCCAGACGCGCTCTGCGACGCGAAGGCCAATCGCACTCCGGCCCGCGAAAGCTCGCCCGCGCAGCGATACACCGAATCCCAGGTCTCGTACTCGCCGCGCGGATAACTCAGCGTAGTCCCCAGAATCACCGCAACGTTTTTCTTGGCCAGTACGTCGGCCACTTTCCAGCTCTCCTGCGCTCCGCTCAACACGCAGCGCAGCTTGTGCTTCTCCGCGAACTCCAGCGTGTCCAGAATTTCCTTATACGTCGTGACCGCAAAGACCACCGGCTTCTCGCCACGAACGTACGGAATCATTGCCTCCAGTGCCAGATCGGTCTCGAAGCGAATCTCAGGGTTCTTCGCCGCCAGTTCCTTTACCTCCGCGTAATGGACGGCCTTGGCCATGAACTCCTCAAGCTCGCGCACGGCCTTCTTGTGCTCCTCGCGGCGCTTTTTCTTTTGCTCTTCGTCTTCGCTCGGCTTGACCCGCGCGGTCCCGTACTCGGCGCCCTGCGTCCGCGCGCCGCCGGTAGCGAATTCGGCACAGGCATGGGCGAATTCTTCCGGCCCCGGCTTTTCCAGCCAATCGATCGGCAGGCTGGGCACGGTCGTATGCAGACCGTATGCATCGACAAGCACCATCTCCGGCGCGGTCCACCCGTCGAGATGAATGACGGCGCTCTGCCCGGCGATGCGCGCTCCCCGCGGCGCCGTCAGCGTCGTGGTAATCCCCGCGGTCCGCGCGATACGGATGTGCTCGCTGTGTGGATGCACCGCGCTCGCGGCCTTTAGATGCGCATTGAACGTGCCGATTTCGCGGGAATCCTGCGTCGAACGCAGCGAGTCGATTTCGTTCAGGCCCAGTACGCTTCCCGCGTCGATCAATCCCGGATACACGTGCAATCCGGTCCCGTCGATCACGCCCGCCCCCGGCGGCGGCGTCACATTCGCCCCGACCTCATGGATCTTGTCTTCCAGAATGACCACCGTCCCGCGCTCGATCACCGGCCCGGCGATCGGGTGAATTGTCGCATTAACGATCGCATACAACCGGTGCGGCGTCTGCGGAATCGTCCGATTCACCTTCTCGCCGACCGCAAGTCCGGGCGACCAGTCGTCCCCCGGCTCGGTGCGCTCCGGCCTCGCGTCCTCGAAGTACACCTCGCCGTCGATCAAGGTCATCACGCACTTGCTGAAGCTGTCGAGCGGATGCCCATTGAAAACCGCTACGTCGCCGTCCTTTCCGACTTCAAGGCTTCCGACGCGATGATCGATTTGCAGTTGCTTCGCGGAGTTAAGCGTGACCAGCTTTATCGCCTCCGTCTCGTCCAGCCCGCCCCATTTTATGGACTTTGCCGCCTCCTGCGCCAGAAAACGGATCGTGTTCGGCGAGTCCGAGTTCACGGTCACATTCACGCCGCTTCGCGCCATGAGCGCCGTATTGTGCGGAATCGCCTGGTAGGCTTCGACCTTGTAGGCCCAGCCGTCCGCGAACGTCGAGGCCCCGCACCCGTGCCGGGCGATCTCGGGAGCGACGCGATACCCCTCCAGCACGTGATGCAGTCCGCCGATGCGAATGCCGTAGTCCTCCGCCGTCGCCAGCAAACGCAGAATCTCCTCCGACCGATAGCAATGACTGTGTACAATGATGTTGCCCGCGAGAATGTCCGCCAGGGCCTCCAGCCGCAGGTCGCGCCGCGGCGGCGGAACATCCATCCCCGCCTGCGACCGGCGGTCAAATTCATCCCATGTTCGTCGATATTCCCTCGCCGACTCAAACGCCGTGCGAATCACCGCCTCGACGCCCATTCGCGAGTTTGGGAAGCGTTTGCCCCACGCCTCCGGAGAGTTGGCTTCCACGACGTTTTCGCCGAGTGCGAACTTGATCGTCCGCGGCGCGTCGGAGACCAGCATTTCAGGAATCGGACGGCGATACTTCAGCTTGAAAACAACATTCTGTCCGCCTATTGGATTGGCCGACCCGTGCAGCGCGAAATGTGTCGTGACGCCCCCCGCCAAGGCGCGAAAGATGCCGATATCATTCGGGTCGATAGTGTCCGCGACGCGCACTTCGGCGCTGATCGCGTTGGTCCATTCGTTCACCCCGTCGATAGCCAGGTGCGAGTGCGGATCAATAATCCCCGGCATGGCGTACCGCCCTGTCGCGTCAATCACCGTGACCCCCTCTGGCGCCTGCACCTCGTCAGCCGGTCCAATCGCGGCGATCTTCCCTTTACGAATCAGAATCGATCCGTTTCGGATCGTCGGCGCGGTCACGGGAATTATTGTCGCGTTGCGGATCAAAACGTCGCCGCCGGTGTGCGTCTTTGGGCTTCGGTCGGCGATTATCTCTGACGCCCATGTCGGCCCCTCATCGACCTTCTCGGCCTTTGCAGCCTCATCGCCGGACGTTTTGCCTTGTGCGCCCCCGGCGCCTTCGGCGGATTTGTCGGCGTCGCCGCGCGCCCCGGCCACATCCGACTTCTTGTCATCCTTCCCCTTCTCGTCCTTCTTTCCCTCTTCCTTCTTCTCGATCTCGATCTTCTTCCCGTCGATGAAGACGAATTTCACCTTCCCCTTCTTGTCCGCGAGCGGCTTGGTCATCAGCGCCAGATTTGCAACATACCCCTCCGCGATCGTGCCCGCCTGGTTCCGCACGCCGAGGACCTCCGCCGCATTGCGCGTCAACGCCGCAATCGCCGCCTCCTCCGGCAATCCCTTCTCCATCACCAGGCGAAGATTCGTTATGAACTCCTCCGGAGTCTTGAAATCCCGAGTCTCCAGCGCAAATGGCACGCCGGCCTCGTGCAGGCGGATCACGTTCGCCACCTGCTCCTCCCATAGCCGACGCTTCTCCTTCCGCACCTTGAGCGGTTCATAGATTTTCGGCGGCTCCTTGGCTTCGCCTTCCTCGCCCGATTCCGCCTCAGATTCGCCTTGTTCTACCGTCGCCTCCGACTCATCGGTCGCCTTTTTTTTCGCCTCTGCGGCTTTGGGCTTTTCCTTCTTCTTCTTGCCATACTCCGGCTCGTCGTCGAACTTGAGGCTGACGACCAGCGGCACGCGCTCGGCCTTGATCCGATCCGTCAGCTTCCATGCCTCTTTACCGCCGGTAATGACGATGTTGAGGTTGAATTCCTTGGTCAGGTCCAGCGCCCTGCGGATTTCGTTTTCCGTGTTCGCGGTGAAGAAAACTGGTTGCGTCCGGCCCAGCACCGGTTGCAAGGCGTCCAACGCCGCATCGGTCGGCACGCGCTCACGCGAATTCGGATGCCGCTCCTGCCACTTGAGCATCTTCGCGTGCCAGCGCGCGTCCAGCAGCACTTGCCGAAACTGGGCGAACACGCCCAGAATCGTCTGCGGATACTCGCCGGGTTCGCCGATCGAGAATGAAGCGTGCTCCGCCACTTCGCTCGCCATCACCGCCCGCCGGATGGGGCCATCGCCCAGGCTCACCAGATCGCTCGTGCCGCCGAGGATGCCGTCCCGCGGCGCGATTAATGCGGCCGTAAACCCCAGGCGGCGAAACGCATCCCGCTGCTTCTCGTCCGCCGTGTACAAATCCACCGCCCGCGTCTGTGGCCGAATCCCGCGGCGGTTCGCATCCTGCGTCGCGCTTAGCGCCGCCTCCCGCAAATCGGGATTCACGTCCTCCGTACGTTGACGTTCCTCGACCGTCCGCTCCTTCTCCGGTATCCCCAGATAGCTGTGCGCGTCAATGAATCCCGGATAGGCCGTCAGCCCCTTCATATTCAGGCGCTCCGCCTGCCGCGGAATCTCCACCGACTCGCCCACCGCGACGATCCGCCCATCAGCGATCACGATCGTCCCCGACTCAATCGTCTGCCCGTCCCCGGTGACTATCTTCATGTTGGTCAGGGCCACCGGCGTCTCAAACCCGGCGGACATCGCCGTCGACACCATCGCAAGCGTGCCGGAGAAAGCAGCCAAAAATAGCCTATTCCGTAACCCCTCTCCCCCTCCGGGGGAGAGGGCAGGGTGAGGGGGCTTGGGGATAGGCTGTAAATGCGATGACATCTTCTTGTGATTCACTTGCACGCTACCGATCCTCGCTCAAAGACCAGTGGTGGAACTCAACCGGAATCCAATTCGCAAGCATGATTCTGGTGCTCTTGCCGAGTTGGGTCGCAGGCTGAAAGCCTGCCCGACAGTTGGTCTGCAGGCTCAAAGCCTGCCCTAAAGTAATCGCATGAAAGGCTGTCTCCTGCCGGACGGTACACTGTCCGGTGGTTTTCGCAAAGATCGGAAG